>Ga0181418_1000208_pt1 | contig 19173 bp, 9 predicted proteins | sample 41SPOviralmetaG_FD_130143 | JGI IMG/M metagenome (GOLD analysis project Ga0181418, IMG submission 130143) | Marine viral communities from the oligotrophic San Pedro Time Series (SPOT) site, San Pedro Channel, CA, USA - 41 SPOT_SRF_2013-03-13 | ecosystem: Environmental > Aquatic > Marine > Strait...
CTCCTGGACCTGTATTACCTACGGGACCTTGAGGTCCTGGACCACCTGTTGGACCTACTGCACCTCCTGGACCTGTATTACCTACGGGACCTTGAGGTCCTGGACCACCTGTTGGACCTACTGCACCTCCTGGACCTGTATTACCTACGGGACCTTGAGGTCCTGGACCACCTTGAGGTCCTGGATTACCTGTTGGACCTACCGCACCTCCTGGACCTGTATTACCTACGGGACCTTGAGGTCCTGGACCACCTGTTGGACCTACCGCACCTCCTGGACCTGTATTACCTACTGGACCTTGAGGTCCTGGACCACCTGTTGGACCTACCGCACCTCCTGGACCTGTTGGACCTGCAGAGCCTGCCGGACCGGGACCACCTGTTGGACCTGCGGGACCGTTAGGGCCTGGACCTCCTGTATTACCTGTTGGACCTGCTGCACCTGCTGGACCGGGACCACCTGTTGGACCTGCAGAGCCTGCTGGACCTGGACTTCCTGTTGGACCTATTCCACCTGCTGGACCTGGTGTTGTTCCTGCTGGACCTGCTGGACCTGGACTTCCTGTTGGACCTGCGCCACCTGTTGGACCTGGTGTTGTTCCTGCTGGACCTGCTGGACCATTTGGACCTGCTGGACCTATTCCACCTGTTGGACCTGCTGCACCTGCTGGACCTGCTGGACCGTTTGGACCTACAGAGCCTGTGTTACCTGTTGGCCCTGCCGGACCTGCTGGACCTACTGGACCATTTGGACCTTGAGCACCTGTTGGACCTACTGAGCCTCCTGGTCCTTGTGGACCCGTATTGCCTGCTGCACCTCCTGGACCTGCTGGACCTGCTGGACCTCCTTGACCTTGTGGGCCTACAGAACCTGTGTTACCTGTTGGACCTGCTGGACCTGCTGGACCTCCCTGACCTTGTGGACCTGTATTTCCTGTTGTACCTGTTGGGCCTGCAGGACCTGCTGGACCTCCCTGACCTTGTGGACCTGTATTACCTGCTGTACCTGTTGGACCTGCTGGACCTACTGGACCTACTGGACCTGCCGGACCTCCCTGACCTTGTGGACCTGTATTACCTGCTGGACCTACTGGACCTACTGGACCTGCCGGACCTCCCTGACCTTGTGGACCTGTATTTCCTGTTGTACCTGTTGGACCTGCTGGACCTGCCGGACCTCCCTGACCTTGTGGACCTGTATTTCCTGTTGTACCTGTTGGGCCTTGAGCACCTGCTGGACCTCCCTGACCTTGTGGACCTGTATTTCCTGTTGTACCTGTTGGGCCTTGAGCACCTGCTGGACCTCCCTGACCTTGTGGACCTGTTACACCTATTGGACCTGTTGGGCCTTGAGCACCTGCTGGACCTCCCTGACCTTGTGGACCTGTTACACCTGTTGGGCCTTGTGGACCTGCGGGACCTCCTTGACCTTGTGGACCTGTTGTACCTGTTGGACCTTGAGCACCTGCTGGACCCGTTGCTCCTATACTACCTGTTGGACCTGCACCACCTGTTGGACCTGTATCACCTCTTTCTCCCTTATTAAAAGTTTGTTCTTTTATAAAGGTTGTTTCAACACCTAACGAATTTTTTACTACAATAGTAAAGATAAGCTTACCTGTAATTCCTGATAAAGCTGTTATTCCGTGGTACTGAACAGCATTACTAGTTATACTAGGAGCTGTAGTATTAGCTGTCACTCCTGTAGCTGCTACTGCTGTTACTCTAAAAGAGGAATTTGCGTATGGCGAAGAATTATCATAAGTTAAAGAAGTACTTCCCTGCACGACCGTAATTGTAGTGCTTGTATTAGTAAAATCTAAAGCATTGCTTGCATTTACTGGAACAGTAGCATTATCATTTGTTAATGAAATAGTTACTCCATCAACTGCTCCGTCTGAAATTCCTTCAACTCCTCCAGTGCTTGCACTCGCATAATCAGCGGTACCCACTGTTGCGGCAACAAACTGAGAGCCCACAGCGTATGTTACACCGCTAGTTCCTGCAGTCGTATTCCAAGCTGCTTGATTTAATCCTCCGAGATCTATTATATTATAAGTTTTATTTACAACAAAACTTCCCGATAGTACATTATTGCTAGGCTCATAATTAGAGAAAACTATCTTTTGTTGTGTCTGTGTAGTTTGAGTACCTCTAAGAACTTCATAGCGTAGCCAGTAATAACGACGTGTCTGTCCTTCATCTATTACAGAATCTATATATGTATTTGCTGTAGTACTTCCAATATGTGTTGCATTTGCTATATCATTAATAGGGTTTCCACTACCGTCTTTACCAGACTTCCAAATTTGTACAGTATAGTTTGCAGAATTAAAGTTATCAGAGTTTTGCCAATTTAACTCAATACCTCCTCTGTCATTTTGAGTAGCAGTAATGGTATTAGCTTTAACAGGTAAAGGTACTGCCATAGGTGCTCCACCCCCTGCTCCGGGAGATGCAACTACTTGGGCTGGTTTTGCTGAAATTAAGTAACCTTCATCAGTATGTTCTTCTGCTGTTACTTGAACTAAACAATTTTCATTAAAGTTTAGGTTTGATATTCTAAACATTTTTTGATACCAGCCAAATCTACTTTGATTTACTCGTACCACATCTCCAGCTCTTAGCAACACACCTCTTGGAGCCATGGTAAAATTAATTTTTAAGCCATGCCGAGACGAGTCTAAATACTGTTTTGCATTTATTCTTGCATTAAAGTAGTTAGTAACATAAGGACTTCGTACACTACCTTTTTTAGGAACCATTCTATCTTCTTTTAAGTAGGTAGAATTAAACATCATTACAGAACGGCCTTCAAATCTATTTTGAGGATCGTTTATTGAAACATCTAATTGATTAAAAGTGCCTTTCTGTCCTGCATCTTCAACAGTAATTGCTCCAATAATATCTTCTTCTTCTACTAATTCAACGGTGTAAGATTCTCCATCTATTGTAACAGTAGAAGCTATTTGTGCTTCTCTTTTTACATCCAAAGAATATTTACCATCGGAATACCTTAATATACCATTAAAATGATTAAGCATACTATTAATATTAGAGAATACAGATTTAGAAGTATCTAATACAACATTGGTTTGATGACGGGTAACGTGTCTTTGATTCTGTGAGTCCCAACCGAGGTATCTCCAGTACTTGATATCGTCTGCATCATATAAACTATACCCAGAAGTGCACCCTGTTGTTGAATAAAGTTTAACCAGAGGATCTCCATCAGATGTATATCTATCGCCATAAACAACGGAGGCGGGAGAACCTATAAGAAAACGATTAATATCTAGTTGTAAAGTGCCCGATGCAACACCTGCTAAAGATAGAGAAGCTGTAACACTATTACTAGCATTATAAGTAACTAAACCTGCTGCTCCTGTATGTGTATGAAGTTTCCCATCTTTATAGTAATTCTCTCCTGCATAAAAATATTTCCAATCTTCGTGACGATGTGCAAGTTTACCTTTAACTTCGTTAAACTCTACAGAATAGCGTGTATCGTTTCCATCCCCATTAGGCCTAGGAATAGTTATGGCTGAAGATACGCTTTTTACTTTTCCTTGCCAAAGAGTTTTTCCTGAGCCATTTGTAAGCTTATACTCAGAGTTTATAGTAGGAGCTGTTTTAGCTAAAACTGTAACATTAGATCGTTGGTCACAGGCTCGTCCTGCCGCAAAAAAGCTTTCTTTATCTATATCTGAATCTATATCTAAACCTCGTCCATATCTAGAACTGGTTAAATAATCTAATAGTTGCATAGCAGGGTTTGTACTTACTCTTATATCTTGATTAACGGTAAAAATTTTGTAAGTATCATTCTGCATAGGAGCATGCTCAAAAGGTCTATCTACTGCTGCTATTCTATTTGCTCCTGAATAGGCTGTTATTGTTCTTCTTTGAACCCTTATATCGTTATCACTAAGAGTACGAGTAAGTTCTATTTCTCTACCAATGTAATATCCATCGGTGCTATTAGCAGCATTTGCTAGTTTTACAGACTGCAGGGGAATTACTGTTTGTCCAACCAGAACACTAGAATTTACTGTTGTGCTTCCTACATCTTCGAGAGTGCTACCATTTTGAGTAGCAATAAATTCTGCTAAAATCTCTGGATCGTAATCGACTTGTAAAGAGTCCAAAATTGCAAATGCTTCTGATACAGCAAGACCTGCTAGCACTGCCGCACTGGGGTTATCAAGTGTAATATCAACTCCTGAGCCCGAACTATTATTAGATACACTAGAAACTTGTTCTGATAAAGTTTCAGGAACCGTTCCAGATTGACCCACATAATCAGTAGTTGCAAAATGTATCGTATTAGAAGCTCCGCTATCTTGTATGTAAAAAGCGTGAAAACCTCCAGAAGCATCTGAAGTAAATCTAAAACGAGTCTCTGAAACTCCATCTATATTTATAATATTATAAATATCTGCAATAACAACACTACCTATAAGAACTCCCTCTATGTTTTTTGCAGTTACTGTTTGTCCTATATTAAAAGCCGAAGAAGCAGCATTTGAAGAAGAGTAGTCAGGATTTTTAGCAAAAGAAAAATCATAATTAAAACATGCAATACCTTTACCTCTTACAACAAAATCTAAAGAAGGTATAGTAGTTTCTCCTTCTCCAATAATATACTCACCTACTACATACGCAGTATCTAATAATTGGTGATTAGCTCCCCAATAAGGTTCTGATCCTGAATAATAATCTTGTGCAATTTTAAAATTATTTGATTGTGAAAGAAGTATAGAATCTGCTTTTTGATCCGGTTTACCTGCATGAAACTGCAATCTAACATCAATAGGATTAGTAAATCTAGTACCTTTTTCATGAGTAATTCCTGACCCAGCTTGATTAGTTCCTATGCCCGTATCTGTGAAAGAACCAGGTACTTCAAAAGGATACTCTCTAAAGAAAGCGCCATTATTATTAAAAGTTAGCCATTCTCTATGACCCGGAGCAAACTGAGTTCCAGTTGCAGTTGCAGAAGTTCCTGATCCTATATTTTGACTAGCTAAAGTATCTCCTCTATCTGCTCGTCCTGCACAGGTTACATCTACAGTTTGGTTTGCATTTTGAGTGCCTCTTGTATTTAAATCATTTGCATCTATACATATAGAAGAAGTATCGTCAAAGTATATATCATATAAACCTCCAATCTGTCCTTCACAAATTGCATAAGCTACATATACTTTAGTAGAGTCAGAAGCTGCAGTATCAACAAAAACAGGAATACTATCAATCTTATTGACACCATAAATAACAGGTAAGTATTTCGCAGATAAGTTAAATCGTAAATCTGCTTCTCTATCAACATTTACTTCGTATTCAATTTGTTTGTAGGATTTCATTCCAATCCAATTTCTCTTCATCTTTAACTTAGTTCTTGTTTCTTTAACTTGATAAGTTGAAACTAAATTAATGGCTTGTTCACTGTGTAAAAAGCCTAAATCATTTGAATAAGAGGGTCGTATTGCGGCGAGAGGATCTGGCTTATTATTTTCATCCAAAGCTCGATGACTTTGATCAGACGTAATTCTGCCGGAGACTCTTGCAAAGTCTCCCCAATGACTAGTAATATTCCAAGATATTATTGAGTTTTTATTAGGGTCTTCTTTTAGTTTTCCAGATGAAATTATTCCTTTGAAAAGTAAATAAGGTTTTCCAATAATTGCACCTGTTTCCGTATTAATATGAGCTTTATATATAAATACATCTCTATTTATATATCTTGCATAGCTACTACCACTTGATCTATCTATTAATATGCTTTCTACTTCGGGATTATTAAAAGATAAAGTTACAGTTTGATTAGTAGCCGCAGAGATAGCAGTAGTTACAGAAGTTACTACCATCCTTGTATTATTGAGTTCGAATCTGTCTATTCGTACTTGTTTGTTGGCATTCGTACCTGCTGAAACAAGAAGAGTATCTCCTTCTCTAAAACCTTCTTCTACAAAATCTTTTGTGCCTGTAATAGTAGTAGTGGTAAAAGTAAAAGTATCAGTGACAGAAGTGTTTAAAGCAGTAGCACTTACGCTAATATTCATATTAGTCGCTTTTGCTTCTGTAGTTTCACTAACAGTTCCTACACTTATTAATTTATTTGCTATATAAGTTTGCGAACCGTTTGGAGTAGAACTGTTTGTAGGAACGGAGGAATCATTAAAAATAATATCATTAGAACCATCAGTAATATATACATAGTCATGTGCTCTTTTTAAACTTTTACCTGTTTCTGTAAGTAAAGGTTTTTCAAATTTTACTAGATGTGCATATGTAAAAGATTCATTTTTTAACAAAGAATCTCTTAGTGTAGTACCTAGGTTTCTTACACCCATTATTGAACTTCCTCAAGACTTAAAGAAAACGAATATAAATTATCTGTATTTAATGCATATTCTTGTACTTCTCCTGCCACAACGACTTTTAGTTTAGGATCTTTGAAAATAAGATCATCTCCTGCTACAACCGATTTGGAAAGTGCAGGAACAAAATGAACTCTTATTTGATTTGTAGTAGGACGAGTTGGTGAACCTCCAACTTGATAATAGTCACTATGTGTCTCTACTCGGGTTACTTGATACGCTTTTTTATGATTAGAATTAGTTCCGTCAATAGTGAATAAATCACCTGGTAAAGGAGTTTCATCGCTAGCTACAGTATAATCACTTGCAGTAAGCAATAAAGAAGTAGATCCTGCTTGTCCTGTTGAGAGAGCGCTTGCACCTGTCTCAATTACTACATGTAATTTATTTACATTACCGTTTCCTTCCTGAGACCATGCTGTAAAAGCTGTATTACGTGATAAACGATATTGTGGTAAAGATACAAAGAAAGGATTTAAAGCTCCTCTTCTTTGTAATAAAAAATTATTAATAGGTTCAAATTCTTCTCTAGTCATAGGGTTATAACTAATTTTTACTTTCCACATATGTCCTGTTTTGGCTCGTGCAAGTAGTCTTCCAGAATTAGTTCTATCTTTAAGTACTTTTTGATTAGAAGAAAAACTCACAGACTTATAGCCCGCTGCTTTATCGCTAGCTGCAGTAGAGGGTGCACCTGCACTAGTTATACCATTATTGGGATCCGGTAGTATATTTTGAAAAGCTGAAAAAGTAGCCATTAGTATCTCCCTACGCCCATGGCGCTTGCAGTATTCTGTAGCATAGTTGTGTCTACTTCTTCAACAAAAGTTTCTCCATAAGAGTTTGCGGCTGATCTAATCATCCCTATTATATTACCTCTTTGTACTGTTAGCATATCTTCAACCCCACTTGCATCTATTGTATTAATATTAAAGGTTACTTGCGCAGGAGCTCCGGCTGTTTGTACGTCGTCTGCAGGAGCTATACGTCCTGAACGGTCTGGTATAAACATTTCTGGTCCTTGTTCTCCTACCATGAAGCCTGCTGTCTCTCCTCCAGAAGCTCTATATTTAGCTCCGGTAAAGGCTGGTCTAAAGTTACCCGAACCTCCGGTGCCGTCTTCGCCTCTCATATAGGCTAGTTCGCCTCTTGCTGAACGAGATGTTGCTAAGTCTACTCCTTTTCCTCTTTCTCCTATCGATATTCGAGAGGGGGTAGCTGGAGCTGAAGCACTGCCGCCTCCTTGATAGCTCATACCCGATATTACGGCTATTTGAGCCATACCCATAGCTCCAATTATTCCTGCCATGATAGGTCCTAATATAGGTCCTAGAGTTAGAGCTTGTGCTATACCTGCTGCAGTTGCCATTATTGCTTGTGCTATTTTTAATTTTTTATCTGTTTCAAAAGTTTTCTTTTTAATAGCCTCTTTTTTAGCTTCCATGGCTTTTATTTTTTCTACAGATTTTGCTGATTGTCCATCGAGTTTTTTCTCTGCGTCTATTTGTTTGTCTATTGCTTCCACTGCTACATTTGATTGTGCTTGAAGTATAGAAGCTATTCCACCAATAATACTTGCAGCCGCCGCAAAACCTGCCGCAAGCTGCATTGCAGTATCATCAGCATTTGCTTTTATTACCTCTAAAGCACCTACTACGGAGGTTAGCATTATACTACTTAAACTTGCAAAAGAAGCTGCTAGTGCTCCTTCTGGACCTAACTCAGCTAAAGCTTGACTCATTCCTACTATTGTGCTATTTACCATATCTATTGCACTATTTTTTACGTTTTGTTGTGCTTGAGTTAGTACATTATTTACAGAAGAAATTTGCTCCTCTACAGCTGCTTTTTGTTCAGTTAAATACGTAATAAGACCCTGGTCTTTAACTTCTTTGTTACTTTCCTCTGTTATCCTATCTTGTAGCGACCCGCTCTCTTTCTGAAGCGCCTTTAACTGTTCTTCTACTTTTATTCTTCCCACTACAGCTTTGCTATAGTTTTCCATAGAACTTATTTGAGATGTCATGGAAGATAAGCTACCACCCGTTGCTATTCTCGACATGCCTGTATCAGTTGCTCCCATACCTCCTTGTATAGTTTCTGTAACTCCAATTTGTGCGCTTCTAATGCTTTCTCTACTTATTTTTTCAGTCAATGCATGTTGTTTATCTAGTAGTGCCAGTATAGCCTTCCTATGCTCTTCTTCTACATTATTAGCTATCATGGTCGCGTTAAGCATTTCTCTTTGAAGCTTAGCTTTAATAATGACTATTTGTAAATCAACTTTTGCGGTCTCAACCGCAAGTTTTGCAGATCTTACTTCAAGCTCAAACTCTTCTTTAGGGGTAAGCTTTCCTCCGGCAGATCTTGCTTTTGCTGTTATTTCAAAAAGTCTTTTATCATTTGTCATTTGTTTCTTAGATAGTTCTAAGGCTTGCTTCATTAATACATTATTTTCAAGATTTGCTTTCTTTTTAAGTACCGTTTTATCTACTATTTTTCCTTCTAACTCTGCTATTTTTAATATAACCTTTTGACCTTCTTTAGTAGTATCATACTCCTCTCCTTTTAGAAGAGATATACGTCTTTCTCTTATTAATTGTTTATCTAGTAAGTCGATTTCTTCTTGGAGTAAGCTATTAGATAGTTCATCAACTAATGCTTGCCCTCCAACAATACCCTTTGCAGCTTTACTAACCTCTATAAATTGAGATTTATTATGCGCTAAAGTTTTTTGTAGTCTTGCGAGTTCTTGTCTCGAAGTTTGTATAAAAGTAATAAAAGTTCTAACTCCTTCTACTCCTTTCCCAAAGTTATCTTTAATGTTTAATCCTTCTATTTTTTTATTTAACTCTTCTAATGCGTCTCCTGCTTCTACTGCTGAGTCTGTAAGAGGTCCAATTGCAAAATCTGTAGTTACCCTTTCTTTAGAAGCTTTTTCTAGTGCTATAAATTTATCAACAACCGCTTGTGCGCCTTCTTCTTCTTCTTGATAAAGTTTTTTTACAGATTGAGTTCTTTTAGACATTGTAGCGTTAAATGTCTGTACTATACTACCAATTTCTGAAAACGCCGCTCTTACTTCATTAGGATATCTCTGTATTCTATCTAATCTTGCTAAAAACTCTGGGAATCCCATTTCACCTTTTTCTAATTCTTTGGCTAATTTTGTTAGTTTTTCTATAGAAGTTGCCATTAATGCTGAGTTAAAAGAGTTTTTCTTTTGATGTTTAGCTATGTCTTGTTGTATTTTTAATTGAGCTAAAGCTCCGTTGAGCACTTCTTTTGCAGTGGTTCGTTGAATTGTTTCTCCCTCTTTCATTTTTGTATTTTTAACTTCTGTTATACGATCCATTTCTTGTTCTATTCCTAGAATTTCGAGCATTATAGAAGCAATATTATCATGTTTTGTTTTTATATTTCCATACGTCTTTTCTATTTCAAGTGCTTCTTTTCTTTGATCTAATATTTGTTTTTGTTCTAACAAGGCATTGTTTTGCTCTGTTATTTCTTCTACAAGACCTTTCATATTCTCGTCTGCGGTTGATCTAATCTTTCCACTTATTTGATCTAGTATTCCTGCTAATGCAATGAAACTTTCTACAGTTCTTTCGTTCCCTTTGGCAGTACTCGTCATAAATCTAGCTTGGATTTCACTAAATTGCTCAAAAGATTTTTTGGCTTCATCTATTCGTTTTTTAACAAGATCTTCAGGGAAAAATCTCTCTTTTATAAAGTTAAAAAGAATAGACACTCCAGAAATTATCAAACCTATATAAGGTAGTGCTGTAAATAGAGCACCTCCAAAAGCTTTAGCTCCAGTTCCTGCAATTCTAAAGGCAGGTCCTAATTTTTTCATAGAGTTTTTTAAACCTTTTTTACCTTCTGTATTTATCTTTGTAGTTTCCGTATCTTCTGCAAATACTGTTTTTAAGTCTTTGAAAGACTGAGATAAATTAAAGTTTGCAGCATTTCCAATAGCAGAAGCTCGAGCACCTTCAATTCTTGCTTTGCCTTGTAGTTGTTCTAAATCTGAAAGATCTGTTATTTGAGTTCTTACACCACTTATTCTATCTTGCATTACTGCGTACTCTGCTGTTCCTTCTTTAGTACGATTCAATCCTTTAGTAAGTGCTCCTAACTGTCCCGTTAAACTTCTATTTGCTGCTGCAAACTCGGTAGAAGTTGCAGTACCTTCTTTTAAAGAACCTACTAGTTTTTTAAACTTTGGAGGCAGTTTATCTCCTGCAGTCGTAACATCTGCAAGAGCCAAACGAGACTCAAGCAGTCCATTTGCCGATGCAGCGGCAGAATCAGCCATTCGAAATAAACCCGGAGCAACTCCTCTAGTAATACCCAGAGCTAGTGTAGTTGCTACTGCTGTTAAAGCACTTAAGTTTCTTGATGCAAAAGAAACCATTTTATTTAAGCCAGTAAAGCTTGAAAAAGTTTTAATAAAGTTTTTCTGTAAGTCAGCAAGAGATGCTGCTAATTTATCATAAGGATTAGCATCAATACTATTACTCAAATCTTCAAACTTTTTAAGACCTTGTTCAATGGTTGCATTTAAAAATGCTTGTCTTCTATCAAACTGAGTTAAACTACTTTCTGCTATACCTAATCTGTCTGCATAAACTCTCACTGCATCATCAAGTCTTACCATAATACCTAATTCATCCAGAATTTCTGGCTCTAGTTTTGCCGTACCTCGTACTAGACGATCAAGTGCATCTCCCATGTCTCTACCAAGAGCTATAGAGGCACCTTTTGCTACTTTTGTGAGTGATATTAATTGATCTGATCTAAAGCCTGCAGAAACGGCTAAAGCAGTAGAACGCATTGCTATTTCGGCTGAAACAGCATTTCCAGTTATTGTTTTTAATTGATTAGCAATATCAGGTAAATTTTGACCGGCAACAGCTCCTACTTGCTTCAAGCCTTCGGCAAGTTGTTCAATTTGAGCTGCTCTTCTTAAAGCATTGAACGCGGCGGTAGCGGCAAATATATTTGCAGCTAAGATTGCATATGCACTAACAAGGCCGTTACTTCCACCCATAGAGTCGCGCATTTTTGAAAAACCTTTACTTGCACTTAATCCAGCTTGCCCAACACCCTTTGCTCCTCTAGCAAAATGATCCTGCGTCTTATTAGCTTTTTTAGTAGTATTATCTACATTTTTTATACCTGCCGCAGTTTTTTTGGCTTCTTTAGTAACAAGTGCTAAAGAGCCTTTATCGTCAAGTTTTACCGTAAAAGTAATTTCGTTGGCCAAGTTATTTTCTCTTTAGCTTATCATGCTCCCTTTTCAATTGTTCTTGGGACTTTTTGATAGCTCTTGAGTCTAACCAAGAAAGTATTTCTAGGAAAAACTCTGTATCTGTTATTTTATACAAATCTGTAAAATAGTTTAGGTTAGTGTAATCTTTTCCTACATATCCAATTTCTGATTGAATTCTATCCCCTAAACTATTAAACGTATTTATTGCTTCCTGCATTATTTCTGGGAGATCCTCCCAGTCCGGAGGTATCTCACTATCACTTGGTTCTTTATCTAACTGCTCACACATATCTAAATATTTGTTACGTGTCATACCAGTATCAAGATTTTGAAACATTACCTCCAGCCTTTTTAGGGCTTTCTGCTTTTGGTTCGACACGAAAGTTTTCTAAATCAAAGACTACCTCGTTGAGCCAGGTATCAAATTCACTGGAAGATGAAACTAAAGTTTCTGCATTCTCTTCTGTATATTCTAGCTCTTTTGACATATCTTGTCCGTCTGTTTCTATAAGAAGTAAGGTTTGTAAGTGTTCTAAACTTAAACCTTTCCAATTTTTTATAGTTGATTTAGCAAACTCAGTTACAAATTTATCTTCGTCTAAGCTTTCTACTACTGCTCTTGTTTTTCTATCGAACTTTTGCACTGTGCATTTTTTTCTTAAACCTGTCAATTCTTTTCTTGAGAGGTTCGCTACTTCTACGGTAAACCCTGACAAGCCTGGAAAGTCTATCCAAACTGCTTTAGTGTCGACCATTAATTTTTTTAAATCCATTATTTTTCCTTATGATTGTGTTGTGTAAGTTAGTAGGGCAGCAATGTTACCCCCGTTATTTTGAGTTAATCTCCAGTCCATATTTTGTGTAAAAACATCTGCTGGATTTACCCTGTTTGTAAAACTACAAAGAGTAGTATTTAGATCTATACCATAAAAAGTTCCTCCAATAGTAGTACCCGCTTTTATACGTAAAGGTTTACCTACATTAAATGTTTGAGCAGTACTATCATTAGTATCTGTTAAATATCTAGTAATATTCCCTGCTAAAATTTTATTTCCGTATTTAAACCCACTAGGATATTGCGTTGTACCTGCTATTGCATTATTCAGTGTTTTATAGGATGTCCAATTTACTTCGTGTTGTAATTCCATTGAAAGAGAGCGTAGCTCAGAAGAAATGTCCGCACTGTCTAGTAAAACTGTTAGTTCAGGACATAAATTATAAGTACGAGGAGAAGAGGCTGTTCTTAATACCATACCTGACGGCAATGCCGCAGGTAAAGGAGAAGAACTTCCTGTAGTCAGCTCAGATGCTTCACCAGATATGCTCAAACTCAGAGGTCGCAATCTCTCGATATTGATCTGCCCATTTGTTATAACGCATTGTTTTAGTTTAAAAACATCTGTCGGGGTTGTAATATATAAGTCGAAGCCTCCACCTGCAAGCATTCGATCAAAAGTTACTCGAGTATCATCTTCAATAAGAAGATTTGTTGATAACTCAAAATTTGCTGGGTTGGCAGAATTAATTGTAGAAGCCTCAAACCAATCGTTTTGATTATGTAACGTTTTTACAGAACGTGATTGCTCTGTAAACGTTTGGCTAAAACTTATAGAATTTATGTCTATTTGTACCTTAGTACTGCCAGACACTATATAAACCTTTGCCTCTTTTAAAAAACTATAATTTGCCATATTATCCCAGATGTAACGAGGGGCTCCGAAAAGCCCCTGTCTTTTGTACTACATATTATATGTTAATCGACCACAATTGTCAAGAACTTTTTTTCAAGTGGTACTCATATTACTGCTTTGAGAAGTATGTAATAGTAGCTTCATTTGTTCCATCAATAGTAGAAGGCAATGCATTAAATGCAGTTTCTACAGAAATAACATCTTCAATAGAGTGTGTTGGAATTTCCAAATGACAAGTAGGCATATTAACCTCTAGTCTATTAGTGCCTGCTGTAGCTCCTCCGATTTTAAAGTTTAGAGCAAAGGAGTTAGTTACTACACTACTAATAGATTTTAAATCTTCCCACATATCTGCGGAATTATTAGTTGCGGCAGTATCTTTACTTAAGTAGCAGTTCATGCTTCCAGAAATAGAACGTGTTCCGGTAACGTGACCAATAGGCAAGTTTACTAAGCCAATTTCTTCAGGAGTAATAAAGGTTACATTGTTACTCATTGTAATATTACCACCTGTAAGAGTAATAGAATAGCTAGACTCTAGTTCGTTGCTTCCATCGCCTGTGGGATTCTGAGTAGTAGGTACAACAGTTAGCTGAGTAAGCCGATTACGAATAAAGTTAGTAGTAGAAGTAGTTCCTTCAAAAATACCTCCAGTTAAAACACAGTTACCGCTTCCTGGTATTGAAGTAATTACACTTAGTCTATGTGAGGCTCCTGTATCAAGTACAGTATCTCCTACTTCGACATTATCTGAACCACCATCTCTGTCATCAGTAATAGCAACAGGCACGGGACCTGTATGAGTTAATGAAGTCATATCAATAATTTCAGAGGACATTCCTGACCAGTTAATTGTTGCAATACCATCAATATCAAAATCAAGCGAAGCTTCATTGACAACACAGTCTTTTAGCTTATATACTTTTCTATTGGCATCTCCAAGTACGAAGAATATATCAGCAGTACCTAGAGTTGCTCTATTTGACAAATCAGCGTTAAATCTAGAATTTGTAGTTGTTGGAACATTTACTACTTGCTCAAGAGTACCGTTTCCTGCTCCACCCGCCGCCGCAAGAATAGAATCTCCTGCTGCATAGGTAACACCTGAGGTACCTGCTAAAGTATTAAATTGAGCTTGTGTTGTGGTTCCGAGACCTGTAATTACGTAAGATGTTCCTACAACTGCGGCTGATGCTGCCACTTCGGTAGGAACAGCATCTTGGAATACCATGTGATCATTTGCATAGCTTTTCCCGCCTAAAAACATAGCCCATAATACTTCTTCTACTGCGTGAGTAAGTGCGGCACTATTTGCTGCTCCTGTACCAGATCCTGTAGATTTAAAAGGTCGTACATATGTTGAGAAAGACCATTCAGCAGGTGCCAAAGAGTCGTTGAATTGCTTACGACCACGACGACTTGATCCGCCAGATCCTTCCATTTCTGCGAGAGTAATCTCGCTTGAGTTTGTTGCTTGTGAAAAGCTGAAGCCGTCTAAAACAGGTAAATCCCACATTTTAGTACCAAACTTCATGTACACTTTCGTGTCGCGACTAAAAAATAATTGTTGTGCCATAGTTTATCTCCTATGTATCTTGAAAAGACTTGGACGTGAATTTTTATTCGTGCCAGTATTTTCTAGTATCGAACCTCTATGAGTATCTCTCCGATACCTAAAGGTTCCAGTACACCTTCATCAGTATCAATACTGACTACAGTGATTTGTTGAGTGCTATAAGATTTATTTTGTGCGTCTGTATATTCTAAAGAACTATTTTGCTCTAGTACTGTCTCTACATCTTCCATCAAAGCGTTTAGAGCTCTTTGAGCATCTTCCTCGTTTACATAACATCTTATAGTCACGGATAAGTACCTATCTTTATAACCACCTGTTTGGTAATCACGTGTTTCAGATCCTGCATTTAGGTGAAGTGCAGGAAATTCTTCAATCTCATCCCAGAACTTTAAATTAGGATGAACATTTTCATTAACATCCATGAGGTATGCCCCAGAGCCGTCAATATCTTTTAATTTTTTAACAAGAGATTCTATAATATTCATACGTCTAGAAGTATATAGTCTTTCATTACTCATTATAGTCTCCTTGTGAATAGTCTACCAAGTGCCATTTCTGCGGCTATTTCTCTTATAGATTTTTCAATTATGACCCGAGGGTCTCTTTGTGCATCTGCAAATTTGCTTCCGCTTGTATTTTCAAAAACTTGATAAGGATCTTTTTGATAGGTATATCCAATGCTTGGAAAACCTCTTGGAGTTTTTATAACATCTACAACTCTAGGACTACCTGCAAATCTTCCTGTTCTGTTTTCTAATGCCGGACTTCCCATATTACCTGCTACTTTATCAGGAAGTTTATTGTTAATATTTGTCATTATTGCTGCTATTGAAAAATTACTTGTTGCTGCTTTTTGAACTTTTTTTATCGGTTGTGTTCTTGCTTTTTTACCTTTAGAAATCTTTAAAGCAGCTGAGCCTCTACTCTTATTATCAGTAGACCTTACCCTGCCTCCTGTCTTAAACTTTATTTTTCTAGGGTCTATACTTTTATCTAATTTTATTATTGTATTTTTTAAACTTATATCTACTATAGGAGATATTGCTCTTGCTATCATTTTTTGCTTCATGGAACTTGAACCTTCCATTGAAGCTAACTCTCCAGCCCCTAGTTTTATAAAAAACTTTTCAACCAACTTTTTAGCGGCTACTTCTCTAGCTTTTTGAGTACCGCTATTCTCATATTTGTTTTGAAACTCAATAAAAGGTATATAAGACACAGATAAGTTTCCATTAGCATCAACAACTTGACTATACTGTATTTGAACTCTTAGAAGATCGTCTTTTACATCCCCCGTAATTTCTCCGCTTTCTAGAGCTTCTTCCATAAAAGAGTTAAACTCTTTTTCAAAAAGTTCTTTTGCTTCTTCGTCTTCTCCTAATGCCGCATCAACTCTTCCAAAACCTTGAGCTATTTGAACACCTGAAACAGCAATTCCATCTCCTCCTCCGTGCCCTCTATCTATACGTCTTGCGATTCTTTTAAGATTATTTTTTGTAGTTTTTACAAGGGCATGAATAATTTCTTTTTTACAGTCAGCTATCTCTTTAAAACTATGAAACATAAAAGCTTCATTATTTAAAACACTTTCATAATGCTCTGGAAATTTAAGTTTAAGAAACATACCTCCTGAGGTATTTTCTATATCATTTCCGCCTTGTTCATAAACTTTATTCTTTTTTATAAAATTAGCTTGATAAGTAGATGCTATTTCTTTTGCCTTTGTTAAGTCTGAGTTTTCTAACTTAGGTACTCTAAAAGATTTTGCTAATCTACCTCTTTTTATTAATTCTTCTATTGTATCATTTATAAAATCTAAATTATTTAAAAACAATAATTGAGGTCTAGCTGCTTGTACTTTTTTACGTGTTTTTATATTTTCTGCTCTACTGAGATCTTTTAATAAACCTTCGGCCAACTGTTTTCTTACATTACTATCCATTAGTGATTTTTGTACAAATCTAGAACACGTTTAATATGGTCTGGAAATGTTACATTATTGCTTTGCGTAGTAGAGGCAGAGTTTTGTATACTTGCACCTCCCATTACTTTACGCTCTTTGTGTTCATCTTTATGATAGTATGTAATTAAATCAATTACTGCTAATTTTAAATCTGCAGGGCAAGCTGAGTATCCTGCAGTGTATGTTATTTTTACAGATCCTGGGCCACTTGGCCAAGCCTTATACTGTCCGCCTGTAGTAACTCTATACACGCTATCTGTTGTAGTATCTAAGTACCACTCGGTAGTAGGTACTGTGGTATAACTTGCTGAATAGCTTTCTCTTTCTTGTACTAAAGATACTGCATTTACGGGACTCTCTGTTAATTGAGATATATTAGTACCCCAAGTAATATTGAAAGATTCTATTTTATTAGTAGAGTAATGATCTACTAAACTATTTCCACAATAAGTTTTTATTAATTGACTCACAGAAGGTATTAAAGCAGACAATTTCAAATCATCTTTAGGGGTTGAAATTCCTTCCGCTTCTTTGTAATCTTCCAATGTTATTAAATCTGCCATATTCTATTAGTCCATTAGTAAAAACTTGGGGGAGATGAACTCCCCCTCGTTTCTATACTGTTAAGTATTATGCTACGTAATCAATCTTGATTACTGGCTCAGCACCAGTAGCTCCAGCTATCAGCTCTTCAAATCCAAGAGACTGACTAGCAACGATTACTCGACGCTGATTCATAACTTCGTAGTCCTGCTCAACGGTTACACCGCGGAGACGAGGTATTACATAGTTACGAGTGTTAACAGCGAATGCTGCTGGTACGCCTGCTCCAGGAGCGGCGAACTCTTCAGATACTACAACTGGAGTACCGAATACAGCACCAATAGTACCAGTTATACGAGCTGCTAGATCCGATCCTACCTCATCCAGAGTCTGGAAGTTAGCATCGTTCAATAGATCGTAGTATCCGTCATTACTTACAACGTAAGCCATGTCGGTTGGGTTAATACCATATTTACCCATTCCTTCACGAGCTCCAAGCAATAGAGCTGCAGTTAGACGAGTACCGTCAGATACGTCTAGAGTAGTACCGTGAGCTGCTGCGTATCCGTCAAGTCCAGTTACTGAACCTGAACCGTTAATGATAGCATTCTCTACCGCACGTCCGTGAGCACGAGCTACTGATTCAACAAGCATAGGCATCAAGTTAATAAGAACTTGCTCGTCTACGTCATTGTCCATGAAAGAACTAGAAATTAAACGATAAGCGTTCAAGATTACTTGCTTAGGTCGGTAAGTAGCATTAGATGCTCCTCTGTTTTCCAAGTTACCAGCAGTAGCGGCAGTTGCAAATACAGCAGGATCTACATCAGGCTGAATTGGTAGTACAGTAGCTGCACCATTTACTGTCATTTCACGGAACAAACGAGCTACTTTTAACTCATTCATGATTTCTTTCTCGATGAGATTAGAAACTTCCTGATCAATGTCACCTGCGTTAGTAGTATAATCAATACCAGCTTTCTCTTGTAGGTCTTGAGCAAAAGAAGTGTTCATACCTTTTTGAGTCATAACACCTAATAGGTGCGCGGACATAAAGTCTTTGCCCCACTTAGAGATGTCGCCTTTACCAGAACGATCAGCAAAAGTCTTCTTGCTATTCTTCATAGCTTCGATTTCTGCAGTCTTCTCTTCCAACTCAGACTTGTACTGCTTAAGTACGTCGTCAATCTTTGCGTCTTTTTCAGCTAGCTTAGCTTCAACGTCTGACATAAGAGCTTCAACTCCAGTCTGTACGCCAGTCTTAACGCGGATTTCTTCGGCTTCGAGAGCCTGTGCTTTTTGAACTTCTGCTTCGGCTACTGCCTTTGCTTCTGCTTCATCAGCTGCTTTTTGCTCGGCTTGCTTCATAGCAATCTTAGCAGCTGTATCTTCAGCTACCTTCTTTGCAAAAGCTTCCAAGTCGATGTTTTGATTGTCCATCTTGATCTCCTGATCTACGGATTTAACATCCGTGCTTTGAGGTGTGTCACTAGCTATTCCCGAAGTAATATCTTCATCCTTAGCCAGAGACTGACCTGCTAGATCTACACGATTTGTGAAAGTTTTTTTGAATTCTTCGTACTCTTCAGAAGAGTCGAAAGACTTCGCGAGCGAAAAAGTAGCTGACTGATTGCACGGTACCGATACAACTGATACCTCGAATAATTCAGCGTCCTTAATCATTAGTCCGTCGGTTTCCTTAATATAATCAGCATCCTTGACTCGGAAACCTACGGAAAAGGC
>Ga0181418_1000210_pt1 | contig 19058 bp, 29 predicted proteins | sample 41SPOviralmetaG_FD_130143 | JGI IMG/M metagenome (GOLD analysis project Ga0181418, IMG submission 130143) | Marine viral communities from the oligotrophic San Pedro Time Series (SPOT) site, San Pedro Channel, CA, USA - 41 SPOT_SRF_2013-03-13 | ecosystem: Environmental > Aquatic > Marine > Strait...
ATCACTATCACCAGGTAATGTTGAATGACTCTATCGAATGTCTTACTCTGGGTATCAATTCCATTTGTGCTTCTTACTATAACCTTTGGACTTTATAGGGGTGAGAATTTCTACTACGAAAGTAATGACTATGATGGAAATGGAACGGCACATTAAAGGACGTTATGATTTTGCCATGAGTGCATTCTCTAGAATGTATGGTGTAAATTATGTAATGAGTTCACCTGATCTTTCTAGATTTTGTAAGAAGTGGTCTGAAACTGAGGGGCAAGAAGCACCTCACGGAACTATAAGTGAGATTAACTTTTACTTTTTAGATCTTTGGAAAATCTGGGGAGGATACGTATGACCCACATCGCACTCAAGGCAGCACACTTTGCCGCTGCCACACTCAATAATCCTTTTGGAATTGGAACACTCAGTCTTGCATTGGTTGTTGTTCCAATTTTTGGTATGCACATGGTTCACAAATATGGTTGGCAACATTGGGCACCATTTGACAGTCATCATAAGTAGTGTTATAGTACCTATGTTGTTCTCGTAACAACTGCGGTGCTTTCCTTTGGTAGGTTTAGAAGTAGCGGCGATAGGAACCTACCATTCAACTGCCAGTATAACCACTGGCACCTTGACTACATATAGATAAAACCTTATAATGTAAGGGTAAACCAAACACAACAATGGCACTGACTGAAAAATTCAAAAAGGACATCAGCACTCTCCGTGCTGCTGCCGATGGCGAAATTTTCCTTGATGTAAAGAATCCGAAACTTTTCAAAAAGGTACGCCGCTTCTACGAAAGAGATGGAGTGGTGTTTTCAGGAGAAGCATTAGATGATTATGAAATGTTGATGGAACTCATCTACAAAGATCTTGAAACTGTTGAGGTTGGTTGATGAACGATCTAGATTCTAAGTCTGTTGCTTCAACAAAAACCATTGTTATTCACGAACGATTGCCTTTTAGGTTTGTTCAAAAGGGTTATATTCAATCGAATGGTAAACCTGATTTTCGATTACAAGAACAGGATTATTACAATCGTAGGTGGTTTGATGTTTATCTGTTCGACAATGGAGATCAAATGCTTCTAGCCATTGAAGATGCAGAGTATCCTAAGTGGTTGACAGGTAAACCCTGCTATATCAAAGACTCGGTAAGTCGTGTAAACTAGCCCTGGTCGGGATGATCCCAAAGTCACGGATGGACTCTAACAGAACTGGTGGAGTCATTAGACCCTATTAAGAGTTTACGACATCTCTCAAATGGCGTTGGTGCGGATGGGTTACTCCCGCTCAGTTTCTTACTTCTGGTTAAAAAGTAAGTGGCGTGCATGACAAGACCTGATAGGGGTGGTTGCATAAACCACTCTTTTTTAGTATAATAGATACTATGCACAATAACCAAAATTTTTTAATGAGCGACTATAAGAAAACTGCACTGGTGCTTGGAGCAGGTGGTTTTATTGGAAGTCACATGGTTAAACGACTACGATCCGAGGGGTATTGGGTGCGTGGTGTTGATCTTAAGTATCCAGAGTTCTCTGAGACTGAAGCAAATGAATTTGTTCAGGGAGATTTACGTGACGTAAGTTTTGTTTCCAGAGTCATTCAGTATAAGGGTGAACAGGGTAACTTCTATAACTCTGTTCCCTATCGTTGTATCCGTCCCTTCGATGAGATCTATCAGTTTGCTGCTGATATGGGCGGTGCTGGTTTTGTCTTCACTGGCGAGAATGATGCAGACATTATGCATAATTCTGTCACTATCAACTTGAATGTCCTTGAAGAAGTTCGTAAACTCAATGAGACTTTTGATGGTGAAGAAAATGGCACTGAATGTGTCCGACCTGATCTAGACCAACCCACCAAGATCTTCTACTCTGGATCTGCTTGCATGTATCCAGAACACAATCAACTCGATCCTGATAACCCTGATTGCCGTGAAGAATCTGCATACCCTGCTAACCCCGATTCAGAGTATGGTTGGGAAAAACTCTTTAGTGAGCGTCTCTACCTTGCTTACAATCGCAACCACGGCATCCCTGTTAGGATTGCTAGGTATCACAACATATTTGGTCCTGAAGGAACCTGGGACGGTGGAAGAGAGAAGGCACCAGCTGCAATCTGCCGTAAAGTCGCTTACCTCCCGGAGTCGGGTGGAGCAATCGAGGTGTGGGGAGATGGGTTACAAACTCGTTCCTTCTTGTTCGTTGACGAATGCGTTGAAGCAACTTACCGAATGATGCAATCAGACTTTATGGGACCAGTCAACATTGGTTCTGAAGAGATGGTTACTATCAATCAACTGGTAGAAACTGCTGCTAGAGTTGCAGATAAAGAAGTTGCTAGGATTCATATTGATGGACCTCTTGGTGTACGTGGACGCAACTCTAATAATGATTTGATTCGTGAAGAACTTGGTTGGGATTATTCACAAACTCTAGAAGAGGGTATTCGTAAAACCTATAATTGGATTAATGAACAAATTAAATCTAATACACTTGTTGAAGTATGATTTTATATGTGTATCTCCAGGGTGGTCTGGGGAACCAAATGTTTCAGTATGCTGCAGGTCTTTCTGCTCTTAAAGAATATCCACAGTTTACTGATCTGAGATTAGATGATTCTTTTTATACCAATCAAGAAAGAAAAGTAATTGTAAATGGAATGACTGGTCGTGGTTTTGACCTTGATCTTTTTAATATCAAATACAAGACTATTGAGGAAGCACCGGAGGGTGCAACAATGCTCCAGGGATGGTTTCAAAATCTTGAAGAGTTTGTTAATGTAGAGGATGAAGTGCGAAAGCAATTCACTTTTGCTAAACCATTTGATGGTAAAATTAAACATCTACACGATAATATTAATAACCATTCAGTATCCATCCACGTTCGTAGGGGAGATTTTATAAACAATCCTACAGCGTATGCTCATAATGAACATATGGGTCCTGAGTATTATCGAAAAGCGATGGATGTGATGGAGGATATATATGATGATATCACATATTTTGTTTTCTCTGAGGACATTGAGTGGTGTAGAGAAAATATCAAAAACGATAAGCATCCTGTTGTTTTAGTTGATGATGATTACTCTGGAGATAGAGATTCAGGACATTTGTATTTGATGCAGGAGTGTGAAAATCACATTATCGCTAATAGCACTTACAGTTGGTGGGCAGCATTTCTTGGTCAATCTAAGGTAACTGTTGGACCTAAAAAGTGGTTTGCAAATGAAAGTGGATCTGAAATAATGTTAGAAAATTGGATCAAATTATGAACATTGCAATTTTAGGATCTGCTGGGCAGATTGGTGCGTACTTGGAAGAGTACCTGAAAGAAAAAGGACATGATGTAATTGGTGTTGATATTGTTGAAGGTCCACAGAATGATCTTCGAGTAACACCAAATACTTATATTGAATCTATTATAAAGAATGCTGATTTTGTATTCTTTCTTGCTTTTGATGTTGGCGGTTCACGATACCTAAAGAAGTATCAGCATACGTTTGACTTTATTAATAATAACACTCGTATGATGGCAAACACATTCCGTCTTCTCAAACAATTTAATAAGAGATTTATCTTTGCCTCATCTCAGATGAGTAATATGACACACTCTCCCTACGGTGTGATGAAGCGTGTTGGTGAACTTCATACCACAGCATTAAAAGGACTAATTGTTAAGTTCTGGAATGTATATGGTATTGAGAAGGACCATGAAAAAGCACACGTCATTACTGATTTCATCCGTAAGGGATTTGAAGAGGGTCAATTTGAGATGATGACTGATGGCACTGAAGAACGCCAGTTTCTTTATGCTGAGGATTGCTGTGAAGCATTAGAGACAGTTATGGAAAACTATACTGACTTTAAATCCGAAGATCCACTACACATTACATCATTCAGATCGGAAACAATTAAAGAGGTTGCTTCCATTATCAAAGGGTGTTTTGCTGTTGATGGTAACTATGATATTGAAATCAAACCTGGTCTAGCAAAGGACAGTGTTCAGATGGACAAGAGAAATGAAGCAGATAATTATATTTTAAATTGGTGGGTTCCAAAAACCACAATTGATATTGGCATCAGGAAAGTATATAATGAAATGAAAAAGGAGTATCGTAATGACTAGAGTAAGTACAATCACTCCTTGTTTTAATATGGCAAGGTATATGAAAGGTTTTTTAGAAAATCTTTCAGAACAAACTCATAAAGATCTTGAGATTGTTTTGGATCATAACAACCCTACTAATGAAGAAGTTGTTATGGTTGAATCATATAATAATGATCATAATAATATTTTTCATATTCAAGTTGATGGAGTAGATCCCATTGGTATTTCAATGAATCGTTGTATTGAAAATGCATCTGGTGACTATCTCTGTATCTGGAATGTTGATGATCTCCGAACTCCAGATTCAATTGAAGTGATGGCAAAGGCGCTGGATGAAAATCCAGATGTTGATTTTGTTTATGGTAACTACCACGTTGTTCCATCATTTGGATCTAAGGAAGGGCACATTGTTGATGAAGCAGGTAAAGAAGAATGGTTAAAGATTGGAATGATTCTTGGACCATTCTTTATGTTTAGAAAATCTGCTATTGAAAAGGCAGGTGTTTTTGATGAGCAATTAGTTTCTGGTGCTGATTATGATTTAGCACTTCGTCTTGCTTTCAATGGTAAAGGTATGCATATTCCAAATATTCTTGGATATTATTTGAATGAAGGTATGGGTGCCAGCACTCGTCCTGATAGTAAGCAACCTCTAGAGAGAACTGTAATTGAACTTAGATATGGTATCCGTATTTTGGAACCACGTCTTGTTCCACAAACTAAAACCTATGATGTAGATCATATTATTGTGGATGGAAAGAAAACACCAGCAGCGAGTTACATGAATGAATAATACTAAACTTAAAAAAATAATTTCTGAAACACAGAATAATCCACATATTGAATGGAACGATAAATCATTACTTGATATTATAAATTCTGATTCAGTTTTTTCTGGATATATCCATAACAACTTTTCAGACGGATTTGCAGGATACTTTGCATTATTACATAGTCTGACATCTAATCTTGATGATGATTCTACTATTGTTGAGTTGGGAAATAGAGAAGGTCTTGGGATTCTATCAATCTATGATTCACTCAAGGAGAATCAAACACTTTATACATTAGACATTATTGATGATGTTAGATTTGTTGGTGATAAAGTAAAAAATGATTCTAGAGTACACATCCTGAATGATTTTAATTCACTAGACTCTAATAGAATTGAAAAAACTTTTGAGAAGAAAAGTATCTCTATGATATTTTTAGATACAATTCATACCTATGAACAAGCTTCTAAAGAGTTTGATTTGTGGGAACCTTATATGAAAGATGATTGTGTAATGTTAGTTGATGACATTAGAGATTATATGCCAGGTAGAACTAAGTGGAGATTTCATACAGAATTAAATTATAGTCATAAGTATGATGTAACTGAATGGGCACATAGTGACACAGGTTTTGGAGTTTATTTAAAATGAAAGTAATTGGTATTCTACCTTTTAAGAACGAAGAGAGATTTCTTCCAACGTATCTTTCAAATGTCCAACCAATCTGTGATGAGATTATTGCTGTTGATGATCACTCAACGGATAACTCTCGGCAAATTATGGAAGATGCTGGTGTTATTGTAAAAGGTTATGATGATACTGAAAAACTAAAAGGTGGTTGGACTTGTGGATTAATCCGCCAGCATTTGTTTAATTATGCAAGAGAAGCAGGTGGTACTCATTTTGTCTGCTTAGATGCTGATGAAACATTCACATCAAATTTTGTTCCTATTGCAAGAGATATTATGTCTCAACTGCAACCAGGTGAAAAGGTTCATATGCAGTGGTTAGCACTCTGGAAGAGTTACACTGCATATCGTGATGATCATACTGTTTGGAGTCGTAACTTTAAAGACTTTATTGTTGCAGATCATCCTGACCTTGATTATTCATACAACTATATGTGTGAAGGTAGAACAATTGGACCTAATAATAATGATACTCTGAGAACATTGGAGGTTGAGCACGGTGCAGTTCTTCACTATCAATTTTCTTGTTTCAATAATTTTCTTCTGAAGCAAGCGTGGTGTCAAGTTGGTGAATTAGTTCAACAGGGTCCTGGTGCTTTAGGTTCTATCAACAGTAAGTATAGTATTTGCTATCAAGATCAGAATGTAGGTATGAGGGAAATGCCTGCTGATTGGATTAAAGGAATTCCAGAACCTCCAGTCCCAAACTTTGATCCAGAATGGAAAGATGAAAATTTCTTAAGAGAAAATCTTTTGCCTGATATCTATAGACATTTTGATGAATATGGAGTAGAATACTTTGAAGGTCTGAATATATGGCAGATTCCACAATTATCAGAAAGGAGAAAGGGTGCATAAGTTTTCTTACAATTATGAACAGTACCATAAAGATGAACTAAATCGTTTTCTTTCTGAAAAAAGAAAAGATGGTAACTTTAAAGTATTGGATGTTGGTGGATCAGTAGGACCTTGGTTTTGGGATAACACTGATGTGATCTTTGATTTTATTCCTCCTACTGGAAACTTTAGTGGTGACTATATTTCTGGAGATGCTAATCTGCCAGAGGGTTGGAAAAATTTAGATGATTATATTTCAAAAAATGGAAAGTTTGATTTTGTAATCTGTCGCCAAACTCTGGAAGATCTGAATCATCCAGAACTGGTTACAAATAAACTACAGACAATTGCTGATGCTGGTTGGATAGGTGTACCCAGTAAGCACTTTGAATTGATGAAAGGTATCTATCCAGAGATGCCTACTTCAAGAGGTCTTCATCATCATCGGTGGATATATGTCACTAAGAATGGTAAGTGGTATGGACTTCCTAAGATGGGGTGGACTGATTCATTATCAGATCAGACTCTAGAAGGTGTAGTTTTGGATGGTAGTCCTTGGGCACACGAGTTGAGTTTTTATTGGGAAAAAGAAATTAATGTCTTTTGGCTTCTCCCATTTATTGATGGCAATTTACCTGAAAATTATGGAGATGATTTTTTAAGAGAATGTATGCAGGGATGCAAACATCCTTGGGATCTATGGATTAACCTATTACAAAGTTCTGACTAATTATGATTAAAATTGCATTTATTAAATTTGGTGGAATGGCAATTGGTGGAACTGAAAAAGTTCTACAAACTATTGCTGCTGAATTACCTAAAGACCAATTCCAAGTAGATTATTTTTATTGTGATGCAGCACCTTATATTGGTTCAGACTATAAGCATATAGACACTGATCCTTCTCGTGTTGAATATTGTAAGGAGAATGGAATAAATCTAATTAAATTCAATGTTGGATTTAAAGATGTAACTAAATCTACTCACGACTGGATTGATACTAATTTTTGGGAAGTATTTAATGAGGATGATTATGACGTAATTCAAACTGGTAGATCTGGTCATCCAGAATATCCTTTCTGTATGATTCATAAGACACCTATTGTTGATAGCATTCATCTGTCTGGTATGGCAGAGAATAAACCAAACTCTGTAAAAACTGTTTTGATATCTGGCGAACAACGGGATAGGTGGATTTCCTCTGGAGGTCCTGCTGATAGAGCTGTCACTATTCCTAATCCTCTCAAGATACCTGATATTGGTGATGTTAATTATAGGGAAGAACTGGGGTGGCAAGATAAATTTATTTTTGGATTGCATCAAAGAAGAGATAATAATATATTCTCTCCCATACCTTTAGAAGCATATGATGAAATTGAAACTGATAATACTGCATTTCTACTTCTAGGTGGTAGTGATAACTATCGAAAACAAGCAAAGGATTTGGGTTTAAAAAACTTTATTGCTCTACCAACAACTGGAGAAGTAGAAACAATTCATAAATTTTTGAATACCTTAGATGTATATGCTCACGGACGTTCAGATGGTGAGCAATGTTCCTGCGCTATAATTGAAGCAATGTCGCATAGTTTACCTGTTATTAGTCATACTGCCCCAAGTATGGGTCAGGCAGAGCAAATAGATAATGCTGGAAGGGTTGTAGGTAACTATGAAGAGTATTCTGAGGTGATGGGAGATATGTTATCAGATGAAGAATATTACAACCAATGTAGTTCTAATTCAAAAAAACGCTATGATGGGGTGTATAAGTTAGAAACAGTTATGCAAAAATACATTCAAATTTATAAGGAAGTAAGTGGTAATGTTTAATTTAGATTCTTATACAAATCACAATTCAGAGTACTGTCAAAACGAAGCTTTTGAAAGAGAGAGGTTGGCACACGAACAACGTGACTCTGAAAGTTTTCTCTATCAGAAAGATATCCCACACGGAGATAATTTAGATAAGCATAAGTTTACAACTGCTGTAGATATTGGTGCAGGTACTGGATGGTTGACTAATTATTTGATTGATAAGCGTAAGTATACTAAGGTATATGCTATTGAACCATCTCAAGCAGCTGTAGATATAGCACAAAAGATTTATCCAGATCAGAAAAAAGTTAAGTACATTGTTGGTTTTGCTGAGGAAGAAATCAATAAACTTAAACTGAAGAAACCAACATTCTTTTCTACGATGTGTGTACTGGCACATTTGTGTGATGAGGATGTTACTTCTATATTAACTGCTATTGATATGGTTGCACCAGTTGGTTCTATTTGGTCTGCATCTGAACCTTGGGGTGATAGTTATCATCGAGAGTGTTGGCATATTCGTACACCTGAATGGTGGTCAGATGTAATGCCAAAATGGCAATTTGAATTTTATTCTGATTATGAATTGAACGATCCTACGGGACGATATAAGGGATTTACTGCTATTAGACTATGAAAATTCTTATTACTGGTGGTGCTGGATTCATTGGATCTCACACTGCAGATCGCCTTCTAGAGATGGGACACGAAGTTCGTGTTCTTGATTTTCTCACTAAACCAGTTCATCCTGAGACTAAGAAACCAGAGTATCTTGATTCTAGGATTGAATTCATTCAGGGAGATGTTACTTCCAAAAGTGTTTTATACATGGCACTTGATGGTGTTGATGTTGTTTATCACTTTGCAGCATTTCAAGATTACTTACCACAGTTCTCTAAGTTTGTTGATGTAAATATAAAATCAACTACATTAATCTATGAATTAATTTGTGAATGGAAGTTTCCGATTAAAAAAGTTATTGTTGCCAGTAGTCAAGCAGCACTTGGTGAAGGTCTTTACAATGATTATGATGGTGAGAAAGTTCTTCCTGATATGCGATTGGAAGAAGATTTAAAGGAAGGTATTTGGGAACCTAGAACACCTGAAGGATTTGTCGGTCCAATGATGTGGACTTTGACTCCAGAGACTGTATCTAATCCACAGAATCCTTATGGAATGAGTAAGATATCTCAGGAGATGTTTGCTCTTGCTCTTGGTAAAAGATATGATATTCCTACAGTTGCAATGAGATACTCTATTGTGCAAGGATCTCGTCAAAGTTTCTATAATGCTTATAGTGGTGCCTGTCGAATATTTTCACTTGCATTTCACCAGGGAAAGGAACCACCAATTTATGAAGATGGGATGCAGATACGAGATTTTGTGAATGTTCACGATGTTGTTGATGCAAATATTCTTGTTCTTGAAGATGATAGGGCAAACTATGAAATGTTTAATGTTGGTGGGGGAAGACCTGTAACAGTTAATGAGTTTGCTAAAGTTGTTGCCAATGTTTATGGATATAATGACTACAATCCAAGAGGATGTGGGAAGTATCGTTTTGGTGATACGCGACACATTTGTTCTGATATTTCAAAACTTAAACTGCTTGGATGGGAACCAAAGAGAACTATTGAAGATAGTGTGCTAGAATACAAGGAGTGGTTGGATACTGCTGATTGTATTGAAGATATTGTTGAGTACTGTTCAAAGAAAATGCAAGAACTCAATGTTGTTAGGAGTGTTGAATGATTAATTTATTCTACGAAGAAGCATACTGGGGTCATACTAATAATATGAATGGACCAAAGAAGGTTGTGAATAACCTCCTTGCTTCTTTGGATCAGGAAGGTATTCCTTACGCTGCTAACGTTGAACAGTATAAAAACAATCTACTACTTCAATATGATTGGGCAGGTCATGTTAAACACTCAGAACTCACTTTAGAGAACTGTGTAATTGGACCACAAATTTGGTTATTTGATCAACATACAAATGAACTGAAGAAAAACCCACATTACTACAAGTCTATTATTGCACCATCTCAATGGGTAAAAGATCTATTCGTAAGTAAGTTTGATTATCCAGAAGATAAGATTGTTACTTGGCCTGTTGGTATAGAGATGAAGGAGTATAAGAAAGATTTAAAATATGATTGCCTTGTTTACTTTAAGCGTAGAAGTGAGGAGGAACTTGAGCAAGTAACAACATTTCTTGAAAAGAATGAGATGAGTTATAATGTTGTTAAGTATGGTAATTACGACCAAGAAAAATTAGAAGAACTATGTGACAATTCGGCATTCTGTTTCTTACTCAATGGGACAGAGAGTCAAGGTATCGCAGTTCAAGAGATGATGGCAAGAGATTTGCCAATGATTGTGTGGGACGTTAGAGAATGGGAAGATCAAGGTAGACAGTGGGCAGTGCCTGCTACATCTGTACCATATTGGTCTGATCAATGTGGTGTGAGATTTTTTGATGCACTTGACATTGACTATGCTTTTGATAAATTTTGTAGTAAAATATATACACCATACAAATTTGTAGAGGAAACTCTTTCCTACAAACAGTCAGTAAAAACACTAATGGAGATTTTTGATGTTACTTAGTTTTCGTGGATTAGTAGACAAATATAAAATGAATATCAAAGGTATCATTCACATTGGTGCCCATATTGGTCAGGAGATCCCCGATTATATTGATACGGGTATTCAGAATATTATCCTGTTTGAACCTTTGGAAGAAAACTTTAAAATTCTTTCTGAGAAAGCGCAGAAGATGAATGCAAATATTATTGGACACCAAGTTGCTCTTGGATCCAAACCTGGAAAAACTACGATGTATGTGAGTGATCATAATCGTATTAGTAGTTCTATCCTTAAACCAAAAGTTCATCTTACACATCATCCTAATGTATCTTTTCCAGATAAAGAAGATGTTGAAGTTGATTGCCTAGATAATTTTGATTCTTTTGGTTACAACTTTATTAATATGGATGTTCAGGGATATGAACTTGAAGTATTGAAGGGTTCTAAGAAAACTCTTGAAGGTGTTGATTATGTTTACTGCGAAGTTAATCGTGATGAGGTATATGAAAATAATGCATATGTTGAAGAACTTGATGAATTTCTAAAAGAATATAATATGATAAGGGTGATGACCAGTTGGGAAGGTCAAATTTGGGGTGATGCACTTTATGTACGGGAGAATCTACTGTGAAAATTTGTATTTTAACTATTGCAACTAATAAGTATCTGCAGTTTGTAGAAAAACTGTATGAGGATATTTCAGAGAAGTTTTGTCCTGGAGCAGAAATAAGTTGTCTTCTATTCACCGATCACGAAATTGAAGAATCTGGTGATAATGTTAGGGTTCATTACATTGATCATGAACCTTGGCCAATGCCTACTCTGAAGCGTTATAATTATTTTGTTAAAGAGAAGGACTTTATTCTTGAACACGACTATTGCTTCTACTTTGATGCTGATATGCGTATTGATGAAGTAGTGGAGATGGATGAAGTTTGTGGAGATCTTGTTGCTACTCGACACGGATATCAATCATTGATGGATCCTTCATCACAATCCTTTGATAGGAATCCAAAATCACTTGCTTGTGTTCCTCCTGATGAAAAAACAGTTACTTATTATGCTGGTGGTTTCAATGGAGGTAAGACTGAAGTCTTTATGGAAATGGCAGATACCATCGCTAATAGAGTAAACAAAGATCTTAAGAAGAATGTTGTTGCTCTCTGGCACGATGAGAGTCATATGAATAGGTACCTTATTAACAATCCACCTACTTTAGATCTTGATCCTACTTATTGTTATGCTGAGGAGTTTATAGGTACGGAGTATCCCTACCAACCTGGAAAAATTATTGCTTTGAAAAAAAATCATGCTGCGCTTAGATCTTAGAGAAGTACCTTTTTACTATATTAATCTTGATGATGCAGTAGAAAGAAAAGAGAAAACAGAGACTCAATTAAAAGAACTTGGAATTAAAAGTGTTACACGAATAGATGCCATTCGTCATTCTTTCGGTGCTGCAGGAACTCCAAGATCTATGTTTAAGGCATTAGAACTTGCACATAATGGAGAACCATTTGTGTTGATGGAAGATGATGTAGCAGTTAAAAGATGGGATCCTATTGTTGAAATCCCAGAAGATGCTGATGCTTTTTATCTGGGCATCTCTGGTTGGGGAAGAATGAATTCACATTCTGGTCCTTTTGTCCAATGGGAAAGAATTGATGATAATACTCTACGAGTTTATAATATGTTAAGCGGACACGCTATCATATACATCTCTGATCGATATATTGATCTAGCAAAACGAATTTCACATCACGCAGGATATGTTATTGAAAATCATGTAGACATTGGATTTGCTGAAGTTCAACGTTGGCATAATGTATATGCTCTTGATGATCCTTACTTTTATCAGACAAGTTCTGATGGCAATCAGAAAGTAACCTATCTTCCTTTATCTGAGCAAGATTCATTAGAATGTGTTAGTTTTATGAGACCTTATTATCTACCACAAAGAGTTATCTAATGTATATTGCACATTGTCCTTTAAGGATATCTCTCTTTGGGGGATCTACTGATAGTCCATACTTTGTTGAAAAATATGGATATGGATCTGTAATTAGTTTTGCATCGAATCTTAAAACTTATGTAACTGTTGGTAGAGATCTGTTTGGTGTCAATAATCTGGATCACAAGTATCGTTTAAACTATTCAAAACGTGAAGATGTTTATACTATTCCAGAAATCAATAATGAAGTAATTAGAGTTGTTTTAGAACACTTTAATATTGATCCAGTTCAAATTAATTTATTTGGTGATGCCTATTCGCAGGGTAGTGGATTGGCATCATCTTCGTCTTATATTGTTAGTCTTATCAAAGCAGCATCTATGTTGTGCGGTAAAAAGATGTCTGAAGTTGAGATATGTGCTCTGGCATATAATCTAGAACGAAAGTTTAATCCATATTGTGGATATCAAGATCCCTATGGGTGTGGTGTTGGTGGATTTAAAAGAATTGAATTCTATCCTAAAGATAGAGTTACTTATGATTATCTGCCATCATCTTTCTTCGATCCTTATGATATTCATCTCATCTTTACTGGAGTCACAAGAAATTCTAAAGGAGTTCTTAAGGATGTGAGTTGTAATCTTGATAAAGTTAAAGATTTACTTCCTATAGTTAATGAAGCATATGATGCAATTATTGATGGAAATCATTGCCGAGTATTTGAATTGATGAATCAATCTTGGGAGCAAAAGAAAAAAACAAGTTCTACTATTACTGAGAGCGAAATAATTCAGGAGATGGATTCTAATCTATGTCTCAACAAAACAGTACTATCACATAAATTATGTGGTGCTGGCAATGGTGGATTCTTTCTGACATTTTCTGAAAAGGGAAAGTTGAATATTCCATATCATTCTGTTAAAATAGAAGTATCCTCACAAGGTGTATCTGGGCAAGAAGTATGAACCCATTTAAAGAATATGTTGAAACTCTTCAATGCGCCCATATGGGTGATCAGTTTGAGAAGTTTCAAGAAGCATTCCAAAATCATAGTAGAATTATTATCTTAGGAAATGGGGGCAGCAGTTCAGTTGCATCTCATATCTCTCAGGATTATATGAAATTTAAAGGTAAGAAAGTTTCTATTCTTTCTGATCCTTCAATGCTCACGATGCTTACAAATGATTTTGGGTATGAGAATGCATATCAAAAGTTCTTAGAGTATTATGTTGAGGATGAAACTCTTGTTGTTCTGATGAGTTCTGGTGGAGAATCAAAAAACATTTTGAACTGCGTTTATTGGTGCGAAGATAATAACGTTAATTATGGAGTTCTAACTGGATTTGAATCCAATAATAAAATCCGAACCGTGTCAATCAATTCTCTATGGAACTATCATATTGCTAGTAAGTCTTATGGTGTGGTAGAATGTGTTCATCAAATTTTTCTTCACGGAGTGGTATGAAGTATTGTTTTGATTTAGATGGAACTATCTGTAATACTCCTTGCAATCCTGATGGTCATGGGCAAAGATACTGGGACTCTACTCCTATTGTCTTTATGGTAGAGACGGTTAATCGTCTATTTGATGAAGGTAATCATATTATTATTATGACTGCTAGAGGTAGGGGATCTGGTAAAGACTGGACCAAACTTACTACAGATATGCTTACTGAATGGGGAGTTAAGTATAATGAATTGGAACCAATGTTCCATAAACCCACAGCAGATATCTTCATTGACGACAAAGGAGTCAATGTAGAAGACTGGATCAAAACCCAACCATTGAAGAAAGGTATTATTGCTGGTGCATTTGATATTATGCATCCTGGATATATTAGAATGTTTTCTGAAGCAAAGCAACATTGTAATCATCTTACAATTGCTCTTCACGAAGATCCTTCAATGTCCAGACCACATAAACTTAAACCAGTACAAACTCTTGAGGAAAGAAAAGAGATTCTTCGTGCTATTAGGTATGTTGATGATATTGTAGTCTATCAAGCAGAGGAAACATTTTTATCTTATCTTGATGATTATGATATTAGATTCATTGGTACTGATTATAAAAACGGTGGGTATAGTGGTTCTGATATAGATATAGATATTGTTTGGTTGGATCGAGAGGGGCATACCTATTCCTCAACCAAACTCAAAACAGAAATTTATGATTCTATAAGAGAAAAATTGAGTCTTTGTGAGGAGTATGATTAATGAGTAAGTGTTTAGTTACAGGCGGGTGTGGATTTATTGGATCTAATATAGTTGATCGATTAATCAGTGATGGGCATGAAGTTATTGTTCTTGACAATAAGAGTTCTGATAGTGCCAAGTTCTATGTGAATGAGAAAGCACAGTATGCTCAACAGGATATTAGTAACTATCAACTTACTAATACCTTTTATGCTGATGTAGATTATGTGTTTCATCTTGCTGCTGAATCTAGGATTGGTCCTTCAATCGATAATCCCATTGAGACAGTACAAAAAAATTGTTTGGGAACGGCTTCAGTTCTTCAGTGTGCCCGAAAATGGGGAGTTAAAAAAGTTATCTACTCTTCCACTTCTTCTGGATATGGAAACAATCCACATCCTAACGTTGAAACACAACCTGATGATTGTTTGAATCCATATTCAGTAACTAAGATTGCTGGTGAGAAACTGTGTAAAATGTATACAGATCTATTTGGATTGAAGACAGTAACATTCAGATACTTTAATGTGTATGGTGATCGTGCCCCTAAGACAGGGCAGTATTCGCCTGTAATCGGTATCTTCTTCAGACAGCGTGATGCTGCCGAAGATCTTACAATCGTTGGTGACGGCGAACAGAGAAGGGACTTTGTACACGTTTCTGATGTAGTCTCAGCAAATATTACTGCTGCGATGACAGATGTTGATGATCAATATTATGGTCAGGTTTACAATGTTGGTTCTGGAAAGAACTATTCAGTAAATGAGATTGCAAGTTGGATTTCTGATAATAAAACTTATCTTCCAGAACGTGCTGGTGAGGTTCGTATAAGTCTTGCTCATATTGAGAAGATTAAAAATGTATTTGGGTGGAAACCCCAGGTTGATCTTGAAGAGTGGGTTCGTAGTCGATGATTGGATTTAATCACTTAGGTAGGTTGGGACAACTTGGTAATCAGATGTTCCAATATGCTTCATTAAAAGGTATTGCTTTGAATCGCGGATTTGATTTCATGATTCCTAGATATGATGATGCAGTTGTTGATGCTCTCGGAAACAAGTTAAAGACTGAACTTTTCAATCCTTTTGATCTTGATGTTACAGTTGGGTCTTTGAAAACTGAAAAGTACATTCAAGAACCTGGATTTGGTTTTAGTAAAGCATTATATGATGAATGTCCTGATCAAGTTTCTCTTGTAGGATTTTTTCAAACAGAAAAGTATTTTAAAGAATATGCTTCAACCATTCGTGATGATTTTAAATTTAAAAATAAAATTGTTAATGAGTGTAATGATATTATAGAAGATTGTTTTGAAAATCCAATCGCTCTTCATATTCGCAGAGGAGACTTTTTAATTAATTCTGATAATCATTACAATCAAAGTATTGATTATTATGAAAAGGCATTAAGTAAATTTGATTCAAAACAACAGGTAATCATTTTTAGTGATGATCCTGACTGGTGCGTATCTCAAGAGATATTTGCAAGTGATAGATTTAATGTTTCTTCTGGAAATGGTCCCTATCATGATTTGTATATGATGACACAATGTGAAGATTTTATTATTGCAAACTCTACTTTTTCTTGGTGGGGTGCCTGGTTAGCGAATAGGGGAAGAGTTATAGCACCTTCTAAGTGGTTTGGACCTAGCAATGCCCACTTAGGAACTGAAGATCTTTATCCCTCCTTCTGGGAGGTTATCTGATGGACAAAAATAAAGCAGTACATAATCTAAAAGGACTTCCTCCAATCTATGTTATTAATCTTGATGATAAGGTTAATCGTTGGAAGTATATGGAAGATCAATTTAAATATTGGCAAGTAGAAAATTACCAACGTGTTTCTGCTTATGATGGAAGAGGTGATAATGATCTGGGTGAGATCCTTAAAGGTAAATATCCAGATCAAATGACTTCAGGTGAAGTTGGATGTGTTACGTCTCATCTTAAATCAATTAAGATGTTCTTAGAAACTGATGCACCTTGTGCTCTAATAATGGAAGATGACTGTGATTTGTCTACAGCATCTCACTGGGGATTTACTTGGAAAGATTTCTACGCCAAGGTTCCTTATGATTATGATGTTATTCAACTTGCAATTATTAATCCTGCTTCAATTACAGTGCAGTTACATAAAAGATATGTGAATGATTTTTCTACTGCCTGTTATATGATCACCAGACATCACGCAGAGAAACTTGTAAGATTGCATTGTCGGGGTGATAAGTATAAACTAGATCAAGGTGTCAAACCTCGTGCGGTTGCTGATGATTTGATTTATAATTCAGGTAATACTTTTGCTATGCCTTTATTCTTATATAAGATTGCTTTAGGATCTGATATCCACGATATTCATATTGATGTATTTCATAAGAGCAGTCATGATGGATTGTGGCAATTCTGGCAAAACCAATCAACAGATGTTAACTGGAATGATATGTTTCAATATAATCCTTATGCAGGACAACTGCCACCTGGATATGAAGGAAAATGATCATTCAAGATTCTGATCAAATATGAAGAAAATAAGTATTGACAAAACTTTACGTTTCCTATATAATATGTAAAGAAACATTACGGAGTGTATCGTGACTGTAACAACTAATGATCGTGGACAACAGAATCTGTTCGCTAAAGAGCCCCAGATGTACGTCTCTGAGACTGACGCACAACGTTATGGATATGAGACATATGCCGAAAGGGCGGAGAAATTGAATGGACGCACTGCTATGCTTGGATTTGTTGCTGCTGTCGTCTCTTATGCCACTAGTGGCAGTGTATTTTTCTTTGGTGCGTTCGGATTCTGATGACTGAGATTATTTTTACCGTCACGACAGTTGCTTTCTTCTGTCTTCTTGGTTACACTGTAGAACAACTTTCCGAAACTTACTAAGGACAAAACAATGAACGAAAACGCAGAACGCATCAATGGTTGGGCAGCAATGATCGGAGTCATTGCCGCAATGGGTAGTTATGCAGTCACAGGACAAATCATTCCAGGTATCTGGTAATGGGATTTGTAGTAGCAGCACTGCTGTTTCTTATTCCAATTGGCGCAGCAGTTAGAAACTCATGAGTATAGAATGGGCACAAACAACTATTTTTTTATTGGCACCATTCTTTTTTATGTTACTATTAGTTGAGACTACAGATGACGATGACGACCACTTTGATGGTGGTATGATGATCCCTGCTACATCACCTAATACTTGACAAAGTAGCAAATCATCTATATAATTTTAATTCACATACAAAAATTAATGGATTATAAGATTACACTTCAAACTTCTGATGGTGATGAAACTATTACTTGTCAAGATGATCAGTACATCTTAGACGCAGCAGAAGAAGCAGGAGTTGATATCAACTATTCCTGTCGTGCTGGTGCCTGTTCTTCTTGTGCTGGTAAAATTGTCTCTGGTACTGTAGATCAGTCCGATCAATCGTTCTTGGATGATGATCAGATTGAAACTGGATTTGTACTAACATGTGTTGCATATCCTACTAGCGATTGTGTAATCCAAACGGATCAAGAAGAGAATCTTTATTAATACTATAAAGTATTCAATAAGTATGACTAATCATAATCAACTGTATGAAGACATGCAGAAACTTGATGATATGTACGAAGAACTTCTATGGCATCCAGATGATGAACTACAGTTTACTCACGATGGTGAGAAAATTATTATAATTAATAAAACTGTAGAAAGTAAAAAAAAAGATAGTGATGATTTCATCACACATAAATAGTTGACTTTTCAACTCTACTCTATATACTGAGTAGAGTTTTTTTATTATATGCCAAAAAATCAATTGAACAAAGATGAATTGATATGTCACGTTCTCAAACTCAAGCATGAGGTTGATGGAGAACCAAAGACTGTTTGGCAAGGGGAAAAGGATATGGCTCACAAGTATCTCAATCGAGTCTTGAGCAGAATTGAGGAATATCGGTATTAGGGGTTGACAGGTTGGGAAAACCGTAGTATTATAAATAAGTCGAGAGGTTAAGAAACCAACACATTTCTTAACTGTTCGTTACACCCCGCAAACCAAGACCTATAGGGTGTATAAAAACGTCTTTAATACCTGTATC
>Ga0181418_1000215_pt1 | contig 18805 bp, 8 predicted proteins | sample 41SPOviralmetaG_FD_130143 | JGI IMG/M metagenome (GOLD analysis project Ga0181418, IMG submission 130143) | Marine viral communities from the oligotrophic San Pedro Time Series (SPOT) site, San Pedro Channel, CA, USA - 41 SPOT_SRF_2013-03-13 | ecosystem: Environmental > Aquatic > Marine > Strait...
AAAGGTACACGTACAAGTAAGATTGGTCAGAACGAATTAATCGAGATCGACCAAGAGCGTAGTATTAATGTAGCAGAAAATTTCACGTCACGGATTGGCGGCAACGAGATAAGGGATGTAATCGTCGACAGTACTACTAACATTACCGGCAATTACAATATGAACATTGTGTTAGATAGCAAGACGGTGGTTAACGGACTCATCGGTCAAACCGCTCTTGGAACCTTTACTATAAACTCTTTCGGTAATTTAACTCTTGCTTCGAACTCTACGACTAAGATCGATACGAATGCAGATATTGATATTGATGCTCAGGGATTAATTAAGATTGACACACCTGCAAATATAGACGTGGATGGAGCACGAATAGATTTAAACTAATATGGCTATTAACTGTTCCAGTAACTCGAAGCTTGATACACTCAATGCAAAGAAGGCAGAACTCAATGCTCAGGTAGATGCTATGCAAAACGCGGCACAAGGTCAGATGGGTGCTGCGATGCAAGCTTTAAATGAGAAAGCAAATGCTATGAAAGATGCTTTACTCGACGCGGTGCCTGAGCCTCCCGTATTACCTAACTTCAAAAAAGAACTTGAGGAGTTAAAGGGTAAGGTAGGTGCAGATCTTGCAAGAGCGAAGGCAGCCTTTAAAGAACGGTGGGGTGATGCTCTCCCTGATGTCGATGTCGATGGTCTTATGGATAAGGTGTCGAGCGCTGTGAGTCTTGTTCAAAACTTCGAAGAAGATCTTACCGATTTCGTAACAGGTGTCGCGAGCAATGTTGCAGGCGCGGTCGCTTCCGGTGTGAGTAATCTTGCGGGTGCTGCAGAAGAGAAGTTCGATTTCTGTAAGGACGTACCTAATATCGAAGCTCCGGAAGTGAGTCCTGAAGGAAAAGTAGAAAAGGTCAAAGTCAAAGCCGCGGAGCCTACCGTAGCTGCAGATATTCCAAAGAAGGTAGAAGAAGTGGTGCCTACTGTAGTAGCAAAAGAGAAATTACCAAGCGTGAGTCCTAAGGTTGAAAAACCTGTAGATAAATTAAAAGAAGCACAAGTCGCAATGGTACAAGAATTGAATAGGTATTTAGAACCGAACGCAAAAGAATTATACGAAAAGAATAAAGAAGTTCTACGTATCGAGATGCAAGCACAGGACTCAGTTGCTCGCGAAAAAGAAAAGGCAGCAAAAAAGAATATGACTCTGATCGAGTATTATAATACTGGTAAAGGAAGAAAGGTTTCTCGCATTCTTGTAAAAAAATACTCTATCGCAAACGCAGAACGAACTCAATTAAAAGAATACAAAAACGCGTGTATGTATTTGAATCGTGTTATGATGCAAAATCCTGACGCTGACCTGAGTGAAGAGACCGAAAAACAAATTAATAAATTGAATAAAGAAATTATCACAGTACGAGAAGAAGGAGATTCTCTTATCGGTGAAACTCTTGGTGGACATGGTGATTTAGTCGCGGGTTATTCAGAACTTATGTTTTGGCACCTTGACCTTATCTCAGAATTAAGAGACTATAAAGTGTAATATGAAATTGTGCAAAAATTCTCGCGCGAGATTTTTCAGCTTTGAAACCATGAAAGTAGTATAAATAGATTATATGAGTATAGCAGCTTCAGACTATAATAAGACACGCCCTTCTACATTGGCGAGAAAGAAACTCTATTCTGATTTAGATTTAGGTATGAGCATACACCCGACAAGAATGGATATCATACCTTTGAATGATATACAAGCTGTACGTAATGCTGTAAAGAATCTTATCCTTACTAATTTTGGTGAGCGGCCGTTTCAAAGTAAGCTAGGATCAAACGTAACGGGTTTGCTATTTGAACCAGCAGATCAATTTACCGCGATTCAAATGAAGAAGGAAATTGAACGACTATTAAGAGATCATGAGCCGCGAATAAACATGGTGAAGATTCAAATACTTGATGATATAGATGCAAACGCATATCGCGTATCGATAGGATTTAATGTAATTACACAAAACACTACAACGGAAGTAGAACTAGGACTTAAAAGATTAAGATAATATGGCACAATTTAATACAACGGAATTAGACTTCGATAAAATAAAAAGTAATCTCAAAGATTACTTTAAACGTTCAGGTTCACCTTTTCAAGATTGGGACTTCGATGGTTCAGGCTTGAACAACCTACTTGATATTCTTGCGTATAATACACACTATAATGCGGTGAATACACACGTCGCGATGAATGAATCTTTTCTTGATTCTGCGCAAATAAGATCTAACGTTGTTTCTCGTGCAAAACTATTAGGATATACTCCTACGAGTAAAACCGCGGCCACCGCCGATATTACTCTAGTGCTTAATAGAAAAGATGATTCTACTAATACTACATACACGATTAATCGTGGTGACACCTTCACATCTACGATAGATGATATTACGTATACCTTTGTTCTTCTTGAGGATTCACTCGCGACAGTAGATGTTAACGAATCAGGTTCAGGGACATTTACATTTAATAATTTATTAGTATCACAAGGTTCGATGAAGTCACGTAAATACAACATAGATAATTCTTTGTTAAATCAAAAGTTTGTGATTCAAGATCGTAACGTAGATATTGATTCTTTACGTGTAAAGGTTTACGATACGCCAAACTCTAATTCATACACTGTATATAATCGTTTTAAACAATATACTTCAGGCTTGAATAGTTCATCTCTCATATATTATCTTGAAGAAAACTACGAAGGTAAGTACGAAATTCATTTTGGAAATAATATCATTGGCAATTTACCCGGCAATCAATCGGTAATTGAGCTTGAATTCCTAAGTACTCGCGGAGCTGATGCAAACGGTGCTACAGCCTTTTCCTATAGCGGTGGCGCTAACGCCACAGTTGATGGTACAACTACAATTATAGTTAACTCAGCTTCTGCAGGTGGATCTGATGTTGAAGATATCGAAAGTATTAGATTCAATGCACCTTTAACTTTTATCGCGCAAAATCGCGCAGTTACAAGTGACGATTATAAAACTCTTGTAAAGCAAGCGTTTGGTGCCATTGATAGTATATCAGTTTGGGGCGGTGAGTTGAATGATCCACCTGAGTTTGGCAAAGCGTTTATATCAATAAAGCCCGAAGGTAGTCTTACATTAACAAGAGAAGAAAAGGCATCGATCACTGATGCGCTACAGAGTAAAAGAATACTCTCAATTGAGCCTGTGGTCGTTGATCCAGATTATACGTATCTTTTCTTCAATGTGTTTTTTAAATACAATAGCACTTTTACATCTTTTACAAAATCACAAATGGAAACACGCGTGAGAGAAACAATTGAAAACTTTAATCAAACACAGCTACAAAATTTTGATGGGGTGTTTCGTCACTCTCAGCTTTTAAGAGAAATCGATTTGAGCGATAGTGCTATTCTTAACTCGACCGTAAGAGTCTATGTGTATAAAGATCTAATTCTTTCAAGAGATTCTAGTATTACTCATGAGCTTGATTTTGATATGGAACTCTTTGATGAAAATCCTTCTCAATCTATTATACAAACCACTTCTTGGAAATATAATAATATTGATTTGTTTTTTGCAGATGAAGCTGGAGAAGTAGGGCAATCCGATAGAACTATATATGTGTATAAAATGGTAGAAGGCGTAAGAACAAAGGTGATAAACTCAGTTGGAACACTTAATGTTTTAACAGGAAAAATAAACATAGACAATTCACTTGTTCCACTTACACAGACAATTGAAACTATACGCTTTGAAGCATCACCAAATTCCAATGATGTTGTATCGAGAAGAAATACTCTTTTACGTATCGACGTTCCAAAAACTTCTATAAGCGGAGAAGTTGATACTGCAGCAGTATCAGGTTCAGTGAGTGAAAACTATAATACGTATTCTTCACGCTCTGATGGAGGAATTATTACATCAAATTCTTCGAGTGTTACAAGCGATCAAAGCAATAGTTCAGGCGGTACTCAAGGCGGTACGAGTAATTACACTCCTCCATCAGGTGGTAACACTGGATACTAATTTAATATGTCAGTTTATTATTTAAAAGGAAGAAGCAACTACGGCGATTCAGCTGGAATATCCGGCTATTACTATCCTCTATACACGAGCACTGATAGCATTGTTGGACCATACCACCAGCACACGTTTGAAGGTTTAAGTGGTGTAGTTTTTTATATGCCAATGGGGTTTATGAATCATGGCACAAGCGGTCCACCTTCTGCAGCTGCATATAATAATGAAACTTATTCAGAATACGCTACGTATAATTATGACTCTGATTCAGACAGTATTTCATACACAAATGTGCCTGAATCTTCTCTTATAGTTTCAAGTGTTGCTCAATATTCTCTTAATCAGGCCGAACCTCATAATGAAAGAATATCAAATAAAGAATCTCCTGCAGTCGAAGATCTAATTCCTGATCAACTGCGGGAATCGGCTGAAACACTTACCTCTCTTTTAGAAGACTATTACACATATCTTAATTCTAATAATCAGGTTTTAAATGTAAGTAAAAGAATATTAACAGAACACGATATTGATCAAACGTCAGCTGATTATTTGAATAAAATACAACAAGAAATCGCAATTTCTGTGCCCGAATCACGTGTGATTGATACTGTTTTATTGTATAAGAGAATTGTAAATTACTACTCCATTCGAGGAAGTGAAGAATCTGTCTTAGTTTTCTTTAAATTGTTTTTCGACGAAATCGTAGATGTGCTCTATCCTAAAGATTTTTTATTGAAGGCATCTTCTGGTGATTGGGTTAGCGAAGATAATATTTTAAATTACAAAGATACTCTTAGTGGTTTTTCAGACAACACTTCTTTAAATAAAAATAGCTTAGGTGAGTCTATCAAGTTTTATGACACCGACGATAATGAAATAGCAGTAGGGCAAATTACACGTCTTGAAGAAGTTGATATACCTAATATTGTACACCCAGACAAAGACTTGCTTTTTCTTGAAATCGATGCTGCGGAAAAAGATAGATATGACATTGAGAATAATACCTTTCGAGTTTACGATGGTCACAATAAAACGTTTTCACAATCTGTCGCTAAATTAAAAAATGGTGTAACCTTCGCAGAAGAAGAAGGATTTTCATTTACAGATAGTCCTGGAGGTGGTAGCTTTGATAGAAATCATATTGATCTCGGTGAAATATATAATACAAATCCAGAAATTTTAACACAGGCTATTAATAAGAATGCACACACGTTAGTCGCGTATATTAAGTTGAATGGTGGATCAAACGGGCCAGTACATTTATTTTCAGATACTGTTAATTATCCTGCTTTGCAGATAGGGATATCAGATAATAAATTAAGTTATGAAACTTGGAGATGGGGAACTGGAAACGGCTATAATTCTGTGCAACAAACAGGTACTACTACTATTCCCGATAACCAATATGCTACTCTTGCAGTAAGAGGTAAAAGAGATTACGCGGGCACAGCCGATGGAAATACTGGCCAACTCCGCTTTATTGATAATGTTAGACTCAATGACGCGATGCGTACTGCTGGTACATATACTGGTCTAAGTTCCACATCTGGCGGTGGAGGTACAGGAGCAACATTCGATGTTGTTATACATCAAACTGCTATTGGAAGTATTTCTAATCAGAACGATCCTACTGGCATTGCCCGAGTGCCTGGTACATACACTGTTACTGACACGTCTGTTACGTATATTAATGGAGATGGTTTACATACGAAGGTTAACCTTACAGTAGTTGTCGATGCAATTGGAGAGGCAACAATTACTATTAATTCAGGAGGCAGTGGCTTTACTGTAGGCGATATCGTCACGCTCTCTGGCGTCCAAGAAGTAGCTGGCATTACCTTTGAAGTAGCGTCATTAACGAGTAATGTGAGCTCCGTTACACTTTCTTCAGCTGGTAGCGGATACAGCCTCGGTGATACTATCACTATTCTCGAAACTGATTTTGGTAGGGTGGTTCCTTCTTCAGGAAAGGAAGCAATAATTGTTTCAGGATTAGCTATTAGTGAACTCGGTACTGATATGAATGGTGTTTACACCGGTAATATTAGTACTTCCAATAATTTCGGCTCCACTGGTTATAATCAAGTAAGCCCTGCAAATGGTTGCGTAATCGAACGCGAGGACCTACCCACTGGAACAGAAGATAATCCGACTAGGATCGATTATAGGTGGAATATAATGGATGCCGCGGCTCAGACCACTACACCCGCGGCCGCAACAGACTGGCTTCAAAGAAGTGATAACAATCCAACAATACGTCCTCCGTATTATTCTGGATTTACTTCTTCTCGACCCTTTACTATAACTAAACAGAAGACCGGAACTAACAATTTAAGGGTTGATGTAAAGACGATCAGCGCATTTGATACTGAAGATGCTGCAGCCGGTAACGGACACATCGAGGTATCGGTAAACGGAGAAACTTGGGATAGAGTTTGGGACGATAGCGACTATGGTACTCCTACATCATTCGATATTAAAAGCGCTGTTGTTCACTATGCGCCTGAAGATGGTGGTCATATCACAACTCAAGTTGATATTAATGGATTTACTAAGGCAGGAACATCTTCAAATGGAAGTGATTATTACGAGACTGATATTGCAAACACAGTAATTACTGGTAATAGCACAAATAGTTTTGTTAATGCTTTTAATAATACGATATTGTCCGTAGATAAGTACGTAATTGAATATATGACTGCAGAGGAAATTTACACGTTTTACTACCAGCGTAGTGTGAACGCTGTGATGTCTGACATCTTATCAGCATTTGATTATAATCCAGATGGACAGGTGGCTTATGGTATGTGGATGTTAGTAGGAGAATTAGGAGGTACTAAACGAAGAGGTCTTCCTTTACAACTTTGGGTTGATGCAAAACCTAACGCGGCATTCGAAGTAATTAATAATCGATCAAGCGGGATAATGCACAAGATCAGCCAGTATCCCGCTTCGGTTTATGAAAATTACACCACCGGGGCCTTTGGCGGGAGTCGTCTTCCAAATGATATTTATGATGGAACAGCTCAGGTTGTAACAGGCAATGGAAACAATTCTTTAAATGATTCTGGTGTTCAAAGAACTAGTTTTTATCAAACGCTTATTGACTATGAAAAAAGAATGAAAGTCTTGCCTGGTTTCGGGACGACTACTAGCACCAGTTTAAAACGTCATACGTATTCTCCTTTACAATTACTTTATTCGAGCTCGTCGGCATCGACTCGTTTTGTAGCGGCCGATCCGCAGCTTCCTCAAATATCATCTAGTAATTGGGTAACACACGGTAAGAAAATCACAGCAGTTACTACTAAAGAAATGCTCGATGTAAATGATATAGATGCTACTTTGCGACTTGGTGTAAGAAGATCTAATGAGTATTTTCAAGGCAACATAAAATATTTTGCTTATTACCAAAAGCAAATTACTCCTACAAAAATTGCAGAGATTCACAGATACTTAGATAAAAGGTTAAACCCTTATCAATGGGCGATGCGAGTAGCTGTGGAAGAAAATAAAAGTTTATCTTCTTTAGAATACTTGCGCAATGAAAAGCTGACGTATACGTTTTCAAATATAACAGGTAAGCTTAAAGATTCATTTTGGACATACGAAAGTTCTGAAAATAATGCTTTATCAAACTTTTCTGTAATGTACAACCAGACTAATGGAAAGGGACAATTATCATTTGGAGATGGAAGTAGTTCATTAGATATTATTAGTAGAAGAAAATATGTGCATACTTTCAATAAGCCCACATTTCTATCAGGAAGTTATAATAATAGAAAAGGATTTTTATCAGATATTAATAAACTTCAAGATAGTAACTTTTGGCAAGACTACTCTTATCAAATACGCGCAGGTGTTCAACTCAACGATTGGGAAAGTGAATATCTAAGATTAGTTCATCCAGCTGGTATGAAAATGTTTAGTGCTCTTCTTATGCAAATAAGTAGATCAAATTCTTGGTTAGGTGATCCTTCGTATAAAATCAATAAGGATATTCAAGGTAATAGCCAAATTGGAACTGATAACCTTAGACTTACAGATTTTCTTCAAAAATTAGTTCCACCTTGGAAAACTCTTGCAGACGATGAAAGAAGAACTAATGCCGCAGACGCGAACGCGATGCATATGCCTTTCTATCAGCCTGGTTGGTTAGACGCAGAATTCAGATCACTCTTCATATTAATACATGTTCTTGTACACGGAGATAACCCGAGAACTGGTAGTGGAATATACGAAAGAGCAGCTTATCTTTTACTTCGACTTATTGCTGGTCCAAACGCAGAAGCTCGTAACGAGAAAGTATTTAATGAATATAAAAGATGGACTAAATGGTTTGATAAACATACCCTTGTATCAGATTACGCCAATTTGACTGCAAACGAGCTTAATTCAAACGATCAAATCATACTACCTTCACAGCGTAAAGAAACAAATCTTTTAAATGAGTTTCTACCATGGTCACCTGGCCGTGGTAATGATACTAAGTACGGGACCACTAATGGGAAAGTGTGGAGGCGGAGTGGCGCCATTTTAGAAAATTTTAGAGAATACGTTGTAACACCATTTAAAGATACTACTATTGGATGGATTGGAGTAAACGCTGATTCAGGAGGCAACAGCGAAGGAGGATTTGCATCTCCTAACGTGCTAGTTGATATAACAAAAACATATAGATTTTCGACGTGGATTAGACAATCAAAAATAAGAACTAACGAAGCGATTATAGCACAATTCGGGGACAATAACACAACTAACAGACAGCAATATGCAGGGACTGGATTTTTTGGAATTAACACTTATACGAGCGCAACTTCAATTACTGGAACTGCTGGCACGAAAGGATATTGGAGCACGGCCGTTGCACGCGCGAACAATGCTTTCTTAAGTTCTTTTAGTTGTCCTACTGCAGACGAATGGTATTTGCTAGTTGGCTTTGTAAGACCAGATCTTGGCAACAATACACGCATACACTCGAATGATTTTGGATTATATAACACCTCAGGAGAAAAGGTAGGTTACTACGACCTCAGCGGCTCATTTGTGTCAGTGTCGACGTATGAAACAGGTTCACCAATTAACAATTGGGAGTTTAAATGGGCGACTGATGTAAGTACTACACACGTGTCTTTAACAAATTACATGTTATACGATCAAACTATAGATAAAAATCCTGCGTATTGGTGGGGCCCACGAATAGAAGTAGTTGATGGAAGTGAACCTTCAATACAAGAGTTATTTGTTCCTACTATAGAACCTAACGTTTTTTACAACATTGATGATAGACCTGCAAATCGAAAAGTAAAAAAGTTTAGTAATATTTCTACTAATGCAATCTATCCTCAGCAAAGCGAGCTACACACTATTACTACAAATGATTACGATTACAGAGCTAGAAATAATTATAATGAAAATCTTAAATTTTTCGATAACTCTAAAATAGGTCCTTATTATGATACACCTATTAGTGATATGGTGACTGTGACAGAAGAAGGTTATATTTCTAATGACGATACTTATATGAGTGCAGGTGATTATTCATCGAGCAATGAGTATACACCACCATCAAATAATAACAATAGTGGTCAAGGAGGATATTAATGAGAAGATTTTTAGGACAACAATTAGGAGCATTCGTTTATAAAGATCCTCCTGTACAAATAGCAAATCATGATTTGTCAGAATCGGCTGCAGTCTTTTGGACACACACCGCGGGTGGCAATATATTAGTATCTGGTGCTGGAACTGGCTCAGTAAATAACAATTATGTTGAGAGTGGTACAACTGCTGGTAAACCATCTTATACCGTGCCCGGTACAAGTTTATTTATTCAATGGAATGCTGCAGCACAAAATTGGCAGATTGGAGATGGAGCATATAGTCGGTATTTCTCAGACGATGACGTAGCTACTCCAGACTTAGTGACTACATGGGAAGCTTATAGCGGTTATGGCGTTCTTCCTGTTCCATCAGTAAGTGTTCCAACTACAACTTACACTGATGGTGCTGGAAACATCGTGAATGTAGTAGACGGTGCAACTATTGACAATTTTAAAATTGTTGGTACCCGACTTGCTTTAAACCCAAGCGTAGTGTATTGGGGAGACAGCAATACGATAGAGGTTAGTGCTAGTGGAACTTTGCTTAATCACATTTATCCTAATAGCGGTCCTAAAGATACACCTAAGTTTACTGAAGGTGTAATAACAGAAACTAGTAACCATTATATGAACAAAACTTTTATCAGAGGTTCTTCAAAAGTATTGGAGAAACTTATATAAATAAAACTATTAACTTAACCTTAAACTTTAACTTATAAGAAGAAGAAAAAAAATATGGCAGCAATAATTACAGATGATTTTAGACGTAATTCGGCAACGTTTTTAATCAACGATATCATTGATAAAAATGCCGGAAGTGACGACGATTCTCCTGAACAAGATGTAGGAGGATATGAGTATTTTGTCGGGATTGGTAAATCAGATCCTTGGGATTCACAAACTGTAGGAGGAAGTACTCTTGTCGAAACAGATCAAAACTTTTCTACACCATTGCCGAATGGTAGCGTAAGTGAATCACAAGAAGTTCTTGATAATCTAATAGGAGCAGTAGCAGTTAAGACTACAAACGCTTTACACGTTATTCCAAAAATTAATTGGGTAGCAACTCGTAGATATAAAAGGTGGAACAGGAATGATCCGGATATGTTTAACGTTTCTACTAATAGCTTAGGCGAAACGGAATATCCTTGCTACGCAGTTTATAATGATAAAATATATATTTGTTTAGATAACAACTCAAATGATTCATTTACTGTGAATGAAACATACGTGGCAGGTCAATCAACTACTGCTCCTTCTGGCAGTGCTGATAGTAGATCTCCATCACTAAGTAGTGGCGCAACCAATGATAATTATAACTGGGTATATGTAGCTGATTTAGTGATTGCAAGTGAATTTAATACAGATCAATTTGTAGAAGTTAAAACTTTTGCTACAGCTGGTGACCAGGAGCCAGCTAATAAGAGTGGAGGAATCGTATACGGGTTTGAAATAGTAAATCCCGGAGAGTCGATTACAGGCCTTAACGGTACTGATGACTTTCAGCTGGTGATGAGTGATGCAACTCATAAAGATCCAAAGATTCTTAATTGCCAAGCTACTGTTTCAAATGGAAAAATTACAGCATTTTCTTCTAGCAACTTAGCTGACGTTAGTCAAATGCAAGAACACAAAGGTGTAGTAAGAGCATCAATCAGAACGAGGAGTGATGTTGATGCAACTATTGCACCAATAATTCGTCCTCTAATTTCGCCAATTAACGGATTTGGTAGTAATCCTGTCGCAGAACTACCTGCGTTTTATGCAGGATTAGCGGTTGATTTTAATGGAGATGTTGAAGGTGAAATATCAACCGCTATATCTTATCGTCAAATTTCTCTTATAAGACAGCCTATTCGTAACGTTGGAGACGATAGTCCAGCGCCCGAAGGTGATGGCATTTATGACCTGAATGAAGTACTTAGTACCTTGCGGCGATTCACTGTTACAGATTCTACTGATTTAAATTTATTTAGTGCTGGAGATATTATTACAGAAACCACACTTGCGGCTCATTACGATGGTGATGATGACGGTAGCGCCGATACCAGTAATACTGGATTTGTTAAAGCAAAGGCGTTTATAGATTACGTTGATCAAGCTAATGGTCATATTTACTTCCACCAAAATGAAAGTTCGCGAATAAATCATAACGATTTTACTGATGGCGATGGTTCGAATACAAAGATAACAGTTACAAGTAAGAGTGATGATAATATTACTCTTGGAAGTGAATTAACATATACTTCTGCTTCTAACGTTACACCAGAATTTACACCGCGGTCAGGAGAAGTTCTATTTTTAGAAAACAGAAAACCAATTCAAAGAGCTGCTTCACAAGAAGAAGAAATTAAACTTGTGATCCAGTTTTAAAAGACAAATTATATGGCTATTAAAACTTATGATGGACGTCCTTATTTTGACGATTTTAATACTGCAAAATTAGAAGATAAGAATTACCTAAGAATTCTATTTAAACCTGGTGTAAGTATTCAGGTCCGTGAATTGAATCAATTGCAGTCTATGCTGCAATCACAAATTGACAAGTTCGGAAGGTCCGTCTTTAAAGAAGGGCCCGTCAAAGATGGCGGTGTTACTTTTGAAGATAATAAAAACTATGTTGATGTTGATATCGATGCAACTGCTGCAGCCAATGGAATAAACCGCGCTATGGATTTGGTTGTGGGTACCACAATGCGCATAAGTGGGAGTCTCGGGACTGACTTATCTGCTGAAATATATGCGTATGAAAATGTTTCTACTGATGGTAATCAAAGATGGCGCTTTTATTTAAGATATAATTCTTCAGGCGCTACTGCTTCCGGCTCATCTCAAACAAATACATCAGAGTTTGATGATACTGGAGATGCAGCTAGCCGTACAGTTGTGCTTGGAGCCGGGATAATCTCTTCTTTGGGTATAACCATTCTTGGATCGGGTAATCCTCTTGGAACTATTGTTCAAAACACTGGAGTAGGTTATGCCGCAGAAGTTATTATTGAAAGTGGTGTATTCTTTTCTCGAGGAACTTTCATGTATAATGACACGACAAGTAGATTATTCATTGAGAAGCAAAATAAAGATTCTGTAATTACTGGCACCGCTGCCTTTAGACTAGATGATGTAATTCAGACAAGCGCAGAAGACGAATCTTTATTTGACATCGCCGCAGGATCACCTAATCATAAAGCTCCAGGTGCAGATCGATACGCGGTTGATCTTGTTCCAATATTCATCACTGAAGATTCTGTAACATTAAACATTGCTCAAAATGCTAATAAGTGTGTTTCATCTACGACGCGTAGTCCTACAGTCAATTATTTAAATCTTTTAGAAGTAGCGGCAAGTATATACATTGCTCCTGCAAAAGTTGAATATACAGAGCTTGACGATAAACTTGCTACACGTACATTAGAAGAAAGCGGAAATTACACAGTTCAACCTTTTGTCGCAAGAATTAGAGAATTTAGAAATGATCTTGCTGGAAATGATGGGGTGTATAACGATACACAAATCCAAGCATTAAACATTACTGCTGAAAATCCTGACATTGCTGGCGATGATATATCTGGTGTAGAGATTAATACCGCTCAGCGTGCACAACAATTTGGTGAATCGCGATACGGTCTTTCAGTCGAGCCTGGAGTTTCTTATGTAAATGGATATCGGGTTCCCCTAAAAGAATCTATAAATCTATATGCAGAAAAGGCGCGAGAATCTGAAGATGGTGTTGAGTCGTTTGGCCAAGCTAGACTTGGCAGTTTCATTGAATTGAGTAATATTACCAATCTTCCAGATTACGAAGATATAACTAATACATATGAGTTTTTTGGTAATGGCAATTCGCCAGAAGGGCTAACTGGTGTAACTTGTAGAATACGTGGCATCGAAAAAGCTAATTCACGTTATAGATTATATATTTACGATTTAAGCGGAGAAATACCTAGGACTGCGTTGTCCATAACTGGCGCTTCTACAGCTGGAGGAACGTTTACCGGAATTTTAGAAGAAAATAATCAATCGAACGCTACACCAATTTTTGATACAGGAAGCAATAGAGGAATTATTGCTCTTCCTTATAATACAGTAAAAGCAATAGGTACTACTGGATCTGAATCAGAAGTTGTAATAAGAGCAGAAAAGGCTGGCAAATCTTTTTCAGGTAATACGATACAATTTGGCGTAAATGAAATATCTGGATTCTCTAATGGACAAGCCAGATTCTTTAATGATTCTTTAGACGCGTATGTTATTACACGTCAAAGTGATGGGTCTCCTTTGACTGTAAGCGCTGTAAGCATTACATCCTCTTCATCAAATGCAGATGATTTTAATAACACTGTTACACTTACAGTCAATGTAGCCAGTGGGACTGTTGATGCAATCGCACCGGTTAAAGTAACACTGGACGAAACCAATGGTCTTAAAAAAGGTGTTAAAACAATTACTACTCATACTGAACAGTTAGTCACAGTTGCGAGTAATAATCCGGTAAACCAAAACTCATCTTATGAGTTAGCTAAACGAGATATCATTGCAATCACTTCAGTCACTACAATAGATGATTCACCAGTAGCTGATTTATCATCGAGTATAGAATTAGATAACGGCCAGCGAGACGGGGTCTATAAAAAGGGTAATGTTAAATATACTGGCTCAACAATTGCTGCAGGCTCAGGCTTAACTATAACTTACACCTATTACGACCGTACGACAACGGGTGATTATTACAGTGTTGATAGTTACCTCGCTGGTAATGTGCCTTATGCCTCAATTGGCCAGTACAAAGGTCAATTCCTTACAGACTTTTTAGATTTTAGACCAGACGATAATGATACGAGTCATATTGCTTTAGATCCTAATGCAGCTACAAAAATTACACTTGATTATTATAAATCACGTTATGACCAATTAGTAGTTACTAGTACAGGCGATTACAAAATAGTAGAAGGGGATTCGAATATATCACCAAGTATTCCATCAGTTCCAGATAATACGATGGCGTTATACACCTTCTATATTCCAGCTTATACACGTAGTGCTGATGATATTCAAAGTAGAGTTGTTGATAATCGTAGATTTACGATGGAAGACATTGGCCGATTAGAAAAGCGTGTTCAAAACATAGAATACTACACTTCTCTTTCATTGCTTGAAAGAGAAGCAAATGGTAAACAGATTATCGACAGCAACGGCGAAAGATTTAAGAATGGCATTATTGTAGATAGCTTTCTAACAGGTGGAGTTGCAAATATATTAGATCCAGGATATCAAGCATCTTTAGATACGAAAAAAGGAATTTTAAGACCGAAGTATTTTTTAAACCAAAAGCGCTTAAAATACGCAGGCAAAGGTGGAGTTGGTCTATTAGGAAACACGAATCAGGATAATACTATAACTCGAGGAGATGGTGATGGAAACCTTTTGTCTTTACCATTTACACACGAAAAACTAATTCATCAGCCAACTGCAAGTATCGATATTAGTGTGAATCCATATGATTTAGCTTCATGGAATGGTGCCTTAGAATTATCTCCTTCAGGTGATGAATGGATAGAAGTTAATAGAAGGCCTGCGTTAATCACTAACATTGAATCAAATGCGGATGTTGTAGCAGCAGCCTTGAACGAAAGTGATTCATTCACTAATGTATATGATTCAACTGAAACAAATCTTGTAGGTTCACCAAAAAGAAAAGCGGGTGGACAGGTATACGGCTGGGGCCAAGGTGATGCGAAACGTAAGGCAGGCTTTACATCCAATGCCCCAGTGCGAAATGTCACTGTGACGCAGAAAACAGAAACAATTTTGGAAGGATACAAGCAAGAGGCTGTAGTCAACACCGTTGAAACAAGTATGGGCGATAAAGTGCTTGACATCTCCTTTGTACCATTCATTCGCTCACGCAGAGTTTACTTTAAAGCGCAAATGCTTAAACCCAATACTAAAGTTTTTGCTTTCTTCGATGGTATTGATATATCGGCCTATTGCTCCAAAGCAGCCTTCAAAGCGTATGGTATTGATAACTTAGAAGTTGATGAATCTACATTTGATTTAGAAGCAGCAGACGCATTTGCTGCACTCGATGATGGTGTTGGCGTATCAAGACAAGAACTTATTAGTGATGAAGAAGGTGACCTTGAAGGATTCTTTATTGTTCCAAATAATCAAGCGCTACAGTTTATGACTGGTTCACGAGTTTTTAAACTAACAGATTCATCTACAAACAATTTAGCAAATACAACTACATCAGCATCTGTAACGTATGTAGCTCGAGGGTTGTTGCAAACTAAACAAGAACAAATAATTTCAACACGTGAAATTGAAGTAGTGTCTACTGGAGAACGTATAAAGGAGATCGTACCAGGTGTTACAACAAAGGTGGTACAAGAATATTACGATCCTCTTGCACAATCTTTTCTAATTGGTAATGTACCAACTGGTTGTTATGCAACGCAGATTGATTTATTCTTTAAATCAAAATCTGCTAATGTTCCTCTTAATGTACACTTAGTAACATGCGAAAATGGTATACCTACACAGAAGGTGATTCCATTTTCTCGCGTGACGAAAAAGGCAAAAGATACTTTAGTATATGAAACAGGTGATGGGTCAACTACCGCAAATCCTGCAACTGACGATGTTGCAACATCTGGCGTAGCAGTTTCTGATACAGCACGTCTTGCAACACGATTTAAATTCGAATCACCGGTGTATCTTGCACCAGGTGTTGAATATGCAATTGTTGTAATGTCTAATTCTCCTGATTATCGCTTATGGATGGCAGAAACTGGAGGAGACGATACAATCACAGGATCTAAGATTTCTAAAAACACATATGCTGGTGTTTCATTTAAATCGCAGAATGCATCGACATGGACGCCTGATCAAAATAAAGATTTCAAGATGACTATATGGAGGGCAAAGTTTGATAATCTTTCAGGATTTACATACAGATTTGATCTCTTAGGAGTTGACACAAACAATCCTATGCTTTTCAACAATTTAAGATTTATTTCGCAAGACTTAAATTTCTCAAATACAAATATTCGATATCTTTTAAACATAGGATCATCTAAAGAATATTTGGTCACACGCGATGGAAGATTATATTTTACTGGTCTACAGACAGTAGTGGGTGGAGGAACTACTACAGGCCTATTACATGTTGACGCTGAATTTACAAGCGTAAGCGATTATCTAAGTCCAGTTATTGACTTAGATAGAATATCTGTAGTGGCTGAAGATAACGTTATTGGAAATTTAGAAAGTTTAACAACAGCAAGCGACGATAGTCCACAGACAGACACTGAATTGTTACCTGGTCATGGCGCTGCTCTTTCAAGATACATTACACGAGAAGTTGAATTAAACAACGCTTCTGATCAAGTTAATGTTATTATTAACGCGACAAAGCCAAATGACCAGTGTGAAATTTTAGTTTATATACGAACTAAAACCGGAGATGAACCTATAAACACTGTATCATTTGATAAGCTTACGCCTTCTAATAGTATACCAGTTAGTTCATCAAATGAATTTGGTGAAGTAGAATACGTCTATGGTGGTGACGGAGTGGTTGAACCTTTCACATCATTCCAAGTTAAAATTGTATTTACTGCAGAAAGCACAGCAACCGCACCTTTAGTAAAAGATTTTAGAGCTATAGCTACAATTTAAAAAAATGAGTAGATTGAGAGTTGAAGAAAGAAAAGATTTAGAAAGAGATACAAACTCTAACGCTATTCTTTCAAATGATACTGCGGGATATCGTAGAAGATTAACACAAAAGAAAATACACTTAGAAAAAACAAAGGAGATACAAGATTTAAAAACACAAGTTGATAAACTTACAAATCTTGTTGATAACCTTATTGAAAAATTAGATAAATAGAACTATGGCAGTTTACTACATATATGGAACAAGCAACTCAGGCAGCACGTTTGGTATAAGAGGTTTTTATTCACCTTTATACTTAACACAAACAGAAGCAAACGAAGCAGATACAAATAGTCCTGAAACATCTCATGCACACACGTTTGAAGAGGTTACAGGAGTTACTTTTTATATGCCAAGTAGCGCGGCAGTGCATCCTACTGCTAGTGATCCAGGGAGTGCGCCAACAGGGCAATTCTTAGGAGAAACTTATATTTCTTACACAAGTCCTATTGCTGAAGCAGACATTGAACCTATAAATTTTGGTGTTCTCGCAGGTGACACCTTTAATTCATGGCGTAGAAAAACAAATGAAGTTGCGCGAGATGCAATCTTGAATAAAGCAACTATATCTTCTCTTGATACTCGATTCACTCGTTTGATTGATGTAACTGGTGGAGAAAACAATATCATGACTCTTACATCGAGTGATAATGTTACTGGTGAAAAAGAGTTTGAAGGAATAGTAAAATTTAGTGCTGCCGATGATTCAACAAACGCTATTCAAGTTGGAGCCAATGGTAAAATTTATGTAGAAGGAAGCGTGTTTAAGTTTAATCAATCAATTGATTTACACGAAGCTAGTAGAACATTAAAAGCAAGTTTTCTTGACGTTCCTACAGGCAAGACCAAATATTCTAATACGACATACACATGGCCAACTGAAGCTCCTTCACCTGGAGAAGTTTTAAAAGTTCGTGAAGGTAACGTGCTTGAATGGAAGCTAGAAAATTCGGTTCAAACAAACGTTGAACCGTTCTTGGTCGAAGATCCAAATCCTATTGGATCGATTATGCAGTGGACTGAAGCGGGAGCTCCTCCGAAATGGAAACTTTGTAACGGTCAAGCTCTTAATACATACGAATATCGTGCATTGCATAAGGTCCTTAAAAACACGTATGGAGGAGCCGATTATGAAGAAGGCGTAACAGACGTGAACAGCATTTCGGGGACAGCAGGAAGTTCTCCTAAAACCTTTAATGTTCCTAACATGGGTGGCCGTATTCCAATTGGGCTTGGTGTAAGTACTGATGATAATAATTTAATTTCTAGCTCTTTGCCAAATGGAGGATTTGAAGTATTAGGCGCGAGTGGTGGTGAGTACAAACACACTCTTACAGTAGACGAATTAGCAAAACATACCCACGAAACTGATGCTAATAATTCAAATGGTTTAGATAAGGATGGTTATTTCCAAGGGCTGGGGTATAAACCAAAACGTAGCAATCCTAATAAC
>Ga0181418_1000216_pt1 | contig 18789 bp, 28 predicted proteins | sample 41SPOviralmetaG_FD_130143 | JGI IMG/M metagenome (GOLD analysis project Ga0181418, IMG submission 130143) | Marine viral communities from the oligotrophic San Pedro Time Series (SPOT) site, San Pedro Channel, CA, USA - 41 SPOT_SRF_2013-03-13 | ecosystem: Environmental > Aquatic > Marine > Strait...
ATACAGCTTCATTCTATCTCCAGCAGTAGAATTGGCTGTGTCCCATACTGCTACTATGTGATACCACGCACTATAATCTCGAAAAACTGCTGTTGTTCTTAGTTCAGCAACACCATCTTCATCAGAGTTGTTTCTAAATCCTAAATGTTCTCCTCTAAAACGAATATCAAAATCACTATTTGCATCTGCTGCACCAAACATTCTTTCTTTTGGAGCAGTTGATGTATCTTCATTTGGAATATGTTTTACCCACATAGAAGCAGTCCATAGAACTCTGTTCCAGTCTGAACCTGAAGTACCTCTAGTATCATACAAATATTCTGTGCTAGCTGAATCAAACTTCAAAGAATTATCAATCTCATAAGGACCAGTAGAGACACTTCCTCGATTAGCAGTTCTTTGTAGGGTTTCCATATTAGGTTTGTGCTAGGTTTTGTACTCTACCGATTTCTTGCCAAACAGAGCCATTGTACCTAAATGCTAATATGTCGGTTTTGTTAGCTGTAGCTGTAATTGTAGGAGCTGTGCTAGCAGCAAACTCAAATACTGTGTTCCAAGCAACTGTCCTAGCTGTACCACCTTGAGCTATCTCTACTGAAATAATTGCACCTTCTACAGCGTTACTAGGTGCTGAGAATGTAGTATTTTCAACTGTTACATAATATGCATTCGCTGCTGCTCGTGCATCCCAAGCTGTTGCGTTAGAGCTTGAGGTAATAGCTACTTGGCTAATATTAGCTGAAGTAGAAGCTGTAACTTTTTTAGGCATTGTTACAAACTGATCCTCATCTACTGAGATAGCTGGTGTTGTACCAACTGTTGAGCCTAGTCCTATAACTAAATCATCAGCACTATCATCTAAGCCAACATAAAAATCTTGTGCATTGCCATCAAAGACTATTTTAGTATCTTCAGCAGTAGCATCACCTATGGTAAGAGTTGTGCCATTGATTGACAAGCTATCTGTGACAGCTAAATCAGTAAACACATCTAATACTGCTGCTCCACTTCCTGCTCCGTCTAATTGAACTACTGCTACTTTTCCAGCAGCAATAGTTACATTAGCTCCTGAGCCTTGTGAAATAATTATATTTTGCGATCCACTAGTAGCGTTTTCAATTATTTGCACACGCTTCATAGTGTTTGGACCAATCGTAATAGTACAAGCTGAATCTAAAGTACCTGTGTATTTAAGATAAAAAGCTCGACCTGCGTCTGCTGTTCCATCTGCTACTGTGGTTGCGTGAGTATCTGCGTTAGTAGTGATAGCTTCAGTTCCTATACCGAGAGCTTCACCAATTAATTCTAGATTAGTGTTAGTAGAAGTACCCCAAGTTCCGCTTTCGTCTCCTGTAGCGATTTCTTTGAGTCTTAAATTATTTACATAAGTTGCCATTTCTTACCTCTGAGCATTTATTATGCCATGTTATTATATATTAAACCAAAAAACTTGCAGTGTATACCCTATGCTGCAACATTTCTCCAATTAGGTGTTTGACTGTCTATAACAGGTGACCAAATATTAAGTGTACTAAGTTCTCCTGTGGCAGACACACCTGTAATTGTTACATTGGCTTTGCAATTAAAAGTTGGATTTCCAACTGATCCTAACGCCTGATTTACAAGCCCACCAACATTAAACCTATTATCAGTTTTGGTGGTTGCAGTACCTAAAGCTGATGTTCCAGCTTGTCCAGTTGGAACTTGATTGGCTTTAGCCACGGTAGTAAGTGATCCTACTCCACCTGTGGCTTCTAAGCCTGATGGACTAACATTAGCCTCTGCATCAGTTGTAGCTGTTCCTAAAGCAGAAGTTCCTGCTAAACCTGAAACATTTAAAGTATTGTTTGAAACTGTAGTTGCTGTACCTAAAGCAGATACACCTGCGAATCCATTAACTCCAATCTTACCACCTGCTTCTATTGCTACACCACCATTAGTAGCTGTAGCACTTAAACCTGTAAGAGTAATTGTTGCTTCTGCATCAGGTGTTACTGTACCTAATGCTGATGTGGCAGATAAACCACTAAGTGTAACTGGTATGGCTTCGCCCCATGTGAGTTGACCCCACGTGCCTCGACCCCAACCGTTAACGATAGCCATTTAAGGCTAGGCTATTCTAATAATAGCAGTTGATGCAGCTGCAGCAGGAAAAACAATAGTGAAATCTCCTGCAGTAGAAGTTTTATCTCCACCAAAATCAATAGTAGCTACTGATCTATCAGCATTTGTGTCATTATATATCAAACAACCTCTAGCAGTAACAGTAGCTGTGCCAAAAGTTAAATCAGAAAAGTCAGTGAAACCTGTGGTTCCTGAACTTGTTGGATTTATATTGGTTAAAGCTGATCCACCTGCAGTATAGTTTGTTCCTGATGATTCTTGACTTGTACTATAAGCTGTAGTAGTAGCACCCATTGTTGCTGAACTAGTGTATAAAGCTAATTTAAATGAATTACCACCAGACGCTAAAAAATTATGTTTAGCTTCTAATAGTTCTTTCTTAAAACTAGTTGTTAATGTAGATGTAATTGCCATTTTAAAGTTCCTTTAATATTTTAGCTAAGTCTTCATGACCTTGGGCATTTAGTAGATTTCGCATTGTACAGCGTTCACTATTAATTGCCTCTTTTATATGGTAAAGTATTGCAGAATAAATAGCTAGTCTAAAAGCTTCAGCTTGTTGTCGTATGTGCCCATCAGCATTTTCTGAAATACCGCAAATTCTAGCTGTACATCTTTCTGCCCAAAACTCTGGTGGATGTCCTCTGTTTTCTGAGGTGACTACACCTATTTCACCTAATTTAAGTTCTGTGTCTACTTCTATCATTTAATACCTCTTAGCTTCGGGTGGTGTTTCCATCACACTTCTAACCTCTGTGATGTTTTTTAATTGTTCTTCATGCATCATTTCATTGTATTCAGAAAGTTTAACTTGGTGGTAAGTTTTGTTATCATCAAGAATTATAATATCAGGATCTTCAAGTCTATGGTATCCATAAACTCTTTTTTCTATAGGACAATCTGTGTCTAATAAACCTGATCTAGCTGCGACATTTACAGTCATTCCTCTTTCTATACATTTAGCTAACCAAAACTCACAACATGCTTTTCCTGCCTCAGCAAAGTGTAGATTACCTCTATAGCTAAAATCTATACCAAACAAGTTGATACTGCCAACTTTGTTGTATAAAGCAAAAGCAAAAGCAAAAGGCACAGTGTTATTTAAGTACGCACAATCTGCGTCTTGTACAACTTCTTGTAAAGGGTAGAGTACTGCAGAAGGGCATCTTTCATCTAGTTCGCATGTGTATACAGGTATGTCAGCTACAGGTAGCCATCTTCTCATGATATCTGTTTGACTTCCTGCATCGTCGGTGTCCATAAACCTACTAACTGGATCAAGCATAAATACTCTGTCGCATTTAGTGATAGCTCCCATACAATTTATCCCCCAGACTTCGTCATAGGTTTTTGAATGTATTAAACTAAGGTGAAAGTCTAGCTGACTCGCGCCCATAGCAACAATGGCAATATTCTTGCCTTCGAGTTTTTCTATCCTCATGCCTGTGGTTGTCTCCGTATCTCGTCATACCTGTACTGATCTCTAGTCGATTTAGCTTCACCAAGATTTTTTAATCCTAGTAAAGCATCCTGAAACTTAGATTCATATACTGGTATTGCTTCATAATTTTTGAGATACGTGCATGCTTCAACTAAACTGCCATAAAGTATTGCGTTAGGAGCATTTTCAGAGAGCCATGTTGTTTCACTTCCTGTAGTGGAAGTGAGTGATGCTGGTCTGTAGTAGTAGTGCAGTTCAACCTCGTAGGCTAAATCTGAAGTGGGTGCGACTATAAATGTATTATCGTCAAACTCTGCATAATATTTAGGTAGTCCTGTTGTGGATGCATTGGGAGTATAATCCCTAATGAAAGAAACTTGTTTTAATAAAAGGTAGTTGTAATTACTTGCACTGTCAATAACAGCAAGGCTAAATGGTGCTAAATAATCAGTAGGGCATTCTAAATAAGTCCCAGAAGCTGTAAGATTACCTACTTGATTTTTCCTAAAATTGTCTAATTGAACATTTTTAAATATTCGTTCTTCTGCGGTTGTTATGAAAGTAGTTAGGTTGGATACAAAACTGGTCTCTGTACTGTCTAGATAGTCTTGTATTGCTGTTTTTAATGTTGTGTTTGTAAAACTCATGTCGTATAAATTATACCTCCCATCCCACTATGATTAGTGCAATAATAATATAAAGTTGGGGCACCAGATGCAACTTCTATTTGAGTATAAGCTCCTGAACTTCCAGGTGTTCCACTTGTTGTGACACCAGTTGTATATTCAGATCCACCTCCATGTGTACCATTTGACGTAGTTGATAACCTCAAAGGATGCCCACTATTAGTACTGTCTGATTGATCAAATTTATAAGTTTGTCCTTCTGTTACTGTTAGTGCTGCTGCTCTTGAACCGTCGATATAAAAATAGTTTGACCCTAGATAGTTAGCTACTGTAACGGTGTAAGTTGTTGTTGATGGACTTGGGCTCGGACTTGGGCTCGGACTAGGACTAGGACTAGCTGCCACACCTGATATAGTTATTTCACCTACACTTCCATTTGATGGAGGAACAAGATACATAGAACCTATCGTATCATTATTCACAGCATACATAATCGGAGCACTAATACCTGCCGAATTCACAGGGTTACTTATTCTAACTTGACCTAAATTTATTGTTGACTTAACATCTGGTCTAGGGTTGTAAAGTGCTTCTGGGTCTACAGTTTTTCTAGTTGTAATAAGTTGTGGGTGTTTGGGGTCATACATATCTGGTCCAACTAATAAACCATTCCATGTTTTTTTCATGTCGTTTAACTTATATCTAAAACCACTTATGTCACAGATACCATAAGCGTTTTTACCACTAGAGTATGCCATTAATAACTTATCCTCGGTGTAAGATGTATACTAGCTCTGTCTCTATCTTCATCAGCAGCTCTGTTAAAACTCTCTTCATAGTCTACTTTTAATAGACCAGCTTTCTGTGGGTTTCTTTTTAAACAAAGTTGATATGCTAAACCTAGTGTCATACATTGTATAAAACGACTAGGTACTTCTTGATCTTGTGCTGAAGCTGTTACATCGTCTATCCTTTGTATTCGGTAACTTATAAATTTGTATGTGGTTGTGTTATCTGGTGTAGGGTAAAGATACAAGATTGGTGTTTCTTTTCTATCTACAAAATATTGAGAAGGTCTTCCTGTAATTGTTTTGTCAGGTAAGTTTAAATACTCTGATCTACTTATCCTGTCTATAGAAATATCACTATACGAAGAACTGGTAGTACTGTCAAACACTCTAACAACTGCTTCAAGTACATCTACATCATACGAGTTTAGTGTATATGTTGATGTACCTGAAGTTAAGTCTAGTGTGACTTGTTCTACTGTCCACAGATTAATACCTCTGTTTGCCCAATCCGAAAACATTATGTTGAGAGATCTTCGTGCAGTTGCAGCATCGTAACCTGTGCGCATCTCAAGACCTGCTAATTCGTAAGCCTCTTCTATTACCTCAGCTGTGTTAAGGCTAAAGACCTTAGAATCAGAAGTAGCCATTTATCTAAAACTCTTTAAATAAAGTTAGTACAATAACATACGAATCACCACTTGAGTGACCTGTAGTTGTTAATAGTATATCTCCTGTTTTTCCACTACCTGCGGTGTTTCTGATTCCACCGAACTCTGAAAAATCTTCATCAGTTGTGTAGTCTGCATTAAGATCCCAACAGATAGTATTAGTAGTAGCATCCCACAAAAGTTTGATACTCATACCAAAAGTTGAATAAACGATTTTAGCTAACCTAACTCCTGTACATGCTTTACCGTCACTAGTTCTAGTTGCTAAACCACTTACATCAACTTTATTTACTGCTGCCTCACCTGAACCATCGGATGTGTTGGTCAGCTGAATAACAACTGACCTATCACTATCTGACAGAGTGGTTGAAGTTACTGCGTCTGCCATATTAAACTCCTATATTACGCGTCAGCGAATGGTGTAACTAAAGTTCCTGACCCTAAAATAATTCCTTCTACTGCGTATTTAGCACTTGCCATAGCAGTAACTTTAACAATACTACCTACAAGTCCACCTTTAGTGGTTCCATTCATAGTGATAACATCGTTAGATGCACCAGAAATGAAAGTTTTACCTGTTGCGTCTGTTACACCAGTGTAAAGTCCACCTACAAACTTATCTGTACCATCTGTTAAAATGTCCATATCAGTTGCTGCAGTTTCTACTACAAAAAAGAATGATGCACCTAAATTATTTGTTTGATTAGGGTCATCGTCTCTTCCTGGAGCAGTAGCAACGATAGTAGGTAAAGTAAATTTACCATCTGCGTCGTTAGTTGTTAAAATTTTACCTGCGTGGGCATCCACTGTTAAAGATGTGTCTGCAGTTAAACTAACAACATTAGCATTACCTGATGAAATAAATCCTGATAATGATCTTACAGGACCTGAAAAGGTTGATTTTGCCATAATTTCCTCCTGGGAAAAAAGTTCTACTGTCTTGGCTTGTCTGCTAGGTCAGTCTGTAGAACAAAATTAATAAATCCTAGACCCTTAGTCTATATCAATTCTGCAAAAAAAGAAAGGGGAGCATATAGCTCCCCTTTACAAAGAAATGGATTATTTACGCTCCAGGGGATCCGTAAATACCACGCCAGTCACTAAAGCCGAAAGAATATCTTTCTCTAGCTTTGTAACGCATGTTTCCAGTCTCGAAGTCACCTTCCATACCAGTTGACATTGGACTTCTAACGAAATGTTTTAATCCATTTGGTGCGTCTGTCTTAATGAAAAACGCATCAGTGTCGGTTAAGAAGTGGTTTACCACATAACCGTCAGGAAGCATGCTCATATTTCTAAGAGCATTAATATCGTTATCAGATGTGCCAACTCTGTTAGGAGTGTTTATCAATCTGTCAGCAACAAACTGAAGTGCTGGTGGAACGATTAACTTTCTAGCCTGAACATTAGTTTTTAAACCACGCTCATCCTTAAATGCAGAGATATCTATCATTGCATTCTCTAGAGAAGTTTCATTCAAATCAGCAGCAGTACTTGGCTCATTCGCTTGATCGCCTGCCGTTAAGGTAGGGTGATCAGTTGTCATGAGAGGTTTTCCATCTCCTCCTGGGAAGGAAGTAGAGAAACCGTTATTAAGTACATTCGCAGCTTTTACTTGCTTTGTTTGACTCATTGAGCGAGCCAACGCTTTAGTATATCTAGCAGATATACTATCGTACAGATTGTCTTCTATAGCTTCTTCTGTTAAAGCGAAAGCCAATGCTACAGTCTCGTGTGAGTACCTAGCAGTGAAAGTTTCTTGCGCATAGTCATAGCTGACTGCTGCACCCTCACCTTTCACTGGTGCTTCACCAAAGCCTGAAAGCATAACTTCCTCTTCAAACGCTCTGTCTGAATTCTCTGTATCAAAGATTTCAGTATGCTCGTTTTCGTATCTGCTATATTCAAGACCAAAAAGTGCGTTCAATCCTGGTTCTAGTTCTTGGACTAGTTGTGCTCTGTTAATTGCCATTATTAATCACCTTTTAGCTATTGCCGAACACAGAAGCTGGGAATGTCACATACACTCTAGCATATTGTCCAATAGAGTTTGATGGCTTATCTGGGAAGCCTACTACTGTCGCAATACCACTAGAAGTTGTAGTTGTCACACCTTCTTTTGATCGACCTGTTGAAGAATCACCTGCAGTTGTCGAAATCGTATTAGTTGTTCCGATAGATGCTTGAGTAGGAGTACCAGTAGACTGAGCCTCGTAAACAATATCTGGATCAACATAAACATACGCTTTCGCATTTGCAGAACCTAAAGTAGCAGTATCAGCAGTCCACACCTTAGAAAAGATGATTTCTCCTGTTGTTGCTGTATATTCTACACCTGCAAATACACCTAATGGAGTACCTGTCGCAGTACCTTGAATAACCAATCCACTTGAGAGATTTACTACATCACCCGAAAAAATCGAAGCATTAGTAGCACTTGCTATTGCAAACTCAGCTGGTCTGATTGTTCCACCAGACATATGATATGCAGGAGTAAAACCGTCTGGGTCATTTACATTTGCCATGTTATTTTACCTATAAAATATGTTGTTAAAAATCTTAGTTTTACCTAAGAACCTTTTCCGAAAGTCACTTTACTTTGCCTATTAGGTCTACTAATTGGCATAGAAGGATCGCTTTCTCTCATCAAATCTGTGTCAACAGCACGCATCGCGTCTGCGGTAAGACCATCGAAATAATCTTTCCGTTCATTTACTGTTTCCTCAGGAATCCTTGCCAGGATTAACCCACCTACTCCGATAACACCTGCATGTCTTCCGTCTAGTATCGTTGGAGCTTCGAAATCTGGATACTCTTCAGCACGAACAGGCTCAAAGCCTTCACGTAAACGCTTAGACATATTAGTCTTATCGTCCTGACCTAGTATAGATTCTCTAATCCATCGATGCTTGAAACCAGAAGGGGCTGGAGGTGCATCTAATGCAGAAGGTTGTTTCCATGGTGTTCTGCGAGATGTTTTATCTCGAGATTGAGCAGATCTAGGAGACCGATCTGTACCAACAGATTGCTCTACTTCGTTAGTTGTATTCTTTTCTGTCATAATTTACTCCTATGTTTTAACATACTTTGCATACTCTTCAAGAGGCACACCTAGTTTTTTCGCTATTGCTACTTGACTCTGTGTGAGTTTTATCTTATTACTGCGTGCCTTATTAGTTCTTGCTTGTCTTGTAGGACTAGCGACTCTCTGCACGGGAGAGTCTGAAACTTGTTCATTGGAATCAGTATAGTTCCTATTTCCAAAATTGGAAAGTCTGTTGTCCAATTCTTTATAATAGTCATCCGTTGCTCCATCGTAACCTTCATCCATTAATTCACGATGGATACCAAAAGCTGCAAAAGTTAGAGCTTGGTCTTGTCCGAACCAAGAATTATTTTTTGCCCATTCTTGTGCCTTTGGATCAGGTTCAGGTGGGGCAGCAGGTGTAGGTGGGATTACTGTTTCATTTACAGGAACCTCTTCACCATTCTCAACTGCTTGTTTTCTTTTTTCAGAAACACGACGCAAACTTTCAGACTCTACAGAAAGACGAGAAAGTTTCTCATTGGCTGCAATCATTTGATCTGCATCACCTCTTTCGTATGCATCTTTATACTCAGCTTTAGCAGTTTCTAGTTCTGTTTTGACTCTGCTGTCATACTCAGTAAACATTGCATTGTTAGCAGTGTCTGCTTTTTTCTTAAGTTTAGCGTTCTCGTCTTGAACTTTTTTAGCCCAAGTAAGTGCTTCTTCGTTTTGTCTCTCAGTTTCCCTGAGCTTATATGTTAGTTTGTTGATTCTTTTCTGAACTGAGTCACTATACTCTTCTTGTTCAGATTTTTCATCGGAAGCTTCTACAGTTTCCTTTTCTTCAACAACACTTAAACCGTCTTTTTCTTCTTTCTCTTCAACAGGAAGTTCAACTTCTACTGAACCTTCCTCTTCTTTTTCTATGGCAAGATTTTCTTCTTGTTGCATGGTTTCCTCCATGGTGGTTAATAATCGACTGCTTCTGGGTCAGGTATTCTGGCTAGAATCTCATCGTCATTTAATAAACGAAGTTCTCCTCCGTCTATTTTAAATCTAGCTCCAGCATATCTGCCGAAAAGCACCCATTCGCCTTTCTCACACCAAGCACCTTCAGGAAACTTTACAGGATCCTTATAGGCATCTGGTCCGAGAGAGATAACATATCCTACAACTGAGGATACTGTGTCTTGTTCTATAGTGTTTTTAACTAATTGTATTCCACCATCTGTTACTGCTGATCTACCTCTAGGCAGTATAAGTACTCTATAACCTGTAGGTTGTGGTAGAACATCTACTTGCGATGCTACTTCTTCTGCAGTTTTTTGTTTAGGTACTTCTTGTTCTAATTTTTTATCAAAATTTAGAACTTGGTCTGGTATGCTACTTTTCTTAGTCGTCAATTTCTTTCTCCATGTTTTTACGCAGGTCTATTATTTCTTGTACGGCAGAGCGAAGACCTGATATCTCTCCGACGACGCGTTGGTATTGCTCGTAATTAGCAACACTCCCTGAGGATAGAGTTTCTTCTAAACTGGAAATACGATCTCTGTACTTCTTGAGTAGATACTCAACAACTTTTATATAATCCATTAATCAGAACTGTGGAAATTTAAACCTTTTGTGGCTGCTCCTGTTCCTCTAGTTTTAACAATCCTTTTACCTGAAGGCATCCCACCGTCACCCATCTTTTCTTCTTTGTAAGAACCACCGTCACCCATCTCTGAGTACATACCACCACCTTTCATTTTTCTAAGTTTTGCGAAATCTTCACCTTCTAAAACTTGAGGGTCACCAGCCATTGCTGCTATCTTCTTTTGTTTTTTAGAATATTTTCCGTATTTACCTTTTGGCATAGTTTTCTCCTATTTAAGTTGTGTTGGTTTTCTGCGTTTGTTATCGACTGCACCGCAACCTTTACTTTGTACAGCTAAACCTCCGTCTTGCATTTTCAGCATTGTACCTCCTGGCATTCCGTTTTTTAATCCGCCACCAGCCATGTTGTATATACCACCATTTTTCATCTTAGCAGTTTTTGCTGCGTCTTTAAAGTCTTGTGCGGAAGGAGCACCTTTAGCACCTTTGGCTCTAGACTTTCTGCCTTCAGCTTTCTTTTTATTAATGTTGTAGTAGAGACCTTTCTTAACAGTTCTACCGTCTTTAGTTACATGTGTATCTTTACCCATTATTCACTTGCCTCCTCAGCATCTTTAACTTGTTTTAATATTTCACCATAAGATTTTTGTGCTTTTAACTCTGCGTCAACTGCATCTTTTTCTCTTGCAGCTGCAATTTTCTGTTGAGCTATGTCTTCGTTTTTATCTGCTTTAGCTAACGCAACTTGTGCGTCCATCTCTGCCTTAGTTAGTTCTGTTTGTGCACGAAGTTGATCAGCTGTTTGTTTTCTTTGTATTTCCATACCTTGTAGTTCTAGTTGTTTGTTAGCTAGATCTATTTCTGGTTGTTGCTGTGCGATTCTTTGTGCTTCTATTAAGGCTTGTTCCTGTCCAGTAATTTCTTGTGTAGCTTGTGCTGCCATCATAGCAATCTGGTTCTGTACTTCCATCGGCACAGGTTGTCCTTCTGGTGGAAGTTCTATACCTTGTTGTGCTAGCAGTTCTTGTACTTGTAGTCTGTATTTGAGAGCTTGATGTTCTTGTATATGTGCTTGTAGTGCAGCAACAGCAGCAGGGTTCTGTTGCACTGCTGGGTTTTGCATAAATGCCATATGTGCTTGTATGTGTGCGTCGTGGTTTTGTTCTATAAATGCTTTCAAAGGCATGCCCATCATAGCATCTTGGTTTTCTTGTATTGGATCTTTAGGTTGTGCTTCATCGAGAGGCATTAAAATTTCATCAATGTTTTGTACACCTAAAGCTGAATACATTTTATAGTAAGCCTCTCTCATGTCGTGTAGCTGTGGTGCACTTTGAGCTAGTTGTAACTGTGTTTGTGCTAAAACAACTCTTTGGCTCATGCTAAATATATTCGGGTCACTTACAGGTATGATGTCTACTTGTCCGTCAAAATCTTTTGCGTATATGGTACGAGAACCACCAACAACATCGTATGGGTATTCTGCGGGAAGAGATTCCGAGAAAACTCTAGCAAGAATTTTAAACTCCATCTTCTGTGCAAAATGTAAACGCTTGTGTATAGCCGACATGATTTTACTGCCACGCTCTAGCATCGCAATCGTTGTACCAACAGGAGCTTCTTGTCCCATGTCACCAATCTTCATGTCTGCGATATTAGCAAAACGCTGACCACTCTCAACAATCACACCTAGTAATTGTGCAAGCACACCACTTGGTTCTTTATAAGGTAGTGGCATAAGTGCGTCTCTTATAGTTCCACCTGGAACATCGACATCACGCCATTCTCCTGGTTCTATAGGAGTATCATCGTCACGGATTCGCATACCTCTAGCCTTAAATCCAGCAGGTAAGTTGCTTAAAGTACCTGCGTCAACAAGCTGTCTTAGTATAGCAGTTGCTGACTTACTTAGTCCTCCAATCATGTGGATGAGCCCAAAACCGTAAAAACCGAGTCCTGGAAGGAATTTATAGTGAACAAAGTACTCTATTTTCTTCTTCAAAGGGTCATCTGGATTGAAGTTTCTACGAATAGAAAGGACTTGGTTACTCTCTTTTATGATGGTTATGATATAGGGTAGAGCGATTCCAGTCTCTTCACCGTCAATAGTGTCCTCAAAACCCTCTAGATTTACATCAACATGCATCTCGAGGACGGTAAATGTCTCAGGACTAGCTGGTTTAGAGACTCCAGTTATGTCATCTATCTTTTCTTTGACTCCTGCGAAGTCTTCAGCTGAACCAACACTTGGTTGCCCAATCTCTATATCCCTATATACACCTGCTTGTTGCATTTTTAGGATATGGTTTTCCGACATTTGTATAACATGGGTAGCTCTAGGGCAGTCTAATAGGTCTGTAGTGGCATAAGAAACAATAAAGTCTTCCGCCATGATGAAATTACTAACTGCTCTAGCCTTAGAGGGATCATAATAAACTTTTTTAAACGCAGAACCAGACAACGGTAGATAGAAAAGTAGTTGATCTAGTTCTGGATCGTACTCTTCCATGTTGTAAGTTATCTGATAGTTCATAAACTCTTTGACTCTTTGGCATTGTGCTTCTTTTTCTGCGTCAGCAACACCTAGAATCTGTGATTTTACAGGTCCATCGGCAGGTAACAGTTCTCTATAGGCTTGTGCTTGAAACTGTGCTACAGATTCGGAAAGTAGAGGGTGATGTACACCACTAGCTCCTGCGAAAGGTTCAGTTCTATCTTCAGTTTTTATACCTAGTAGGTCTAGACCTTTAGTAAATGTTTCTAACCATTCGCGTCTTGACTCTTCGTCTTCTTCAAAGTCTGAGATTAAATTTATAGAAAGTGTGTTGAGATCGGTTTCGTTTATAACTTCTGCTAAATTCTGATTGAAGTCTTCAAGAGGGTCAGGAACTATGTCAATCATAGATTCCTCTTCTTCACCTTCGATCACAATGTTTTCAGGCAGGATGTCTTCCATTTGTTCAGGCACTTCTACTTCTGTGCCCTCGCCTTGTAGCATGGAATCTAAAATTGTTTTTTCTACTGCCATTATATTTTCAAATCATACGGTATAAAGTCATCAATAGTAAACTCGTTTTCTACGATAGGTCGGTTCTTCCTCGTAGTCTGAATCTAGCCTCACGAATCCACCTTGCCTAAATCTCATCAGTGCTTGAGTTGTACTGTCGACTAAATCGTCATGTTCACCGTTAGGAAAATCAGAAACTTCGTCCATTAATTGTTCCGCCCAGTTGTTTTCTGGCACCCAAACATAGCCACCACTAAACAATGGAGTACATGCATTCAATCTAGCAATCTTATCTTGCCCACGACTTGGCGTAAATGTTTGTACAGGGATACCAATAGCTCTGAGTTCTTGGGTAAGAGGCATACCTGATGCCTTGCCTTCGATAATAACACTTTCGGGATCCCAATCTTTATATTGTTGTAACGCTTTCGCCTTGAGTTCAGGGAAAGAAAGCCTCTCGCGAACTGAGTTCAAAAGTATAATATGTGCTTCTTTGCCTGTGTACTGTTCTTCGCCTATCATCCCTTCAGGATAGAAAACACCCCATGTAGTTATCGCAGAAAAGTCGGCTCTTTCAGTTTTCAAAAAAGCCGTGTCGTAACTTTGTATTATATATTCGACATTCGGAGCGTGGTCACGATCCCAAATTTTAAACCACTCTCGATTAATAATACTTGCCCCTTCGCCTGTTGGATTTTGCATGTATTCTGCTGCCCACTTACTCGGAGAGATAGATGCCTTAATCTTTTCTAGTTCGGGAAGTGGCCAATATCCTGGCCAAAGAGATTTACCTGAAGGCAGAATGGCAGGGAGTTCAATAATCTCCCACTGATCGGTCTCGTCAGATTCCATCATCTTTTTCACAACACGACCAGTCAAATCTTTTTTAGACCACCGTGTCATAACCATAACGATTGCACCTCCAGGCTGTAGCCTTTGCCGAGGTCCTGTCATGTACCACTCATAAGCATCGTCAAGTGCGTTAGCACTCATCGCATCTTGTTCCGAGTGTGGGTCGTCAATAATAAACAGATCCGCACCCCGACCAGCCAATGCACCTCCGACACCAGAGGCAAAGTACTCACCGTTCATTGTTCCGTCTTTCGTTCTTGTTTCCCATCGACCTGCTGCCTTACTTTCAGGATTCAGTTCGACATTCGGGAAAATATTTTGGTATTCTTTACTGTCGACAAGGTCACGAATCTTACGACCAAACCTAACTGCCAAGTCTGCGGTGTGTGTTGCCTGGATAATCTTGAGTCCTGGTCTTTTGCCAACGAGGTACGCTGGGAACATGTAAGAGGCAAACTCACTTTTGGTATGACGTGGTGGCATATTAATGATTAACCGTTTAAGTTCGCCAGAGGCAATACGGTCAAATGCCCTCGCCATGATGCGATGATGCTCACCTTCTATAAAGTCCGACCACATGGTTTTGACAAAAGGTAAAAAATTAGTTTGTATGGTTTCTTTTTTCTGGAGCTCCGCCAATCGTTCCGATAGTTCGAGGTGCTCGGTCAAGAGTTCTTCGGGAATATGCTTTAGGCTATCGTCATTCATTTAAATTTTTGTTGCAAAATTTTTTGTGGAACAAGGACTGGGAACCAACGCGAAGTTTTTATATAAAGGTCATACATGCAGGGGGGGTCACGATGCTCTGAGTCAATATACCTTGAGTTCTCCAGGAAAAGAATCCTAGTCATTTGACTCTTGTTGTTCTGGAACTTCATCATCAACCTTCTCGCCTTGTACAGTGTAAGGAGTCGATGGTAGAATGCCTCCTGACTGTTCGTGAAGTTCTTTAATACGCTCGATAATCTGCAACTTTGTCATGTCCGATGTCTTATTGACTGTTAACTCTTTGCGATCGACATATAGTCCTGCTGCTTTGCCTCGACTTATTTCAGCAGTTACAGCTGCACCAAATGCATTGTTCGAGACGGCATGGTCTCTCAGTTTTTCCAGGTTCTCGAGGTGATTGACCAATGTTAATGTGGCTTTCGCAGCACCTCTGTTCTGCAACTCTTGGATCCTGCGTTGTACTAAGGGTTCGTTGTTCGCCAAGAAGGCTCCAGCTCTAGATGCATTCTTGTGTGAATAACCAGCAAGGACGGCAGCCTCCTTTAAGCTAGTTCCCGATGCAACTGCTTGGGCAAACTTTTCTTGTTTCGGTGTCAACTTCTTTTCCTTGGGTCTATGTTCCACAGTTCCTCCGTCATGCACTGCTCTATATAAGGTCAATGGAGAGCGTGTTATCCATATTCTATACCTAAACTCTTGCTATCGTAAAGGTTTCCCAAATATAGCCCATATTACTCTTCACATCTAATAACCTTCTAATAACCTTGTCTAATACGCTGTATTCTCTTCTACAACAGTCTTTTGGCAAGATCCTATTACCCTATTACCCAATAAGAAACTTTTCGTGAACACACTTTCATAAATCCACTGCTCATGAATAAGCCAATAACCAATATGAAAATGGCTCCCGAAGGAGCCATTAAACAACAGCCAACAGGCAAGAGTATTATCCTATTCTACCCTCGCATATTGGACCGATGCCTCGCTCTATGGAGATCTTGTTAGTGAGCGTACGATTACATACACCACACTTACCAAATCTTTGCCCATAAGCACGAACCTCGGTGAGAGGATCCTTGGCGATCGCTTGAATAGAGTCAATATGTTTCTGAGGAAGTTTATACCCAAACAATTCACCAGTCGGTGTAATCTTGCCTAAGTAGTCGCCGTCAAAAGCTACATACACACAGTCAGGATTTTTGCCAGTGCTAGGAGCCAATGTAAACTTGTATCCTTCGCCAGCAATCAGACGAGCCTTTTTACCCTTGTCTGTAGCAGCAAGCAACTTGTCTTTGATAATAGTAAGATCGACAACAGCCTTCGGCTCAGCCTCTTTTTTCTTGCCTTCTTCGTAAGCTACTTGTTGCCCTAACATACGATAAGCAGCAGCAAGTTGTTTCTCTGTAAGATCGCTATACTTGTGTACAGCTGTAACGAGAGAACGAGCAAACTCATTTTCGGTAGCTTTACCTAACAAGAAAATGTAAAGATCTTTGTGATCAGCACAAAAGAACTCGACATTTTTCTGTCTTTCTTCGGCAGCTTTGCGTTGGCGAGCAAGTTTCGCTTTGGTTCTGTCTTCGGCAGAAGACATAAAGCCACCTTTACCGTTACACTTATGGCATTTGCCTTCGTACCTGTTAACATAACCACCAACCCACACACCAGTGCCATTACAAGCACCACATTTGTGCTTAGGTTTAGTAGAACGCTTTGGTTGTTCGACAGCAGGAGCATTTTGAAGAGCAACAAACTCCTCACTATTTACCCATTCGCCGAAACTTTGATTTTGATTATTCATATTTTTCTCCTTTCTTATACCACGAAAGCCGAGTATAAGACTCGGCTAGTGGGGTGGGGAAGTTTAGACGACCATAAAACCTCTGTTAACTACATCTAAGATAGTGCGATTGGCTCTCATTATCCAATCTAGTTGGAAAAGTGGAGTCACTCTATCGGTGCCAGGAACACCAACTATAATAGGGTGGCATCCTTCTAGACCAAACTTAGCAACAGCTTTATTAAGGTTCTCTATAGAAGCGTAGCTTCTTAGGTTTTCGTCGATTACTTTGTACATATTTATCTCCTTTCTTATTTATGTACAATACATTCTAGGTCATTCTGCATAAAAGTAAAGGAGTTTAGTAAAAATAAATGACTTTTTTCTCGAGCAAAAAAATGACTCCCAGAGGAGCCATTTATTAGTGGGTAAACTTTAGCCGATAAAGACATTAGTAAAACCGTAATCGCTAGTGCGGTATCTAACATTGATACCAGTGCCGTGCTCACTAGTGTTTTTTGCCTCGCCTTTTTCTGCGAAACCTTGCTGTTTTAAAGCAGAAACCTCGTCTGCCTCTTTACAAGTTTCTAGGAAGTTTTTCCAAGGAAGAGGTACTGAACCAGCAGCACTGTATGGAAAATAAGTGTCGCTGTAAGTATCGTCTTCGAACGAACCACTATTGCCAACTTCTGTTCTAATCTGATGATAGACAGCAGTACGCACATACAGGTTTACTTTGCCATATTTGGCAGGGTTATTTTTTAAACCTTGTACAATTTTTCTAGCTTGAGTACCAGATAAAGTGTAGTCAAAGTTTTCTTCTTTGTAGTTTTCGTCGTTAAATTTAGTCATTATTTTCTCCTTTCTTAATTAACTATGAGAATCATTCTACGCGATTCTACAACAAAGTAAAGGAGTTTAACTAAATTAGATGAATTAATTTTTAGACCGTTCCCGAAGTTCACTACTAGAGAATTTGTGACTGCGTTTATTAAAGTAACATTTATCAAGAGTCTCGTCACGACCAGTAAATTGTTTATTCCTATATTCCTCACCGATAATGCGTACATCCCATCGGAGTCCATGTAGAATATCCATAACATCTTTTTCAGACTCGTAAATCAACACTTCATCGGCATGTACACAAGCCTTAACTTGTATCTGTCGCTCTACCAAACTTTGAACAGGCGAGTTTTTATACTCTCGGTCAACACTGGGATCGCGTTGAATACAAACCAACAGGTGATCGCACACAGTTTTACTTTCTTCTAACATTAACACATGTCCTGCGTGAAATAAGTCAAAAGTGCCGAATGTTATCCCCCTAATCATTTTTTGTAATACTCATATCTTTCTGGGTACATTATGTCTAGATTGGATTTATTTAATATGTCAACAATGTCTAAAGTTGCTTTAACTTTAGTTTCATCCTCAATGCTAGAATAACCACAATCTAATTTAGGGTAGTGTTTGTTCAAAACTTCAATCAAATCTAGCGTTAGTTCGTGAGTCATGGGCAGTTCCATAATTATTTCTCCTCTCTTGGTGGTAAAGTTATTAAACAACTTATGTCGTTGTTTTCTAAAAGCCTAGCGAGAGCCTCTTTTACATGCCCAAGTTCTAGTCGACCGTTTAATTCTTGCGACGGCATCTTAAATGCAATCTTAATCGTCGCGATAGGATAGTCTTGCGATTCGTCACCGTGAGATATTCTATAACCTACACCCCAATCGTCAACAGATTCCCAATGTGGGATGTCCTCAACACTCATTTTTTTAAATTCACTCATTTTTCTAGTTTCTCCAGTTTCTTGATTCTTTTATCGATGTATTCCATCATTTCTTCGGCAACAGTCATTTCTATTTCGTTGTCTTCATCTAGTTCGACTTTTTTAAATTCTTTTACAATTATTCTTAGCTGTTGTAGGTTCATCTTAGACAGTCGAACTTTTAGATCTAAGATCATTAGAGATATTTGCCTGCGTATATGACATACAGAACCAATGCTACCAACACATTAACAACTACAAACACGAAGAGTCCACATAAAATAAACTCTAGCACTTTACAAACTCTACAAGAGTCATTTTTTCTAGTTCAGGGTGGTCTTTAATAGCCACCCATTTATCTCGATACAATACGACAAGC
>Ga0181418_1000217_pt1 | contig 18622 bp, 25 predicted proteins | sample 41SPOviralmetaG_FD_130143 | JGI IMG/M metagenome (GOLD analysis project Ga0181418, IMG submission 130143) | Marine viral communities from the oligotrophic San Pedro Time Series (SPOT) site, San Pedro Channel, CA, USA - 41 SPOT_SRF_2013-03-13 | ecosystem: Environmental > Aquatic > Marine > Strait...
ATGTTTCACGGCGCCGGCATTGGTAAAATCACTCAGGTAAAATCCCTTCACGTTGGTTTTATTAAGATTGCGCCATCGTCTCCCATCCCAGTGTCGCCCACCCGGGATCTGACCACTCGCGATTAAACGTCGTTTCAAGCTGAGAGATGCTTTCATCTTCTTTCTATCAGCCTTTTCTCTTAGTTTATTTGTTTGTCTGGGAGGAGTCGCGGCTCTGATATAGTAATTATTATTGGAATTGGAATTATTATTGTTATTAATCGCCATGGAATTTCCAAACCTATTAAAGTTGTAGCGTATCTGACGTGTATTAGATGGAGGAGACGAAACGCGTGCTCGTACCTGTCTAGTGAAAGATGATGAACTGGAATTGGAATTGGAATTGGAATTGGAACGGTTTGTCGCCGGTGACCGCGTTGCCCTGGCTCCGGGAAGCTGTACCCCAGCCGCTCGCATTCGACGAATTCTTTCTGCCGTCATTCGTGCACCACCTCTTAAACGTAAGACAAGGTGAAGCGTCGACTCCTTTTGGATATTGTAGTCCCCGAGAGTTCGACCGTCTTCGAGTTGCTTACCCGCGAAAATGAGACGCTGTTGATCGGGCGGAATACCCTCTTTATCTTGAATTTTAGCCTTGATATTGTCAATTGTGTCTGACTGTTCAACTTCTAAGGTGATCGTTTTTCCTGTGAGAGTTTTCACAAAGATTTGCATTCTGTTATATGTTTATATTTAATTTTTATAGACGGCGAGTACTTCCGCCACGGCTGGGTGACGCAATACATCTTCATCGGTCATGTTTACATATTCTAAATGATCCATTTCTATACAATCTACACGATCAATGATATCTTCGAGTCCATTCCTTGTAGGAAGGTCACTCTGCTGAAGATCGCCGAGAACTATCATTTTTGAGTTCGCACCCAAACGTGTGAGAAGCATCTTCATTTGATTAGGGGTACTGTTTTGCATCTCATCCGCTATCACGAACGTGTTATCAAATGTTCGACCTCGCATAAATCCGAGTGGTTCTATATACACGCGCGACTGAACCTGGTTATGAGTCAAGTATTTCTCTATGAACTCTAGCATCGGAATAGCCCACGGCTCCATTTTACTTCCCATATCCCCGGGAAGGTATCCCAAATCCTCGTCTGCGGCCACCACCGGTCGTGTACAAATAATCCTATCATATCGACGATGAGCCAAATGTGTAGAAGCCTCCTGACATGCAAGAATGGTTTTACCCGATCCAGCCGGACCCGTTGCGATTACTATGGGTTTCGTTGTCTGGAGAGCACGAAGATATGTACATTGTCCAGTAGTTTTAGGAAACTGCATATGTATAATATTTAAGGTTTTAATCTTAAAGTACAATAAGAATGACCGATTTCTATTTTGTTTCTCTTAAACATGTGGGCTCTGCGACTATACTTGACGGGAAGGCAAAGTCTAGATTCATATGTTTTAAAGATAATAAAATAGCCCATAATTATGCTTCGTATATTTCGGAGCATAGGGCTGAATTTGGTAAATGGCCTTGTGTAAATTTATCTATGCCCATGATTCCAGTGGAAAAGGTTAATCATTATTTTGAACGCGATTCCGAAACGTATAAAGGCCTGTTAGAAGTTACGTATAAAAATCGACAAGACTTAGACGATTTGTCTATTATGTCTGGTATAGAGTATTTTTATTGTCACACATTTGAATACGATGATGTCATGTCGTTTAAAATGAGCGGACAAGAGGTCGACGCCGTCGTCGACGAAATGTTGTATAGAGAAATGTTAGATTATAGTTTAAAGAATATGTAAGTGTATATTACAAAATGTCGTTCGTATCTAAGTTCGACCCCACTAGCGAATCGCATGTACTATGGTTACAAAAGATTGACGATGCGATGAATGATATCATGACCAACAAGAAAAAAACGGATATAGTACAGTTGGTTAATGATAACCCGTGTAAAGCTAAGATCAAAAGCCCTCTAGATTGGGCGGATGTACATTTTCAACTCGCGTTGAAATATTCACAGGCCGTTCTGCGTGGATCGGCGTTTATTCCTGAGTCTTTTGTAAAATAAACTCATTGTATTCATCTAATGTAAAATCTTGTGGCTCTGAATCTACGTCCATTCGTAATAATAATACTTTACCTAAAACCTTTTCCCTGTTGAACGGAGGTGGAAGAATATTTTCGTTTCTTTCTATATCAGCCCATGGATCACCACCTCTTACACATTTCATGATTACTACATCAATTTCAGGCCACTGACCTATGAATGTAGCTGGACCCTGTAATACTCTAAATATTTCATTTTTTACAGGTTCCGTATCTATGTCTATCTCTACCACGTCATCGAACTCCTCGTGTATTAATACAGCTTTCGTCATCTGGGATATGTAAATAAAAAAGTTGTTATTAATATATGGAGATATCCTTAAAATTTGCTTTATTTGCGCTAATTGTAGTTGTTTTACTGATCGAATGGTGCTCGGAAAAGTACTCTTTACATGAGTTAGATTCCCTGTGGGGGGTGACGAAAGAATCTAATCAGCGTAAACAAACCACCGACCCATTTAACAGGTGTTCGCCAGAATCATTTGGTGACTGTGCGAGGAATTCCATGCCGCACTTAAGTCGTTATTAATTAATTCGATAACATAAGTAATAATGTCCAGAGAATTTGTTGTCAATCGTTTTTCGGAACTTCTCGAACTTCCCAAAGACGATACAAAATGCATTAACATAGAAAAGTGTATATATAACTGGGCTATCACTAGATCTACAAAATTGGGTGATACACCGGCTGCGGATAATCATAGACATATGAATCGTTACAAAACGAAATTTCTCGAGATTCAAAAGTGTCTACGAAACTCACCATCACTTAAACTTCGTATTCTATCCGGTGAGTTAAAATCATCTGCAATCGTGGAGACACCCCCAAACCTGCTCTGGCCGGAAGGCCCCATGGCACAGGAAATAGAGATTAACGTGGAAAAGGCTACGAAGAAGGAGGGTAAAACAATCATGAACGATCCAGATTACAAGGGATTGTTTAAATGTGGAAAGTGTCGAGATTGGAAGACTACATTTTACCAGATGCAGACGAGAGGCGCGGACGAACCCATGACGGTTTTCATTACATGTCACATATGTAATTCTAGATGGAAATCTTAACTGCGTACGTGGAATCGGTTAGATCTGTATCCATATCGCCCACGGAAAGGATATAGTTATATTTAGAATTCTTTTTATACACAGACTTTCCAGGAGGAGGAGTAAACACTAGTTCGTCGTAGTAAATGTTATGAGTTTTTAACTGTTCCTGTGTGTGAATAACATTTTCATAGTACCCTGGTCTGGCAGTAATAATGATCATTTTATACCCCTTATTTTGTACACTTTTATACAACGCATAGACGTTCTCCATTCTTTTACCGCTACGAGATTCGATAAGAGTGTCATCTATATCAAACATTGCAGCGTGTTCGGGATGGGTGGCGTGGGGAATGTTCATATATTATACTCTAGAAAAATGTTATTTTAAGAATACACTCGGTATAAAAAAATGGAAGGTCAGTTAATTGACGTAGAATATGTCGATGGCTATACCGAAATATGCAAAATACAGGAAGTGTGTGTAGATTCGTATAAAGTGTACACACTGTTATACGACGAAGATCGGTATGCGTATAAATGGTCAGATGACGCTCAACATTCAGTTCCTAGGGAAGCTGTGTCTGGGTTTTATGATGGTTTAGACTTAGAAGATACCGGTGATTACGTGAAGCGTTCCGATGGAATTTACTATGATTGCCTGACTGATTCGGATGTAGATTTTGATTTGGAATATGACAGTGATGATACAGACGATGATTCCGAGTCGGAAATAAGTTTATACGACGAACAGGAATACGAATTCGAATAAATATGTTGGTATATCATAAATGTCGGGACCCATTCTGTTTATGAATGGAAATTTCCTGAAAACGTTTACGGGAAGCATCTTCTGTATTAGTATGATAATCACGATACTCATCGTGATTGATAAAGCGACAGCCACTTCAGGATATAGTTGTGGAGGTAAGAAGGAAATGTACACACCTCAACAGCTTGAAGCTAAACGAAAACAAATGCGTGACCGCAGGAAAAAAATGTTCGTGTAATATAAAATGTATCTACCTACCCCCGCTATGGCCTTTATCGGTCTACTCATTGTCATTATAATTATAACCGTCACCACAACGAACTCTTATCATACATGGACAGGTCGCAGCCACTACTGTGCGAATTGTGGATCTAAAAACTGCAACTGTAAGAAGAAGGAGGGATACACGACGGGATGTGGATGTGGTGCATAAACGTACTTAAACAATATCAACGTTATACGATTAAGATGGCGCCGTACACTCCGCCTAACACGCATTATAGCGAGATGGATGTTTCGTCTTATTCGGATAATGAACTCTACAGGTTTATCGGAAGGAATGGGAAACGTTTCTATTGGCTCACTAAGTTTTTGGAACTCGCTTATATTTGGTACGACAAGGAACGTAAGGTTATCGAAATATGGGGGCCGTATAGCTCTCTTCAGAATTTTCAAGCGCATCACGTCATCGGATGCGAACTTGATTACGCGTGTGGAAGAACATAAATTAGACCTAAGTTAGAAATTTTGTAATAAAAAAATAAGAATGTTGAAACGACCAGCTCACCGTTTTCATCCACCTACTACACCCAATGTCAGCAGACCTACATCGGGTGTATTGGCTAATATAATTCAGGGGTTTAAGACAGAACCAACCCGTCCACAAAAACAGGAAAAATTCGCTATACAGGCTTCAAACGTGTATGCACGCCTACTTGAAAAAAACTATGAGCACTATGGAGTACCGTTTAAATCACCTGATATCATCGAGTTACAACCGCCAAAAAGACGCGCGGTACAAGACGAACCGGAACTCGACTTTGTGGATAAGGTGTATCTAAAACTCATCATCCTCAAGTCTGGTAAAGTCCGGGTCAAGCTTATTCCACATTTTCTCGAGTTGTGGAACAACTACTACTCAAAGGGCAAAAAACCGCCGATTAAATTGGTTATCGTGGCTTATAAAGCCATTGGATTCTCAAATCAGTTTCTTCAAAAAATTAACACGAATCAAAAAAAGCGAATCGAGTTCGCAAAAAAGATCGAGAAGATCATCGAAAAAATCTTTGACAAATCTACGACGACCAAACGCAAACCCGCGAAGCCAAAGGTGAAAGAAAAGGTGGAAGAAAAGGTTGAAGAAGTCGAAACCGTCGACACCCCACCCGACGATGATGATGATGATGATGACGATGATGGTCCGGAAGAAGATGAAGGTATCCTTCCGGAAGAGGAAGAGGATGACGCTGAGGAAGAGAATTTAGATGATGTCTGTGTCGACGACTTTGATGAATAATTGCACCTAAGTTAGATGTTTAATATAAAGAAAACAGCTTATATTTACCAATGGGCTACATCGCATGGGATACTGAGACTTCGGGGCGTCCGCCCCCGAATGTCGCCACTGTGACCCCTGAAAACTACCAGTTATGGAGTGGATGCAGAATGGCGTCCATTGCGGCTATACAATTCTCTCGTCATGGACGTGAGATTGATTCACAGCATAATATCGTCTATCCGGATGGATTTGTATTAGGTTCACACCAGGACGATCCAGTAGGTGCTACTGATATACACGGTATCACACATTCTTATGCACAGAGATGTGGTTTACCTTTTGTACAAGTATACGAAAAGTTTTTGGCGTTCGTGAGAAAATCGCGAGTCACGACACTCGTAGCTCACAACGCCAGTTTCGACAAAAACGTACTGTTCAGCGAATGTTACAGATACGGACTCTCGGTTGAACCGTTTCGACAGTTGAAATTTGTATGCAGTTTGGATATGGCTAAATCGGCGTTCCTTGATACCCCAAATAATCGCTGTGAAACACTGTTCAATTACATCACCGGTGAGACGTTCCGTGCACACGATGCATTGGAGGATTCTCGAGCATGTGGAGTGATTTACTCGGTCGTAAGGGATATTAAGTTTCACTGCAAACCTATTGATCTTGATACAGTTGTCGTCAACGTATCAGACGTTCCCGCTATTTCCGGTGCTAATTGGTTCAAAAAACCACTCGATGTCGCTAAATCTGTCGTAGGTAAATACTATGATCAGACAGATAATGGTATTCGGCGACGAGAAATTGTGGAGAAACTACGCAACGAAAACGAAGTGATCGATAATATCGTATCAGATGCCCTACGATTTCAATCTAGACGCATGAAAGATATCGATAACAAAATGAATGCGGTGTTTGTGCAGCTCGGACTAAAAACAAAACTGTCGGATGCTAAGCGAATACTCGTATGTGATCATGTGAAGGATGTTCTCCGAGGCAGGATTACCCACGAGACGTGTGATAAGAGGTATTATACACAGGAAATTTGTGTTATCCAGGGTACAAAGTATATTCTCACTGGATACGCGGATAAATTGATCAGGGGTTCATCAGGAAAACTTGTCGTAGTGGATGTGACTGATCGTACAGACAGTCGTTTCAGGGGTCTAACTGAGGTTGACAAGGTCAGATGCCAAACGCTCATGAATATGCTTAACGTTGATGAATGTAGGTTTGAAGAGCAGCGTGGTGATGCAATTCATACTGAAATTTTGATGAGAGATACTGAGACGTGGAATATTACAATTCTCCCCAAACTCAAGAGATTTTGTGAATACGTGCACAGTCGTTTAGGAAAGTAATTTAAAGCTTGTAATGAATAATTAATTAATGGAGCCCCCTAAGAAAAACGTAATCATCGCCTTCCCTGGTAAAGAGTTTTCTGGTACATTTCTCATGCAATGGTCAGAGTCCCTGTTAAAGCTCACACAACTTGGATATAAAATCGCACTCACGAATGATTATTCCGCTTACGTACCTTTCACACGTATGATGACTCTGGGTTTAGACACCATGCGCGGCAACGAACAGAAGCCATTTGACGGGAAGGTTGATTATGACGTTTGGGTGACGATCGATTCGGATATTATTTTTACACCAAAACATCTTATCGAGCTTATCGAAGATACGGATAAATACCCAGTAATTTCCGGTATGTATAAAATGTCTAATTCTAAATACATCGCAGCCGTTAAGGAATGGAATCTGGCACATTTCATAAAGAACGGTGTGTATGAATTTATCGACCCCGAAACGTTTGATAAGGACCTTAAACATCACGAGGTCGCTTATGTAGGTATGGGATTTATGGCTTGTACCCGCGAAGTACTCGAAAAGATCGAATACCCTTATTTCAATTATCCAACGGAAGAACTGGAGGTTGATGGAAAGACAATTTCGCAGATTTTCTCTGAAGACGTTTCGTTTTCTAAAAGGGTTACTGATGCGGGGTATAAAATTATAATCAACACAGACTTGCGTATTGGTCATGAAAAAAAGCTTATTATGTAATATGAACGTGACACTTATCTTGAGTTTTTTTACAACATTGGCTGGAATAGTTTGTGTAGACACGGTGCGAATGATAAACGAGTATAAAAAAGTCGAGTCAAAGTAAATTACATGGATACTACTGATTACGACGATATGTCCGAGCCTACCCTTCCCCCCCAACGGGGTAGCGCATTTGTTAACGCGGTGTCATTTGAGTGCAAGACATATTTCTTCGCTATGTTTAACACGTTGTGGCAATTTACGCCCCAATACAGTCTCAATACTTTCAAATGGCTAAAGACCGCTATCATCGATGCACCGTGTCGTCTGATGCTTGATATTGATATCGAACAGCTGCGACTCAAGCGAGAGTATATTTCTAAAATTAAGAAAGGAAACCTAAGTGAACACGACGTTTCGGAAAAAAATAAAGACAACTGATGACCTTTTACGTGAGTGTATATTCACACGAGTTTGCTACTGCTTTTTTGCAGGCTACGGCTCCCCTGTGCCCCGACGTTCAGCGACGTATTTGGAAAGAAGTTTTACATACCCCGCATACACTCGTCCCACCACCCGCACCTAGAAAATGTCCGGTATATTCAAGCTCCTCTACGAGGTCTTTACCACGAGATCTCTTTCAGAGCAAGAAACCCTTTCAGATAAACTACTGAAAGGTGTATACATAACAGCGTATAACGACTGCGGTGAAAAAAGAATAATTCACGATCCACGTGATACAGCTATTACAAAATCCGACAAAATATTTGACAATAAACACGATTTAGAAATACTTCGTTTGAAATGTGAAGATTTATTATCATATTTCAAACGCATGGTTTTACCCGAAAGACGACGCGATAAGGATTTCGAGATGCAGGATAGGCTCTGTGATTTGATTGACGATATTTATATAGAAATTGACGATACAAAAGATGTTTCATATGATCATCTCGTCACGAGATATGAAGCGTGTAAAGTGTACATTAAGCGTGCGCGTAGCTCTTATAAAGATCTTAATAGACTTAAGTCGTGATACTATTGTGAAAATTTTCAACTCAAAAAATTTCAAAGATGGATAAGTTCCATTCTCTCATGGCTCTCATTGATAAAAACGCCGAGGTTCTTCCCGACGGTGATTACCTTGAGATCGCGAATCTCATAAAGGAAATTCGTGATAAAGTCAAACCCCCGAGCTTTCTTCTTGATCAGAATGAACCGATGACAATGTCTCAGATGCCCCAATATTCGCCATCGATTCGTTCAGCTACTCCTGAGCAAGCGAACGTCACGGTGGATGTGAGTTTACTTCACGCTGATTGGGCAAACACAGATAACGCTCGATACCCTGAGGAGGATGATGAAGATGACGAGGAGTACACATCATACAGGTTTAACACCATTCCCGATACACTGGATATTGACACGATTCCGGGTCATGTGTACGATGAGATCATGGCGTCGCCTGACGGTGTGACCGCGCGCTCGTATCGACGAGTGAGTGAGAGTGATTCCGACATGTATTATGAGGTTTGCTTTCCAAATGGGAATATGATTACGTATAATTCATTACCCGGGCGATCTCCAATAGTGCACACTCATCAATCTAATGGACGTGCCTGGCCTGACCGTTCCTGAATTTATTCACCGATAAGGTCAATCTCCTTTTCGTATGTATGCGACATGAGTATAGTTTTTAGATCTCTTGAAAATGTGATATAGTTTTTTGGAATATCTCCCCACAATCGTTCATTGCTCACAAACGCGTCTATATTTCCATCTTCTAGTAGGGGTTGAAGAAGCATCCAGTTTGGTTCGGTATACTTTATCTTTTTACACCCTTTAGCAAATTTCCTAGAATAGATATACCACGCAGCAATACTTTTGTATATATGTATTGGTCGTTTTCCGCGTTCTAAACATACCCGCAAGGAGGGTACAACGAACGTATGAAATTTTGTAAAACCATCCATACATATACGTTCCAACTCGTCGACGTTTACTTCACTCGAAATACGTTCTTCTACCGTATCCACGTAGTCGTATATGTCGAAAGGTAAATCAATTTCTATAGAAGGTATGATTTCTTCTTTTTGAAGAGCTTTAAAATGTTGACGATGAGTTTTATCGTTCATTACCTGGTCAAATGTATCATACCCGGACAGAACGCCCATGTATGCGAGTGATGTGTGTGCACCGTTTAAAATCCGTATCTTCGTCTCTTCATACGGTTCAATGTCTTTTGTAATGGTTGCACCCACTTCTTCAAGCTTTGGAAATTCTGATGCAAAATTATCTTCTATCACCCATTGGGTATATTCTTCTGTATGTACACACGTGTCACCAAAAAATGGGAATATTTCCTCTATTTCGCGTCGAAGTTTAACCGTGGTTCTAGGTGTTATACGGTCGACCATACAAGAAGGAAACTTAACGTTGTCTTGTATCCATTCCGCGAGTTCGAATTGATTTGTTTGATATAAATAAGCCATAAACTGACTTTCCAGTACCCGACCATTTCTTTGACTGTTATCACACGACATGATGGTTATGGGACTGTTTCTGTTTCGCAATCCGCATGCGAGGTATTCGTATAACACCGATCCAGGTGCGTAGCCACTTTCGGTGACTGTGATTGTGATCAGATGGACGCTTGGGAGTGTTAGCATATGTTTTGCAACTGTTCTATTTTTAGACCAGTCTATGTAGTCTAGATGAGAGCGTACAAGTCTATATTTAGAAGGGGTTTTTACGATGTAGTCGTTTATTTCTCTGAACCCTTCATTACGTAAATTCACAGCAACGATCCCCCAGCGTAAATCACCCGTTTTTTCCATGTAGTCATCTAAGTAGACGGCCTGGTGCGCTCTATGAAAAGCACCGTATCCTATATGCACAATACCAGTTTGACATTTTGACTTGTCGTAGGTCGTCTTATACATTACCTGACGTATGGTAAGATTTTTTAAGATACATTATCGCACTTAAGTAATTCGATCATTAAGAATATTCCAATGATATATTATGGAGAATGTTAAATCGCTCATGCAATCACTGGATTCTATATCCGAGATGATTCCCGAAGGTACGTATCTCGAAATGGCTAATAACCTGAAAGAAGTTCATACACAGATACCCCACGACGAAGACCCACCCGTAACAGATCAAAGAAGTTTGAGAATAGATATTCCATTTATGCCCAGAATTCCGAATTCACTTGGAGACGAAAGCGAAGAATACCATGAAACATATGACCCATTCGAGATGCGCGACGACCCTTACGATGAACGATATTTTCCGTTTAGTTCTGAAATTCCTAATCTAGACGAAAACTTCAGAAATCCGCGAGAAGGTTTCTTTGTTTGCTTTGACCGTAACCGTGACGAAAATGGAAATGTGATTTCTCGACCAGTGGAGAGGTGTTTGATTCGGCAGGATATCACCGCGATCGGTATACATCATAAAGAATGTATCAAAAGAATGCGGGAGTTGAAACCTATCAAGAATATTACTACAAGGGTCAAAGAGGATGCAATTAAGTCATATGTAAACGCACAACTTTTGAATCTTCAAACGTTTACATTTGAGTGTATGTGTAGAACCTATCCACAATTATTTGCATACGATATGCGAGTAAGAATGTTTACACGTCGAGGAGAGTTAACACGGTTTGATAAAGAGGTTGAGAGGGATATCTATATAGAGTATATTGAAACACGGAACACTCTCACAGATTTAAAGTCACTCGACGCTCACACGGAATATAACTGGCTTATGCACGCAAAGAGAATTTCATTGGATCGAATCACGGAACTCATTGGTAGGTAGATTGACACCACCATTGGTTTCCCCCAGAGTACTCAAATAAAATATGAATGAGAGCACCGCCTATGAATAATTTTACAAAGAGTGGTACGGTGTTCAGGCTGGGTATTCTATTTAAAACAGACAGGAGACCCACATTCAATATACCTATAACAATAGCTTCGAACGCGACGTGTGCAACCGGTCTGAGTTTCATTTGTAATTACGTGAGAAAAAAATATCAATACTATATAAAACAGTATGGCTAAGTTTGCTACCACTCTCAAGGGGCTTTCTAAGAACAAGATCGCCATTTTCATCGCCGGTATGATTCTCGCGACGATCATTCTCCATTTTGCTTGCGGTGGTTTACATCAGTGTGCAGCTTTCCGTTCCGAGTCTTATGAGTCTCCGGATCAGCTCGAAGCTGAGCTGAACGCTCTTCTCCAAGAGATTTCTAAGGCTCCCGAATTACAAAGTATGGAAGGTGCCGAGGCTAACCCCGATATCGAAGTTTCCGACGAACAGGCGGCAGATCTTCAGGCCCTCCCAGAGGCAATGCCCGAGATGCCGGTCATGCCCGAGGACTCTGACGATGAAGGGGAGATGATGGGTGGTTCTATGGCACCCGCCCCTATATCTCCTTAAAAATTTGTTAGCTTACTATAAATGGACAAGACTGAATACACCGACAAGCTCGCCGATGCAAAGGGTCGGGTCACCAAGACTATGAAACAGTCTATTATGGAATTGAAAGAATTTATTAAGAAGCGCGACGACTTTTATTCGAAAGAGGTTAAGGAGATGGATTTTAAGGAACTTGAAGGTCTTGGAAAAGAGATGGAGGCGGTCATCGTCAGGGCAACATCTGCTTTAAACGCCAAGGAGGGTATTAAACTCATGGGTGAACTCGATCGCTCGGTCGCAAAAATGAGAAAGGTTAACAACACACAGGATCGGATTCGAGTTGCTGAAGTCGAAGAGAATAAGGAGAGAATGAATTCCGATCTCGTGGGCGCGATGGACACTGTTCAATAAGATATAGTTGATACATATATAATACCTATCAAAAATCCCGTAATCCGGTATTTTTAATACGATAATAATATCATACAATGATAAGATGATACCTACTAACCTTCTATTAATAGGGGTGATAGTACTCGTGTTACTATTGGTGTACTACTTCATGGGAAGGAGTCGTGCACCGACTGAAGTATCGAGGGACTCGGTAGAGATAAAGTCTAAACCCAGACCAAAATCAATTCCACGTCCTAGGCGAGTACAGGTTCATTTAGATCCAGGTAATATTTCTACTACGGAAGGTGTTATGTTACGTACGAAAGAAGATTTGGTAAAAGAGATCGAAAAGGTGGTGGAGACTAAAATTGAAAAAAAGAACGAGATGGCAAACGAAATTGGGAAAATGGAATCCCGTGAGATCCATAGTCGGGAAGAGAAAACCGAAATTATAAAAGCCGAAACGGAAGAAGTTTTGGGAGAAAAGACCCGCGAAATTGTTAACGCGACTTCCGCGATTGAAGAACTTATACAAAAGAGACGCAATGAATTATTAAAAAAGAAAAAGAAGCAACAGGAAGATGAAGCGGTGCGTTTATTAATCCAAAAAGAACGAGCTGCTGCAGAGAACGCGAAAAAGCTGGCGGATATAAGACTGGCGAGAAGGAATGCATTAAAGAAAATGGAGGAGGCTGAAAAGAGTAGATCACAATTAGAGGTGAAAACGAGAGAGCAGGAGTTATTAAGACTGGAAGAAGCCAGAGCCGACGTAGAAGCTAAAAAAGTAGAATTGGAAGCGGAAGCTAAAAATTTAAAAGAACAGGCGGAATCCAATAATCGGCAATTAGAGATCGACGAAGCGTTATTTCAGGAAGAAAAGGTAAAACTACTCGAGGAACATAAAAAATTGGAAACAGAATACATTGAATTAGAAGCGGAGCGATTAGAAAAGATAAAGGAAGCCGAAGCTGAATTAAACGAATTAGTAGAATCTGAGAAGAAGCGTCAGGTTCAAATGGAGGCCGATGATGAAAGATTAAGGCAAATAGAAACGCAAAAACTTTTAAAAGCTAATGAAGATGCACTCAAAGAATTGGAAGAGGCGGAGGCTGAACAGGAGCGAATGGATAAAGAACGCGAGGATGCTGAGGCTGCTATGAGTGATATTCTACTGGAACAGGAACTGAAACAGAGCAGAGAGAGAGATGAGGCTGTCCGGCGGAGTGAAGAGGACGAATCAGCCGCACAGTCCGCACAGGACCTTCTACAACAGACGTCTACAAATACGGGTGACGCTGACCAACAGGCAGAACGTGATGTAGCGCTTGCTCTCGAGCTATCTTCTCAATCGGATTGGGAGGATTTAACGGCGGCTGAGCAGCAGGCTGCTATAGACGCTCGAGCGCAACTCGACGCTGATTCTACAGCGGCGGCGGTTGATTATGGTGAGAATCCGGTTTCGTTATTTGATTATGCTGCATACGAGCGGGGGGATCCTATGGATTGTATTCCGGGTGAGTGGTCGAAATGGGAAAAGAAAGGAGAAATACAAGAGGAGACGGAAACAATCGTGACACACGGTCCATTCGGCTGTGCAACTACGGGGAACTGTGAGGAAAGGCCAACCGGTAAATGGAAACAGACGTATCAAAGAAATCAAACACCCCTCTCACCGGCTATGAACGGTGGAAAAGAATGCCCATATACTGAATTCAAACATGTTGTTCAGGTATCGAAAGACTGTACCGAAGAAGACTGGAATCCATGGACTGATGTGGGAAAATCGTATTTCAAAGCTGGAGCTGGCGCGCGAGGATACGGGGATTATTTACTAGATCAAAAGAGAACACGTGCCACAGAAGTCGTCGCGGATGGATGTAATTTACGAGAAGCTACTAGGACGATACAGGGGAAAAAACGTCCGTGTGTTGTGAATTGGGGTAACTGGGTGGGCGTTGGATCAGTGATGGAACACAAAAAACCAGATCCTAACTGGCGGCCAGGACCCGGCTCCCTCCCACAGGGATACGTCGGCACGGGTAAATTTTATCAAACAAAACAAAGAACGGGAACTGTGACCGATATAGGTACAGAAGCTGGTAGGTGTCCTACCACGGAAACTAAAACCGTGGATCTTGGACCTGAAGACTGTAAACTTAGTGGATGGAGTGGTTATTCGTTTGAAAGAAACTGGAACCATGGAAATAACTGGTACTCCAGAAAAAAGCGGACCAAATCTATTATTGCACAACCAAAATATGGAGGCGCCGCGTGTGGAGCTACAACAGGTTACAGGGATGATCCAATAGCGAAGATACACTGTACAGTTGGTAATTGGAGTGCGTGGAATAATGGTTATACAGGCTACACCTACCGACAAGCTTATACTTGCGTCCACACTCGCGGGGGTCGCAAGTGTGGTAATTATGGTAGCCAGCGTAAATATAGAAATGATAAGAGAACACGGGGTGTTACGAGATCTGCAAATTGGGGGGGTAATGGATGTCCTAGTTTAGTAGAAACGAGAGAAACTGATGTAACACCACCACCGCCACCGCCACCGCCACCACCACCGCCACCATCGCCACCACCACCGCCACCGCCACCACCACCGCCGGCTCGAAATAATAGCCCCCCACCCCCCGTCTACAAGGCGGGAAGTACTGGGGGGAAATAGTCACGTACCCGAATACCACTTGGGCCACAACGATTCGAATTTAGAATTTAAATACTGATTACGGGGTTTATCGACGGGTGAATTAACAAATATCGTACCTTGAGATCCTTCGTTTTCTACCAGATGATATTGTCCTTCTGGTATAAAAAGAACGTCACCTGCATGAATGGTTTTGATTTTGAAATTTATACCGTTCACTTTTAAAATTTCGGAAACGGTTTTAATATTTTTACCCGCGAGCTGTAAGACTAAAGTTCGTTCTTTTTCAACATCGTCTATATCGAAAAGTAACCATCGTTTTTTACCATGTAGCATATACACATACTGGTCGTAACAGTCGAAGTGTGAACTATACACCCAAGGTGAATTCTGGATACGTAATATGGTATCTGAGCTCGGAGTATTCTTTATAACAGGTTTTACATAGTCGATAAGTTTTTGTTCATCAGGTGTACAGAAAGACTCCTTTATTTTTATCATCATCGTATTTTTACGAGATCTAAGCTCTTGATCGAAAATTTTTGAATATTTTGTTTTAACTTCATGACTGATATAACTTTGCTCGTCATCCATACTATCTAAATTGAATGTTCGAATAGAACCTTCTAAATTTCCAAAACGCTTTTGCATGTCATTCCATGAGTAAGGTCTCGTTGAGTTCGTGTAGTGAATGAATAGAATAACTATCGTTACAGCTAATATAATAATCAACGTATTCATTGCTACAATTGTCGTAGAATTATTTTCAGACGATATATCAATGAATATTTTGCATGTCGTGTTATGCCTTGTTATAGTTTTATTCATACTGAGAAAATGGAACTACACAGATTGGAAGTTCAAGCGTTGGTGTAAGCGCAGTGGGATACATTTTAATAAGTTGGACGTGGGATACAATCAACATATGAGACGAGGGTTATACGCCACTGATGATATAAAAACTGGAGATATGTTGATAGAGGTCCCGTTGACGTCATGCATACACGAAGAAGTTTTACCGGATGCAACGCTTGCGGAAGGTGATTATATACTGTCGACGAAACTCATGTTACGTGATAAATCGAGTGGTAAGTTTGAGGGGTACATGGATTACATGCCGCGAGATCCGCATCTTATAGCAGATTGGAGTGATGCTGAGATTGACCGTATAAATTATCCACGGGGCTATGAACTCCGGGAAATGCAAAAAAGAGAGAATGAAATATACCCAAAATCAATGAAACGATATATGGACCTCGTTCGCTCGAGACGAATAATATACAGGTACGAAGCGTCGCATGTACTTATGATGATACCGATGATAGACATGATTAACCACGGAACAACCCCTGAAAATAACGGATTCGAAATAGATACACGGATCGAAGATAAATATATCAAACTCTATTCACCCAGGAATTATAGGAAAGGTGAAGAGATATTGATGTCATACGGAGATACCGAAAGTGGCTATGAATCTATTGATCACCATTTATATCGACATGGGTTCTTCACGGGAAAATAATATCATACAATGATAAGATGACACCTATCGACCTTCTGTTAATAGGAGTGATTATATTGGTATTACTATTGGTGTACTACTTCATGGGAAAGAAACGCGCACCTGTTGAAATACCCCAGGAAATAGCCGTAGTAGCCTTAAAACCCCCAAAACGGCCGGTAGAAATTTTCATAGGGTCAGATGCAGAGGTTAAGATGTTAAGTACAGTCGAGGAACTCGAAAAGGTTGTAGATGAGATAGTCGAGGTTAATATGGCAGATAGAAAGGTTGTTAATGAAGAGGCTACTAGACTCGAAGAACGTATCATAGAGGATCAGAAAGTTAAACTTCAAGATTTAAAAACTGCATCGGAAACTGTTGTCGTAGAAAAGAAAGAAGAGCTTTCTGCTTCTCAAAAGCTTTTAGCCGAAATGATGAAAAAGAAGCAAAAGAAAATGCAGGAAAGGGAGTTGTTACTTCAGAAGTCGAGTGTGGCGGCTCATAATCGTGGACGTGAGAAGAATCGTATAGAGAATGAAAAGAAGCTGGCTGAAATAAAACTTAAGCGGCAACGGGCGATCGAATCAAAGAAACAGGCGACTATACTGGGTGAAGCAAAACGGATGAATTTGGATGCAGAGAACGAACGATTATTAGTCGATGCCCAGGATAAAGCAGCACAGGATCTTATTAGAACAGAAGAGGAGGCTGTCGAAGCTGAAAATGCGGTGCGTGAAAAAACTATACAACTAGCTAGGGAGGAAGCGCGGGCGCAGGAGCGCATAGAAGCTGAACTTGAAAAGTATGCAGAACTTAAAATGGAATATGAACGTACTCAACAGGTGGAACAGGGTAAAATAGATGCAGCAGTACAAGATATGGATGCTCTGATAGAAGAGGAAACCGCGCGAAAAGCGGCGATGGAAGAGGAGTACGCAAGAATACGTGCTGAGCAGAAACAAAAGTTATTAGACGATAACGCCGCTGCCGTAGCCGAATTAGAAGAGCTCCAGGCTGAATATGATGAGAGGGAAAGGGAAGCACTCGAACTTAAGACCCAAGCCGAAACTGAAATGCAATTAAGGCAAGAACAGCAACAAAGGGATTCAGATGACGCGCAACGGTTATACGATGAACGGGTTGCGGCTGATCAGACTGCAATGGACGATGCACAGTTTGCATCTCAAACTACGGGTGACGCGGAGCAACAAAGGGAGCGTGACGAAGCGGAGGCTCTTGAAATGAGTTCGGAGGAAGAGTGGGGAAAAATGACAGACGCCGAAAAACAAGCCGAACTGGATGCAATCGCGGCATGGAATGCTCAGTCTAAAGCGCGTGAGATCATGCCCTCAGAGTATACGTATGCGTCTTTAGCCACCGAGCGCGAAGAGGAACGCCTGGCCGATCTGGCCAGGCGGCAAACGTTATGGGATGAACGGAGCCAGGTGCTCGCCCAACAGGCTGCCAAACAGACCGAGATCCTCGAGCAGTGTAAGAAGGATTATCCCTGGTCAGCCAACTACCCGGACTTTTACGATAAGCCGAAATGGACCAACGCGGAAGGGCTCGCGATGTTAAAACTCAAGGAATCTGGTGATGAAGCCTATTGGGGCACGAAAAGGGACTGCTTTGAGAGAGAGCATAAACACTGGAAGTCCACGGGGCAGGACTACTTGAGGAAAGTGCAGGCACCGGTTCTCGACGCCGACCTGTTGGCTAATTTTGATGATATAATGGATGACTACAATGCGTACAAGCAGGGATTTGGCGCGTCTCCCGATGACGAGGACGGCGCTCGAGGTGATAGTCGCTTTTAATTACCAGCTGTGTACGGGCAATTGGACTGACGTCGTGTTTTTTAACGTAAATAGGTTTGCGAACAACGGGAGCTGAGCCAGGTGAGGGTGTCGCGCACGCGGTCGATGACGTCGCCGCGGAAGAAGAATGGAAGGCTAAATATGGATAAAATCTTACATAAAACACGGACTAAAACTCGCCAAGAGACATACACGAAACCTTACGTATTTAAATTACGTCGTAACATGTCTCCTGGGGATTTGTGAAAATGTACCCAAATTATTTTCTTAGCTATATATTGAGAGAAGATGAAAACAATTTTGGAAAGACGAAAAAAATACGGGC
>Ga0181418_1000222_pt1 | contig 18514 bp, 21 predicted proteins | sample 41SPOviralmetaG_FD_130143 | JGI IMG/M metagenome (GOLD analysis project Ga0181418, IMG submission 130143) | Marine viral communities from the oligotrophic San Pedro Time Series (SPOT) site, San Pedro Channel, CA, USA - 41 SPOT_SRF_2013-03-13 | ecosystem: Environmental > Aquatic > Marine > Strait...
ACAGGGAGAAATGGTTTGCATTTACCGTGGACCTAATGGTACAATAGGATATCATTACCCTATGTTTAAGTTTAGTGAATGCCCTAAGACATATATGTGTAGATACACACCTAATGCTAAGAAGAGAGTATCAGTTCAAGACATACTTGACGGATTAAAGGACGGATTTTAATAATGATTAATCAAAGACTTAATGAAGCTGTAGCTAGAAAGTTTGGTTACAATGGTCCTGCTGACAGTGAAGCAGTTGATAAATTTTTAATGTCAAAACCTGAAAGTATTGCTACCGTCCGTAGAGCTTTAAATATTATGAAACCTACTACAGCTATGGCAGAAGGTGGTGACACTGAGACTACTGCAACTACTACCCCTGTAGAACCTGATGATGTGCCTACTAAGACACCGGAAGAAATGGCTGAAGAGGTAGTGCAAGGTCAACGTCAAATGGTACGTGATGCCTTTGTTGATCCCCAAGCTCTTGTAGCAAAACCAGAAGTAGCAAAGCTAGACCCTGCTGCTGCAGGTACAACCATAGACCCTACTGCTGGTCAGATTACTGCTCCTTTACCTCAAGCTGGTCAACCTGATTTCTTTACACAAATTCAACAACCACCTAGAATGCCTTCAACTTCACCATCAGGTGTAGCTAAAACTACCACTGCTGCAACACCAGAACCTATAACCCCAGAGACAGTAGATGCTAAGACAGCATCAGGAGAAGTCACTACAGCACTAGCTGATGTAGACCCAGTGACAGGCACAGTGTCAGATAAAGCACAGGTAACTGCTGCTACTATGGACCCAGCTACTACAGGCGTTAAAGACTTAACTTCAGCTCAAGGTGAAGCTGTAGTGATGACTAACCCTGTACAGAGAGAGATACAAGACGGTGAGCTTGTATCAGGTGCTGCTGATGCTACTAAAGCTGCTGCATTTACTGAGCAGGTTCAAGCTGCCACAGCCACCCCATCAGAGAAAGCTACAGTACAGGGTCAGTTGTCCACCCTTATGACACAGTTTGAAGGTGATAACACACCAGCATGGGCAGCAGGTGCAATGAGAGCAGCTACAGCAGCAATGGCTGCACGTGGGCTAGGTGCTAGTAGCATGGCTGGACAAGCTGTTGTACAAGCTGCTATGGAGTCTGCATTACCTGTTGCTATGGCTGATGCACAAACACAGGCAACCTTTGAAGCACAGAACTTGTCAAACAGACAACAACGTGCTATGCTTGCAGCTCAACAACGTGCTACCTTTATGGGCCAAGAGTTTGACCAAGCGTTCCAAGCTAGGGTATCTAATGCTGCTAAGATTAGTGACGTAGCAAACATGAACTTTACTGCAGAGCAACAAGTTGCTTTGGAAAATAGCCGTAATGCTAATACAATAAACATGGCTAACCTGACTAACAAACAAGCTATGGTATTAGCTGAAGCCTCTGCTATTGCACAGCTTGAAGCACAAAACTTATCCAATCAGCAACAGGCTGCTGTACAGAATGCCAACTCATTCTTACAGATGGATATGTCTAACATGAATAACGCACAGCAGACTTCCATGTTTAAGGCTCAGTCTGTCGTGCAGTCACTGCTTACTGATCAAGCTGCTGAGAATGCTACACGTCAATTCAATGCTTCTAGTGAGAACCAGACAAAGCAATTCATGGCTAATCTTAACACACAAGTTACACAGTTTAATGCAGCTCAAGCTAATGCTATATCACAATTTAATGCTGGTGAAACCAACGCACTGGACAAGTTTAATGCTAGTATGCAGGAACAACGTAATCAGTTCAACGCACAGAATGGTCTTGTTGTAGCTCAAGCTAATGCACAGTGGAGACAGAACGTGGACACGTTGAACACTGCAGCACAGAACGAAGCCAACATGATCAATGCTGCTACTGTCAATACATTTACTAAGGCTACTGTAGATCAGATATGGCAGAGAGAACGTGACCTGATGGACTATGCTTTTAAAGGTACTGAGCAAGAGAAAGATCGTATGGTAAACATTATGCTTGGTGAAAAACAAATCAGTCAGTATCAAACACAAGCTGAACAGAATAGAAAAAGTAATGAAGATACAGCTAAGTATAGCCTTCTTACTCAACTTATTTTATCTTAAGGAATAAAACAAATGGGATCATTAAGTTATCAAAAACTTTTAGAAGGTGCTAGGAATACATTAGGTGAAGTTTTTGATTATATGTCTAATGATAGAACTAGAAAACCTTCTGCTGCTGATGAAGGTGAGCTTCGTTTGCAAAATAAAAGAACTTACTCTGATGTTAAACAAATACAAATGGATAGGTCCAGACTTCCCGGCCTTGTTAGTCCAAGAATAAAATCAGGTGTTGAGACTAACGAAGATAATGTATCTATGTTAGACAAAGCGTATAACCAAGTGCGTAGACAAAATGCTGAACTAAAAAGTTCTATTGAAGCTGATGCTGATGAGGCATTTTATAATGAAACTGGGGATGCTTTGGGTCAGGTTAAACCTCCTGTAAAACGTGGGGGTAAGTTTCCACGTTTTGAAAATGTTGTACCTACCTTTAATAAAAAACAAAAAGAGTTACAAAGTTATATATTTGAAAAAGCTAAGGATCGTGGTTATGAAGGCCCAGAACTTGCACAATTTATGGCACAGGTTGCAATAGAAACAGATTACTTTAAAACTTTAGAAGAGTACGGACCCGGTAAAGATAGATATGGTGGTGGTAAGAGGTACAAAGGAAGAGGATTTTTGCAGCTAACTCATAAAGATAACTATGAAGCTGCTGGTAAAGCTCTTGGCTACGCAGGTTTGGCCGATGATCCTGATTTAGTTTTAGATAAAGAAACTGCAGCAGATACTTCTTTCTGGTTCTGGGAAACAAATGTAAGACCTGCAGTAAAAGACTTTTCCAATACAGATAAAGTTACTCGGATAGTTAATGGGCCGGGTATGCTTAAGAAAGCTGAAAGAAATGATGCCTATAACTTTATGAAGTTATCTGGCACTTCATTGTATGAGGAATAAAGAATGTTTGAAGCACCAATCCCCGGTCAGTCATTGACTAATGAACCTAAGAATTATCCTTGGGAAAATCCTTCACGTCTTGCCACACCAGAGGATGCATTAGTATATCACCTTGAAAGACTTAATCAACCTAAAAGAATAGAAGCTATGCTAGACTTCTTACAGCTAGACATTGATGTTGTCACCATGACTGAGGGTATTCTTCGTAACGCTGTAGCTAATGGTGAGCATAGTGTAGACGTGAGTATGATTATTGCCCCTATCATCCATGAACATATTGTAGGTCTAGCTGATGCTACAGGTATTGATTATGATGAGGGTCTTGATGAAGATGATTCTGAAGAAGAAAGAGCCTATGCTATCCGTGAGAATAAAGCACGTAAGATTCTTAAAGATATTAAGTTAGACAAGAAGCCTGACTTAGGTGATCTTGAAGCTTCTCTTCCTAAGACACCTATGAATGATACTGAAGTAGAGCCAATGCCTGAAGAAAAACCAAAAGGTTTAATGGCAAGACCACAAGGAGTTATGTAATATGGGTATGTGGGAAGGAGTCTTGCATGGTGTTGAAACCGACAGAGCTAGAGAAGAAAAAGAAAAAACTGAAGCTAAACTTGATGCTTTAAACTCTGAGAACATGCGCCTTAATAAGGTTGAAATGCTTGTTAAATATGCAAGTAAACATGGCTCTAGTTTTGTTGGGGGAGATTATCAAGTAGCCTCTAAAAGTGGTGGCAAAGTGCCTTTAAAAAGTTCGCAACATTACATTAATATATTAGAAGACCTTGATATTAATGATGAATTAATAACTAAAGCAGCAGGGTATGGACCTAGAAATTTAAAAATGATTACAGAAAGACTTCAACAAACTAACACCAAACATCAAGAACTCTATGGTAAAAATTCCGAAAAACCTACAGAGTTATATAACGATGCATTAGAATCTCTTATTGTTACACAACGTAACAGTCCTATCTTTGATATAACTAAATACGAAGAGTTATTTGATGTTAAACTTACTGATGTAGAAAAACTTATGATTACCCCTCAAACAAATCAGTACCCTGATATTGCGTTTTCACCGGATAGTTTATATTTACAAGAAAAGTCAACTCAAACAGAGCTTTCTGCAGCAGATAAACGTGGAGTAGAATTTAGTCTAAGCCGAGCTACTCAAGAAATGTCTAGATTAAATAAGAGAGCTTCTGAAATCCTAAGTATAAGTGAACAAACTGGGGGTAATTTATCTGATGATATTCAGGCAGAAAAAACTTGGATAGAAAATCGTATGGTTGAAGTTAGTGAAGCTCTTTCTGATAATAAAGATGGTGACTTTGCGCCTCTTGCTTATCTATACGGAAATAATTTTATGCAAGAAATTATAAAGTATGACCCTAAGCTAACAGATGCACCACTTAATCCTGCCTTTACGGTACAAAGAGATACTACTATTTCTGTACCTAACAGAGAGGTTGCTAGGATACTTGTAGATTCAGGTATAATAGTTCCACCTGCAAGGCTTTATGATGTTTCAACGCAGACTATTATTCCAGTAGAGGTGCCTTAATTTGGAAAATTTATTGGTTCAAGAGCCTCTCTTTCCTCAAAAAATAATTAAACCTAGACCGCCTAATGAACAAGAGCCTTTGTATGTACAGCCAAAGATTTTTGATGATCCGATTGGCGGTGTCTTAGATCCAGACAGAGTTGTTAAGACTGAGGATAATGATTACGTAGACCTTAATGCTGTACTAAAAGAGTATGGTGCTGTTGAAGGTGATGCTAGTGCAGCAGAGCTGACCAAAGAACAAATCATTGCTGACCCAAGGCTAATGAAAGTTCTTCGTACAAGTCTTGCTGCTCGTAATCAAACAGGTATTGGTCGTGATATCTATAGAGGTGCCACGTGGCTTGCTGGTGGTAAAACACCGGGAGGTGCTAAAGACTACTCTACTATGGATGCAGAGGAAGCCTTTGAAACTTGGCAAGAATATCAACGATCTTTTGCTGGTGGTCAAAGTGTAACTACAGCTAATGAAGTTGTTTTTGGTTTGTCTGCAAGTAAAGATACTCAAAGAAAACTTGGTGCAGGTTATATGCTTTTTGAAAGTATGGGTAATGCTTTTACTGGTAATGGAACCCTGTCTGAAATGGCTGATGCCACATGGGATTACACTAAAAACGCAATCCATGATCCTATGACTCTTGGTGCATTTGGTATAGGTAAGATACTTAGTTGGGGTGCAACTAAAACAAATGGCTTGATGCTACGTAATGCAATGATGGCACAGTTTCAGAACTATCTTAGAAGTGGTATGACTAAGACTGCTGCAAGAAAAGCTGTAGCTACTACAGTAGCCAAGGCTGCACCTGTAACTATAGCTGATGCTGCTATCAACATGGGTGTTGATGTTGGCTATCAGATGCAGCTAATAGACACTAATGTACAAGAAGACTACAGCAAAGCACAGACTGCCTTAGCTGCTGCTGGTGCTATGGTAATACCAGCTTTGTATTTCGGTGCTTTAGGTGTAAAAGAATTGCGTAAATCTGACGCTTTAAAAGATACATTTATTGGTTATAAAGAGATAGATAAAGTTGCCTTAGACTTAGGTGCTGCTGCTGCTACACAAGCATCACGTGCAAGAACTTTAAGAAACCAAAACGTATTAATAGACTACACCGATGACAACTTCGGCCTCATCAAAGGAGACCCTAAACAATTTTTAAATTGGAAAGATGTTAAGGATGAATCTGAGTTAGGCATAGAGTTTAGATCAGAAGAAACTTCCGACATTAATCTTGTTGATGCTTTTTATAAACGTTTTTGGTTTGGTGATATTGATCAAGGCAAGAAGGGTTACTACGAAGCCTTAAAAGATGCAGGGTTTGTAGTACATAAATCCATGCTAGAAGAAAATAAGATAACAGGTGTATATGGTCAAGCTATAACTATGCTACCAGAAGACACTGTTAGAAACATGGTGCTAAACTTTGAAAGGTCTACTGGTAAAAGTCTTGGGATAGGTTATACGCCTCGGTCTGTATCAGAACACTTTATAAATAAAACAAGTGCTGGCGGTAAACTCTTGTGGACACCCTCTGAGATATCTCGTTTAGATAACTTAGGATTAAACGCAAAAGAACTGGTTGAAGAACTTGCAGGTAGAAGGGTTAAAGAGGCTGATAAACCTAAGTACCAACAGTTTGGTTTGTCTGTTTATAAACGGCTACTTACTTCACACCTAGCTACAACAGGGGCTAACATAAAAGGTTTTGTTTCTTTAGTTAGTTTAAACACTGTTGCTGATGTGTTTACTTCTGCTGCTAACTTTAGTCAGGGTGTTTTTTATAAGTATGCTAAAGGTGATCTTGACAAAGCTCAACAGGCTTACAACAGGGGCTATGGCTCTATACTTGGTGCTGTACGCAGGGGAGCTGATGCAGTCTCACCAGAACTTTCTATAGAGTATGCAAAAACAATACTAGAGTTTAATCCTAAAGAAATGGAGAAAATCTTTCGTGATATAGCGGGTGATGGGGGTGCTAATGATAACTTAAAACTTTTTAATCTGGATGCTAAAGGTAGAGTAGATTCTCAAGGAGAGATAATAAATCCTAAAGCAACATTGGACCCTACAGGTTTAGCATACAAGACAGTTAAAACTCTAGACGCTACAACCAAAGGCGCACAAACACTTACTATGGTAAGGTTACAGGATGAGATAACTAAGACTTGGGCATTTGGTGCTAACGTAAACCAAGCTATCATGAGGGCTTACGGTAAGACACCACAAGCTTTCTTTGCTGATCCTACTGAAGCTGCATTAGAGATGGCATCAGATAAGTTTAAAAGAGAAGTTCTTGAAAAGGCTACCTTTAGAACACTAAGGGAGACAGCTTCTGTTAATTGGTCAACACTACCTGCTAACAATGCGTTTAGAGCTATAGCAGCTAATATTGAATGGGCTACAAATACAACAGTGGCAGGTTATGTAGTTCCTTTTGGTAGTTTTCTTAACACTACCATAGCTACAATGGCTGATCTTACAGGTATAAATGCAGCAAGATTTTTTACATACAAAATTACAGGTAAACAACTAGACTTTGCAACCCAAGAAGGTGCTGAAGCTTTTGGAAAGATGGCTGCAGGTTGGTCTGCTATTGCTATAGGTATACCGCAAGCCAGAGAAAAAATTTCAGAAGGGCTTTCGTGGAATCAGGATAGAAATGAAGATGGCTCTATCAATGACCGTACTTTTGAATGGCCTAACTCTACTATAAGAGTAATGCAACAAATCTTTGCTCATGGTCTTGGAGATAGTAATGATATTAGAGACTTTAAATATTCAGAAGTACCGGGAGATTTACTTGAAGTTCTGGCTGATCAAGTCGGAGGTCAATCTGTACGTGATGTAGATGGATTTACACGAACTTTAAAAGCATGGGGCCAAGAAGTTATTGACTCTCAAAGTATACCTGAAGCACTGGCAGATTTTGTTGGACCACCTATAGCAAAAGTTTTACAAGGCGCAACACGTCCACTTGACATGCCTAACCAAGTGTATGGACTAATGACTGATTCTAACATGGCACCTGATCTAAAGCAGGGCGGTCAAACATATAACAGCGCATTAAAATATGTAAATAATTTGTTTGATACTGTTGATGGTTTACCACGTAAAGCTACTGCTACCCGTGGGTACAATAAACCTGTTGATATAGGTAAACAAATACTGGCAGAAAGAAGATCACCTGAACCTACACCAATAGAAGTCATGTTAAATTCTGCAGGTAGAAGTTCTTGGAAAGCAATACCATTTGACGGGCCACCAGTGATAAGAAATAAAATGAATGCTATGATTGAACCCTATTTAAACAACTCTGCTGTCAGATACTTAAGAAAGAACCCAACTTATTTTAGAATGTCTTTAGCAGAAAAAGAAAAAGTAATATCAGAGATTGTAGGTGATGCCAGAAAGAAAGTGCTTGCTGTATTTAAAACAGGTGCAGTGCCTAAAAGTTTAGAGATGGTACGTGTTCTTTCTAGTAGAGATAAAAAAGAAACCCAAAGAGTCATGGACTATCTGGGTGTAGAAGGTAATATTGAAGATCTTCTTGAGCAGGAAGATGGTTTAATTATCCTACAAAAAATTAAAGCTTTGTCTGACAACTACGACAAGATATTTTATGGTGATCTTGGCCTAGACTAATCACACTCATCCTCTAACATAAAGTCTGCCCACTCATATGCTGAACGCCTTACCTCAGACATATTTAAAGCCCCTCTACTATTCGAAAGCATTCCAGCAAGAGCTTGTCCTGCTAGATACCTTCGGGCAGTGAGGGGTTTTATCATGTCTGGATTACGCTTCTTGCGTGTGTATTTTTTAGCTTCCTGTTCTAGATTGCTCATACTGTTTTACTTTTTCTAGGTTCTTGAAATACTCGGTGTTGAAACCGAACTCCCAATCTTTGTTAGGTCGTGTATCTATCTTGTAGGGATTACCTAACTTGCCTTTAATAAAAGCTTCTCTGCCCTGATCATATGGCTTCATTCTTTTTCTACCTCACTAATAAGTCTATCTAAGTACCAACGTGCTTTCTTCAAGTCTTCCAAGCCATTCTTGTAAGGCCATCGCCAAAGATACTTGAAAGAGTTTTGCCAGCAATATGCTTCATGTGCGCTGACAGGTGCATCCTCAGCCATAGCTTGCATAGCATCAATACATTCAATACCTGCTGCGTTGTAATGGGGTGGATGTTCTACCATATCCACAGCCAACTCTTTCCATTTAGCCATTGTTGTTCTCTTTCTCTAGTACAATTAGTTCTGCGTTAGTATAGGGGATGTGGAAGAACTGTTCACCTTTCTGTATGTATCTACCCTTAGCTTCTTTGAGACTCTCTTTAGTCAAGCAAGTATCCTTGATGCGCCAGCATTGCTTCATATCTTTACGGAAGATATAGAAATTTAGTACACCATTAGCACCATCATACTTGTCTAGTAATCTTTGTTTCCTTTCTGGAATCCTAATCTCTGCCCAATGTGTAGGCCAGTCACCATCCCATGCTACCTTTACCTCTGCCTCATTGAAGTAAGTGTAGTCATCTTTCTGTGACACTACATCTACATAATAGTTTTCTTCTGTGTTTACAATGGTGTGTCCTTTTTGCTCAAGTAAAGTTACAAGTTTGTCCTTAGCAGCAGCATCATATGCTTCATACAATGCTCTGTTAAAACGTTTTCTTACAGCCATTAAGATTTAGTTCCTTGTTTAAATAGAGGTAGAGAAAAACACTGGCTTACAGCCTTGGCATTTTCATTTGGTCTTGTGTTGTACAAGCGTAGCATATCATACTCTCGCCACTCTTGGCAAGACTCTTCGGTTAAAAAAGCAAGGTTAGTTGCATGTACTATAAACTTATCTTCTTTTGCAGGGGCTGAACCCATTGCCATAACTACTACATAAACCCAAATCATTTTAGTTCTCCTTGTTTGGAGTAGTTTAGCCACATACTCAGGTGGTTACTTTAAGTAATGTCTACCATTTCACACACATCCCCAGTACATGCCATCGTCTGCATCCCTGATGTATTATCTTCTTGCTCGTATGATGATAGCTTAGTCCAGTCAATCTTAACAGGTGATGCATCTACCATGTTGTAGAAATCTTCCTTTGTACATTCTTGATATGGTGCCTGTTGATATGTGTGTTCATTGAAAGGTAGGAACGACACACCACTCATCTCATCAAAGTGTTTATACACAAATGCCCCTACCTCAAACCATTCATCAGGCTTGACATTGATAGTAACACTAGGCTTATGCTCACACCAATGACGTTGATACATCAACCACATCTCTAGTTGTTCTAAGGCTGTCATGTCAGCAGTATGTATTGCACCTAAAGGTGATTGCATAGGGAAACTAAACACTGTGGTAGCATCAGGCTTCATTACGTCAGGCTCATTAGGAATACCCTGATCAACCATAAACTGAGTCAATGGATCTTTATTATCTCCACGCACAGTACGGATATAATAGGGACTGTGACGAGCATGAATGCCAGAAGCTGAGTCAACCAATTGGGAAACTGTTCCACTGGGCTTGACACAAGTAATAGCAGTGCTATGAGGGATACCAAGACGGTCAGCCCACTCAGCGTTAGTAGAAATAGCCACATTTTTAAGCTCCTCCAACGTACTAGCTAGACCTTTATTGTCTAGGGTCATCAGCTTGTTATCCATTATCCCCGTGAGTGACACACCGAGCAATCTTTCTGCCGCTGTGTTGGTGTTCCACACCTTACGCAAGTATGGAAAGTGGGTGTAGGTGGATTGTATTGTTCCAAGTACAGTTGCAATACCGACTTTTCTTGCAAGGTCTTCCATGCTATCGTTAGCACGGACAACAACTTCTGTGAGATTGCAGAACTGATTCGGCCTAAGAATGATTTCCGAACAGGGGTTTGTTCCGAACTCATAGCAAGACTCTCTACGGCCATTTTTTGCAGCTTGTTTAATTGATGCTTCTCTGTTGAAGACTCCACGTTCACCACTCCCACTCTCCATAAGGGCTGTCCACTCACGCATGAATGACATACTGTCGGGCTTATCAGTGTAAGCCACAGAGTTATTAGCCAAGGCTCTATGCCCCGCATTCTCCCACCAGTTGCCTGACTTAGCATGACGCATACGATCATCAGACAGATTAGACAGGCTGATCATAGCACTACGTCTTACACCACCTACCACTACTACCTCACCTATCTTGCACATCAGATCATGACACTCTATACTAGACAACTTACGTCCTTGTGCTTGCCTGAAAGTAGTGACAGCAAAATTAAACAGGTCAATCAACGGAGCAGGACCAGATGCTCTGCCACCGAATGTCTTTAGTCTAGCACCGGCAGGACGGACTTTAGATACATCCCACTTAGGGATTTCACCTGCCCATAGGAGTGCCAAAACTTGCCTGAGTCCTTTCGCCCACCCTTCTTTACTATCCTTGATGACGACAGTCGTATCGCTTTGGAAAAGGTCAGGAACGTCTGGGAGCTTAGTAATGAACTGACGCTCAACACTGAAACCAACCCCCGTCCCGCAAAGGAGGATGAACATCGCCTCATCGAAAGACTTAGGATCATCTACGGGTAGATAGCTACAGTTATACATGCAGGTGTTGTCTCTGTCTGCAGCTTTACCTGCTGTCATCATTGACCTCATACTAGGCATGACCTCAAGACTAAGGATAGCATCACGTATTTCATCTGCAGTTTTCTTAGGCAATGATCCGCCTACTATATTCTGCATGTAACGTTCAACAGTCTCTCCCCATGTCTCTCGTCGGCCATCATCTTCAAGCCACCTAGCGTAACGGCTAGTAGCAATAAAGGTTTGGTAGTCAGTAGGTAGGTAGTTGTTATTCATATCTCGTTTCCCATTACAAATAGTTCTCTTCTTCCTCTCTTCCCTATATGAGCTTCAAGGATGGTCTTTGATCTTTCAAGCATAGCACATGCAAACAACAGGGTTTCTTCTCTGCTGTCACACATCATGATCTGTTTCTCAATAGGTCTCATTAACTCAGCAGCACGTTTGGCTGTATCTTTATCTTCCATCTCCACTACCTTTAATTGTACCTCTGGCTTCACGTCCGTCTAGCTTCATCATATTCTCAGCAATGGTGACGCCCAAGCTTGCACCATAAAAGTTAGACAAGGCAGTAGCATAAAAGATAACATCGCCAAGTTCCTTGACAATTTCTTCAGGCTCTACCTTAGTGTCATCACGGATACGTTTCTTAATCTTCTCTGCTACCTCACCAGCCTCTCCCATTAGACCTAATGTATTCTCCATAAGCCTATCCCTTGGACTGGTGATAATCTTATCTTCTACCCAATCACTGTAGCCTTGGAAAGCTTTCATGTCTTCTGCACTAATCATCTGGTTTGTCCTCTGCTAAAGAAGCTTTAAGTTTATCTGATAATATTTTAGCTACTACGTTAAGACTTGTCACCTGATAGCTCAGGTTGGAAGCCAAGTTTTTATTATAGACTATTTCACCAAGAATCTTTTGTTGATCCTCAGTAAAATCTTCTGAGTCATATTCTATACTATCAAGTGTTACTTTAGTCATGTCTTGTCACCTCTATTTTATCTATAACAAGATCGTCTATTTCATAGATCATATCTTGTATCAACTCAAGGACTACCCTTGAACTTTCATTATCATCCACCTCTAAATAGTTACAGGTTGGATCTACTTTTATGTTTAATATAACTTCATATTCCATCATCGGAAACCCCTAGTTATACCAAACAAATCACAGAAGTCAAGCTATGTATCATACTCACCCCCATAATTTACTTCAAGTGGCTCAATGCTTTTACTAAAGTGTTTGACCCATTCGTTAGCATCCTCGTAGTTTTCAAACCAGTAGTCAGCAACTACTAGCTCTCCATCAATCTCTACTTTACACACTAACATGTGATCACACTCATCAGGATAATCATCAGCATCCTCACTGTCTTCCCTAGATATAGGGCCATGTAGTATGTCCCATATTTTTATTGACATGGTTATTCTTTCTTCCAGTTTCTAAGGAGTTCAGCATAGTGATTCATACCTACCATGACAACCCAAGGCTTTCTATCTGAACGAAAGAAAACTACAGGCTCTCCTTTGCCATGCTTTGAGGCTTGCTCAATGTATCCGTAGACAGTCTTAAGCTCACCCTTCCTGCGTTTAACCTCAATACTTATTGGCATCTTCTTACGGGCGGCGGGGGATAACTGTATGTCTTCCCCTGTGTCGCCCATAGTAGTACTCTTGATATCATCAGGCTCAAACTCAGGGAAAGTCTCAAGCAACTTATCCCGTACCTCTTGCTGACCTGTTCTACCTTTTGCCTTAGCTGTTCTTGTCTTGCTCAACAGGTGGCTCCCATAGTTGATCTACTTCTCTGCGTAACCATAGAAGTCTAGCATTCTCAATGACACGTTCTGTGTCACCCTCGTAAGCTTCAAGGCAAGCATTCCACAGCTTCATCTCTGTATCACACTCAGCAAGAATCTTACCTGCTTTCACAGGGCCACACCTATGCAGCCCCTTGATGTTATCAGCTTTGTCACCTGTAAGTATCTGAGTATAAAAGAACTTAGTACCACTAAACTCTCCAACAGCACTAAGCTCACGCCTAGTCAGGTTGTAGTGAAAACATGGTATCTGTAACATGTCCTTGTCTATGGATGCAACTACTGCCTTCATCCCTATCTTTGTTGCTGCAATAGCAATCAGATCATCAGCTTCCTCGCCTTCGCTGACAGTAGCTTCATACTTAGTTGTAAGATAATCCCGTATGTGCTGCAAGTGTATAGGCTTTGCAGCATCCTTACGGTTTCCTTTATACTCTAAGGTCTTAGCAATATCAAAACGGAAATTACCTTTACCAGTCAGGTAGACTTGGTAATCCGTAGAGATAAACTCAGTGTCCTCAATGATGGTGTCTATCAGCTCATCCACCTTAGCTTCTGCATCAGATGCTTCAAGATCATTTGAGGAAAACCCTGCACGATAAGCAATGATATCACCATCAATAAGAATCATTAGAACATCACCTCTGAATCTTCTAGTGGTGCTGACTCAGTAGGTGGTGGCACTGACTGTACATTGTCATCAGGTGATTCGTACTGAACATGCTTGAGTACTGTAACCTTGTCAAGACGTGTACCTACAATACTCTTCATCTTCGTATCATAGACTGACACAATCACCTCTACTGTTGAACCATTGCCAATGGTGCCATCAGTGTCAAAGTCCCACTCTGATCCATCAGCTTTGACCACTACAGGTGGTCCACTAGCCCAATCGTACCCTGTGTCATACTTACGCACCAAGCGTACCATTGTACCTCGTCCTTCAGGATCAGGTTTACCTCGCTTCATAGACTTGGAAGCCTTAAGTAGTGCCATGTTCTGCTCGTCCATGATCAAGTCAATAGTGCAAGCACCATCACAACTTACATAGGCTTCCTCAAAGCCTAGCATGTCACGGTTCTCTGTGAACACCTTTGCCCACTCAGCAATACCAGTTAGTTTAAGTTTACGTGTAGCCATTTGGCCCTCCATTGATTAGTGAATTTCACTATACCGTTGACCATACTGCACGTCAATGCCTAAGTCAACATTTAATTTAAGTTCTTCGTTAAGTTTTTCAATGGCCCAAATCAAAGTTTTTGTATGCTCTGATTCGTCACCCTTCTTAACAAGGTTAATACTCTCATCATGGAATTGTCCAATGATGTTACCCCTCTTGGTACGGTATAATGCAACCCACTTGTCGAAACAGTAAGCCCCCGTACTTTGATTGATAGTAGAGAAGGCGTCCTTTTCGTATCGCAAGTTGTGCCAGAACTTACTCACTGGATTCTGTACCCACATTTCACCGTCGATCTTTCTGATCTTTTGATCTTCGGCAAACTGTTTGACAGCCCAGTTACGTTCCCAGTAGGCATCAAGTAGAGCTGATGCTTCACTCACAGACATACCTGTTTCACGTGACAGTTTAGCTGCGCCTACCCCATAAGTGGCTGAGTAGTTCACCACCTTGTAGTTCTTACGTAAAGACTTAAGGCTTGACTCACCTGAGTTGTGCTTGTCAATCTGATCCTGAGTAACAGCACCAGCATGTTTAGCAAGGTCAAGGTGTGGATCAAAACCTTCCTGTGACATTTCCTCTACGTAATCAGGGTCATAAGGTTTCATATAGTGTCTCTTGGTTGTGTCTTCAAGAGACGTCATGTCAGCACCACACAAGGTGTAACCTTCTGGTGCAATCAGACAACCCCGTATCTCTTTACCCCAAGGCTTGTCAACACCGGGCAGATTGACCAAAGGTTTGACATGCTTGAAGCGCAGGGTATTGGTAAGACCTTTGACACCAGCTTTGAGATAGCCATTGTCTTGACACTGTATGAAGCCGTGTAAGATGCCAAGCCTGTGTTGAATCACAGTCAGACCATCAAGAACACCCACTGCTGGATTGTCATCAATCAAGATCTGAACGGACCTAGTAAGCTCACCATTCTTACGGACTTGTGGTATCTTCTTTTCTTCTCCTGTCTCTTTGTTCTTATCAAACTTGTAAGTACAAGGCTCCCAACCTAGACCAAAGAGCCAATCCTTAACCTGCTCAGGTGAGTTAGGATTAGAATCCTCAACACCCTTGACTACAGTTACGTCACCCTCATAGTCCTTGGGTAGCCCATGCTGTGCTAGTAAGTTGTACCAACGCTGACCATGAGCAGACACAGAGCCATCTTTCTTGATGCATACCTTTGGTTTTGTCTTGACAGACATAACCTTACGCATAGGCATTACTTCACGTAGCTCTTTGACCTTGTGATCTTGTTGCTCCTTGAGTTTGTCAACACTAGCCTCAGCAAGATCAACATCAAGCTTCCAGCCAACATGTTCTGCAGCATACGCACAGTTCATCTTGAACGAAAGATAACCAAAGAACTTGTCAAGGTTTTTCTTGTCCTTATACACAAACATGAACCTCTTAAGTAGATTCTGCCAGAGCTTCCAGTTGATCTTGATATCTTCTTCACAACGATGGACATAAACTTCTACAGGTTGCTCAGACCAATCCGTAACAACAGGTTTGGGTATCTCAAAGTCTTCACCAAAACTAGCAAGACCGTGTGGTTTTGTACGATCATAGTTCATAACCCATGACATAGGTAATGTGTCATACAGACGTGCTTTGATCTTGATACCAAGGATACGTTCAAGCACAGGCACATCGTAACGCACAATGTTGTGTCCTATCAAACCCTTTTGATTAGATAGTAATTGTCTCATGTCTTCATAGTCGGTGAGTGTATTGTGTTCTACTCCGTCACTCGTATAAGAAAGGCAATGTATCTTTGATGGGTTAAGACCATCGGTCTCAATATCAAATACAATCATGCTGCCATATCACTCCTTTCATTGTAGGTTTCCTCACTTAATAATGTAGTGTCTGGATCGTAGTAGACTGATCCTGCATTACCCAACTTAGCAAACGGTCTGTTCTTGTCAATGATAAAGTTGGTAGTATTCTGCAGAATCTCATCATCAGTTTCAACATCACGTTCAATCTTGATACAGATGATTGCTTCTTCTTCTAGTGCTGCTGCATACTTAGTACGTCCATCATCATTGACCTGAGAGATAAAGATCACACCGATGTTCAGCTCTTTAGCAAGCTGTGCTGCACGTGAGCCTAGTGTGGTCAGTGTACTGGTAGCGCCATCAACACCTGAGCTAGACAGATAAGCTAGACGCTGGACGTGATCAATGAAGATGTAACCAGCGCCATACACACTAGCAGCTAGGCGTATATACTCAAGCAACTTGAGGGGATCATCGTGTGATCGCATTTCAAATACAATAGTACGTTCACCCTTGGTAGCGTCTTTAGCTGCCTCTATCACTTTGTCCTCAGAGATATTGTTCTCCCTAGCATCGTCCTTTGTACGGACATTGACCCCTAACTCATAGGTAGCCATAGCACGGTAGGTAGTAGACTTCATCTCTTCCATATGCAGTAAGGCAATGCGTACATCAGGTGTCTTGAGTAGACCTGTCTCAAAGTAACGGATCACCTCAGTCTTACCTGTACCACGTGGTGCCTTAAGGAATGTGATACCACCCTTGACCAAGCCCCTAATCTTATCGTCAAGACCTGTGTGACCTGTAGGTACATACTCATAAGGATTCTCATTGAGAATAGCTGCCTCTACTTCCTCGTCGGAGCAGAAGAAGTTGTCAGGTGAATACCGTTGTGGTTTGAGTGCAGCCCACTTGAGGTCATCCCCATCACCACTGGTGAGAAAGTCATTGGCATCCTTGTGCTTAGACATAGGGACATACCAAAACTTATCTGCTAGTGCCTCGTATAGTTTGTCTGCTGCACGTCTACCTGCATCATCTAGCTCCCCTGCATACACCACCTCTTTGAAAGAGTTGAGGTAGGCATGGTTAGCCTTGATAAACTTCTCACCGATAGATGCACTAGGCAAGGACTTTACGGGCCACTTCTCCCCAAGGATTTGGTAGAGAGACGCAGCATCAAACTCACCCTCGGTAATGTATATACGTGTGGATGACCCTGAGTTGAAGTCAGGGCCAAACAGATGGGTCATACCCAAGCCCCTGTCCTTAACCCAAGACTTGGACTTGTCGTTATAGTCACGATACTTGACCGTGTGTGGGTACTTGTACGCATACCTGACAGGCACACCACCATCACCTGTCTGTACTTGGATGCCATACACCTGACACACGTCAGGCTTAAGCCCTCTGATATTATTAAAGGTACTACCCGTTACAGGTACATCCATAATATTTATCCTCTGCTTTATCGGGTAGGCATGAGCCGCCCAATCAAATGTCACTACACTTTTCTTTGCGGGGTAGGACTCTCCGCAGCTATGACAAAAGCCGTAGCCATCATCATTCCAGTTGAAGGCATCGGATGAACCACAGTCTTCAAACGGACATGCTAAGTGTGGGTTATCTGTCATATAATTTTATACCTTTCATCTTCTTAATGCCTCCACTGATACTGGAAATAAGTTAATCATTTCACTCAGTATATATTCTGCAACTAACCTAGTCTCATACTGTGTGTCCAGCTTACATCTTAGATTGCACATATCCATGAAGGCGTCAAGACTACCTGACCAATACCATTCAGTCATGGTGCTTTGTGGCAACACCATACGTGCTTGCTCTGGGCATACTCCTGCTTCAAGAAGACCAAGGTAACACCACATAGCATCCTCGTAAGCAAGCGCTGGCATTGGATTCCAACCACCATCATCATCAAAGTTCTCTGTCCAATACTTATCTATATCAACTATACCAGCACTACCCTGCTTCTTGTCACTAGCCCTACCACGCCACTGATCAGGCATATAAAACTCAGGATCATCATCCACATACCTACGACTGATCTCATTCCACCGTAGGAACTTATGCTTGACTAACTGCCTAGCTACAAAGATAGGAGCCTTGACATGAAAGGATGCAAAGGCATGACCAAATGGTGACATATGTTTATGCTTGGATAGGTACTTGATTAGCTTGGTGTCACGTTCAGACAGTTGCCGTGCAATGTGAGGGTTACCACAGTCACACCCAATCTCCATACATGATGAGTCAGTCACACAGTCACACTCAAATTCCCACTCACCCTTCTTACCAAAGCTTACTCGTGCTGCATTGACTACACTTAGGTCACTACCCATGTGGTCTATGTATGTTACTTCAATCTGGTACATTCTTTATCCACTCCAATTATATCCGATTATATCCGATTATCTTTCTTAGTCATAATTTAATCATGCTCTCCGTTGTTACGTCTACCATTGTACCCATCAAGACGCATGGCAAAATCAGATAGCGTCTTTGGGTTCCTGTTGGCAGTATCAAA
>Ga0181418_1000229_pt1 | contig 18393 bp, 32 predicted proteins | sample 41SPOviralmetaG_FD_130143 | JGI IMG/M metagenome (GOLD analysis project Ga0181418, IMG submission 130143) | Marine viral communities from the oligotrophic San Pedro Time Series (SPOT) site, San Pedro Channel, CA, USA - 41 SPOT_SRF_2013-03-13 | ecosystem: Environmental > Aquatic > Marine > Strait...
TAATGGAATATAAATTTTACATAACAGGCAGCCATGGATACCTGGTTGTTAAAGATAGAGAGCTAGACGATCTAGGCATAGCCAACAAGATCAGCCCGTTCAGCTACCAAATGGGTAACAAAGTTTACCTGGAGGAAGATTGTGATGCTTATATGTTTATGAATACATACAAAGCAACCCAAAGAGATCCAATGATTATTGACTGGATTCACAAGGAAATACCAAAAGATAAAATGACCAGATATGACAAGGGAGTAGCATGAACATATTTATAGACATGGACGGAGTGTTAGCTGATTTTGTCAAAGGAGTAGAAGGGCCAAAGTTTTTAAACGGCCCTTTGGATCCTGGTACCTATGATGATAGAAAAAAAGATTTAAGTGACCAGGGACTGTTCCTGGAGTTACCAATTATGCCAGGTATGCAAGATCTAATTAATTATGTAAAAGGCACTGGTTTGTATTGGGAGATCCTAACAGCAACTGGTGACGTAAACAGGAAAAGAGTTGCAGCTGATAAATATTTCTGGATTAGAAAAAATGTTGATCCTGGAGTTCTTGTAACATGCACCATCAAAGGCAAACATAAGGCCGTTTATGCCAGGGAGGACCACATACTAATTGATGATAGAGCAGATAACATCAACGCCTGGATACAAGCTGGCGGTATTGGGATCCTACACAAAGACGCCCAGGACACTATCAAAAAACTTAAATTAATAGTATAAAAGAGTAGACATGTGCATTGTACATGCTATACTTAGTGGGTAATGAGGTTGTTAAATAAGGAGGAAAAAATGACTAATAAACACAAATGGAACGATGAAAGATATGTTGGTGGCATTGATGCTGGTGACAAGATCTATTACAAAGGTGACATGGCCAACATACCTGGTTGGGGAACTGTTACCAAGGTTGTGCCTTGTGAGTATTACCACAAAACAGTAACTATTGAGTTGGAAGATGGAAGAGTTCAGAATGTCAACCCTTACATGTTAGGTTGTCAGACCGAGGTTGATAAACCAATCTACAACCAGGGTGGTTTACAAAGACATGTGATGGCTTACAAAAAAACATGGGAGGTAGCGTAATGGATATTAATAAAATAAATCACTTTGTTGATAAGAAAAAAGCAGAAGGCAAGAGGGTTGCGCTGTACGATGGAGCTGATATTGGTTTACCAGGTACTGTTGCTGTCGTTGATTATGAGGGTGGTTATTATCCTTGTGTTGATCTTGAGATTGGTGATTGTGCGAATTGGAACCAAGAAAAGATTAATGCCTGGAATACTAATCAAGGTTTAGATAAAAACACAGTTGATATGATTATCAACCAAAGCATGTGGCCAAGCCACAATAAAAAGGAGGTAGCGTAATGGAATATGTAATTAGAACACATGGCAATGGCTGGTTTAACTTTGAGGACTTGCCTCAACATGGCAACTATATTCAAATTCACAACATGAATTGTGGTACTGACAGAAAAGCAATTAACAGAGCAAGAAAAATAATCGGTGACAAAAAAGCTAAAATTGTAATAAAGGAGGTAGCGTAATGAAATACAAAAATCCATATATTGATTGTCCCCAATGCGGAGACTATGAAAGCTTTTTAGCTGTTGATCCAGAATTGGGAGCAGACGAAGGAGGTCATTGCCAATCTTGTGACCTTGAAATAAAAACGCCTAGATGGCTGTCAGAAACTGGCAAGGTGTTTGGGAGGGACTACATATAATGATTGATTGGAAAAACTGCAAAGATGCAATTAATGATAACCAGTATTGCGACAAAGGTGTAGAGGGTTGTGACTACTGTGATGATATGGACTATGTTTTAACGTATGAAAAAGAATATAGAAAGTGTGAGGATTTTGGTGCTATGAACAAAAACGCCCAAAAGCATGTAGAAGCTATTTATAAAAAAAGAGGAGTAAAACAATGACTAGAATAATGAAGGAGAAAACTTTAATAAACAAGATCAACAAGATCTATCCAAAAGCAAAGGCAACGCCATTGTGTGAATACTATGATGATCCAAACAAGGCTGGCATCTGGTTCAGAGGCAGTGAAGATAGCATGGCTATTGATGGCTTGCCTCTTTATGATATTTATGAGGAAGCTGGATACGAGATAGCCCCAGAGATATGCAATATTTTAGATAAGGCTGGGTGGGAAGCTTGCCCTTATGATGCTGGAACTTTGATGGCTTACCCAGGATAGGAGGAATTATGAACTTATTAAAAAAACTATTCAGAAAACCAGCCAGGCGTAAAGCTTGGCATGGTTCTTATTTAATTAATCATTTTCTAAAAAACTAGGAGGTTAGACAATGACATTTGCAAACGAATTTCAAAATGACTTTTACACCTGGGAAGATCATATCCCTGGTATAGATAAACCAGTTCTCTGGGAATACAAAAACAAAGATAAGTGTTTTTACCAATGGCCGATGTGGAAAAGATCAGATTACAAGATCTTAATACAATTAACCAAAGACCAGAAAAAACTAGCCCTGGACTACTTAGACGAGCTACACGCTCCACTTAACGAAGAGACAAGGCATCATAACAACGAGAAAGCAAAAGCCAGGAGGGCCGCTCAATGATTGACTGTATAGAAATTCTAATCGTGCTTTCATTCATGGTCTTTTGCCTACATGGAGCATATTTAATAATTACCAGGGAGGACCAAGACAAATGAAGATAGACAGAAGACGAATACCAAAGCATTTGAGAAATCTAAGAGATGACCAGATACAATTATTAATTTTATTATTCACGGAAAGACTATGACATTTGACCAAGCATTAGCAAAATATAAAGCTCATATGGCAGACAATGGAATCACTGGCGATTATGCCTACATTTCAGAAGATACCTCTAAAACGAACACAGAAGGCGCGTGGTTACTTAAAGACATAGACGGGGACAACATAGCCTACGTTGACAAACATGGCGTTGAGAGGCTTTAGAAATGACCACAGAACAAATAATGAAACAAATGCGCGATAAATACGGCTTAAACCAAAGCGGTGGATGGAAAAATGGTTTAACACCAGAGAAACTATTAAGGATCGTATCTAAAGATGACCGCACGAAACTAACCAGGGCGTTTGCAAAAGATAAACGCTATAAACATATTAACCAGGAGTAACCAATGTCAGGGAAAGGAAGTACGCCAAGACCAATTCCAGATCGTAAAAAATATGAATCTGAATTTGATCGCATCTTCGGCAAAAACAAAAAGAAAAAAGAAACCAAAGATAAAAAAGAAAAGAAGTGATTGAGGCAATTAAACTAATAATTTTAACAATGGCTTTAACTACCATTACAGCTCTACTTGTTGTAGAGTTAATAGTTAGATGGATTGATCGCTCTGATTGATCCTCTCACGAGCGCTCGCGGGAACTCCTCCATTACAACCTTCCGTGTGCGCTCACCTACAATAGATCTACCAGGCCCACTAACAAAAAATGCTTCTTACCACCAGGTTGTGATTTCCTTAATCTTTTCTGCTCACCTTCCAGGACACACCACACCACCTCTTTCTCAATTAACTCAGTCATAGCTCTACCAGATGTTTTTCTATTAACCCCAGTCATCTTTGCATAATAACTAATTGCATCATGGCTGCTCCAGGTTTCATATCTCCACCGCTCGCATAGCGCCCACATAATAAGCTTCGCACTCACGGATAGATCCGTCCGCCCGCACTCGCGCCTGTACCAAGCCCATACCACTGCTCTCACCCTGGAGAAGTCTCCATCTCTCCTGGCTAGCTCTAACGGGACAAAGACTCCCGCTCGCTCCCGCTCGCTCGTGTGTGCCGTGATCCACCAGTGGTCCTTGTCTATTGTTTTAAATCTTTTCATTTCTTTACTTCTCTTTTTTCCCTGGAAGCTGAACCCCCTCAAGGGGTTCGCTTCCTATATACCATGGTATGGTATGGATATATGGGAGCCTCTTACTAGAGTTATGTCCCTATCTTGGTCAAGGTATGTCCCTAACACTCCCATACTATGTCCCTAACACTCCCTATGGTTATTCCACATCAAATTGTTTTTTTTGGTGATATACGAGAACCAAGGCATCGCATTTAGGGCAAGATAGATTAGTTACAATTTCGTAATCTTCATTGTCATAATCTTCGCCCGTATGATCGCCACCCCAAATTAATTTTTGGTTACATTGCCAACAGTTCATAATTTTCTCCTAAAAATTGTCATATAAATTACTGGTATCTAGCGGTTCATTTAATGGTTCTAAAACACCGTTGCGTCTAAATAATGTTTTTGCAGAATAGTCTACGCCTCCGCTGTTGGATTTTACAAGTGCGCCTCTTACCACCGCCATTCTGTCGTAGGGTACATGTTGCTCTTCACAAATCCTTTCACAATCCTCTGCACTTGCCAGGGCCATTGTGAGGCAGAACCTCTGCGAATCGACGAGTGACGAGGCGCCCCTCACGCTGGTTCTCTGAACCATTTGGTCATCTGAGTCTACGGTTAAACCTTGTTTGTTTAAATGATGTACGGTTAGCGTGCAACACTGTAACCTTGCGCTTATGTTTGCACAGTAAGATCCCCACAACTGGCCAACCTCGTTACTACTAGAAACATTACCAGTGGTAAATGCCTGGAGCGGATCAAAACAAACCAATTTAATATTTGGTATTGATTTAATTTCTTCCACTAATTCCATTGCAAGATCCGTGACACCTTCTTCCCTCAATAAAATCATTGGTTCTTTCTGCTCTGGAATCGGAAAGATATAAACCTCATGCTCTGATTGAAATCTTTTTCCCAGGGGATCCAGGAGTTCTAGTCTTCTGTGGATCTCTGGAAGATCATCTTCACTGGCAAATATAATAGAGTTACCACGCTCAGTAACATCTTTTCCCCACCATCTTCCACCACAAGCTATGCACAATGCCAATTGGATTACACTTAATGATTTACCAACTCCACCAGACGCTGCCAAGAGTCCTGGTTTACCCATTGGTATCAATCCCTCTACTAAAAACTTTTGTGGTTCTGGTGTGCCTACCAGGTTACGAATAGCATACTTTTGTATACCAAGCTTGTGTTCCATCAACTCAGCTTTCACTTTATCTAAACCATGCTTTAAATATAAGTCATTGTAATCGCCACGCTCGCTGGGCAGACGCACGGCCACGTTGGGTATTGCTGCTGCACATTCCTGGGCTTTCTTTTCACCCACGCCGTTGTCATCGTGATCCAGGGCTAAAATAATTCTAGCACCCGTTAACTTGCGAAATTCAGAGACTGCATCCAATGTAAAATTGGCACTAAATACGCAAGCCACGGGAATCTGGGTAGCTTCATATATTGTTGCGGATGTTGAGTAACCTTCAGCTACTACCAATCTTTCACAATTAGCTAATTCGTTAAATGTAATTCCAATAAGAAAAACATTACCTTTAATTTCTGATGCGGAGGCAAACTTTTTACCCCCTTTTTTATCTATGTACTGTATAGATCTGATGGCACCTGTAGTAGAATACACGGGAACAATTAAACTACCGTTAGATTGTTTCAACCCATAGTTTTTAACCTTTTTATTTGTGAGATACTCATGCTCGACAACATCGTTGCATTTATTAAATTTTTCCCGTATCTCTTCTGCCACCTCATCTTGCTTAATTTTTCTATCAATTTTCGCTTGCTCAGATGCTTCTTGCATTTGTTTATGTAAAGCTTCTCTGTCCACCTGGCTTAAAGTATTAGAATCAACTGAACTCCACTTACCCTCAAAACCTGTTTTCCAATTACCAAATGTTGCGAAGTAGTGACCGTGTAATTCATTAACAACATAATAACCAGACTTAGAACCGCCTAGGTCTGGCTTCATTCCAGGTAGAGCGACTGGCACCCTAACAATTTTACCTGTTGATTCCAGATGATTGATTTGCAAACCTTGTGCCTGCATCTCATGTATTAAGTCGTTTGTTGTTTTTTTATGTGTATTTGTATTTTTAAGTTCTGGTATTATATTGTTATCTTTGCAGTATTTTTTTAGATCCATTTATAAGCCTTTCGTCATCTTCCCTGGCCCTGGCGTTGGCCCAGTTTAGATATTCTCTAATGATTGAAACAAATATTTTTTTTCTATCGTCCCTTTCCCATTCATGCAAGGGTTCGCCTTTGTTGTCAATCAATAATTTTTTGTATAAATTTTTGGTGGATGCTATAGCGTACTCAGTACCAATGTCATTAAGTTGCGCCTTGTTAGGGAGGCGTTCGCCTTCACCTAGTTTTTTTAAATGAGCCATACAGCATGCTCCAAGCCAATGTTCTTTGTCTTTCTTTAATAAAGGCCCCGCTGGTGCTTTACAATATGCACACAGCGTTGGCCTGTCGTTGTTGTCAAAATTAAAATGGTGCGTCATCGTCTAGCGTAGTTGATCCCATCTTATCAAGATCTTCCGCAGACGGAGATGCCTCTATAGGCTTCTCACTTACCACTTTTGGTTTTTTATCAGTAGGTTCCCATGTTCGGCCCCAGTCCTGGTCAACTTCAAAAAAGGTACTTCCTTCTTTTTGTTTGATAACGGCAGATACACTTTTACCCATAAATGCGGTTTCAGTATCACTAGGCAATTCTTTCAAGCCCATTGCTTTACACATTGCAAGTAATGACTTTAGACCATTTTGCACTACTTTTTCATTTTCATGCCTGGTTGTAAATAACGCGTCAACGGTTTGAGCTGTATCACCAACTTCAAATTTTGCGCTATATCCTTCCCAGTTCTGGTTTCTTTCGCTTGTTAATACTGTTTCGCCCTGGAAGTGCAACACATGCCTACCAGGTTTCAAATTTATTCTATCGTCATTTGTGACGTCAACCTTATAATTACTTAGATCCATAATTTACTCCTTGTTTAAATCCAACATTTATATTCAACACAATCATCCTCTTCAGATCCGCAATAGTTACAATAACCATCAGTAAATTGCGGATCTTCTCCAGGGTTATGCTCGTTATATTCCTCAGAGATTATCTCGTTCATTTCAACATCTCCCCTCTTATTGTTTCCCAGTCCATTGGTATCTCATCAGGTAAGTTGTACCTGTTTTTAGCTAAAAATGCTGGCTCTTCATTTGTGTAAATGATTCTATCGCCACTTACAGTTTTAGTAGTCATGCCACCGCTCTTGCCTTGTACCTTGATAGTACCAAGTTTCTTAGCTGCAAAAAAACATGCGTCTGAGTGTTCTAATAACAATGCAGATGCTTTTCTGTGCAACTTGAGCGAGTAACGGTCATAAGGTTCAATCCTGGGATCTTCTACCTTTCTGACTTCGCTATGACATATCTGGAATATCATCATGCCCTTTTCTCTAAGCACATTTAACGCGTGTATATATTTGCGCCAGTACGTCAATGTTTCGGTATAGCCTTTCCCGAAACTTGGCTGGTCAATCGATTTCCAACCATTGTCCTGGCATGCTTTTTCCCACAATAAATTTTCTAACCAATCTAAGGAGTCAACACAAACTGTTTTATAGTCGTGTGTTTCCTGCGCTAGCTCGTTTAGGTTCTCCATTACATCTTCAAAAGATTTGCAACGTATATTGTCCATTTCAATCTTTCCCAAACCGTCTTCCACGTCTAATAAGATAGGGTTTTTGGTTTGTGAAGCTAAATGTGTTTTACCAACAGCAGGGCCACCGTGAACAATAATTCTAGGTGGCTTCTGTTTGCTCTTTTTTCTTATATCAGCTAAACCCATTATGCAGACTCTATAACTGATTCAGACTCAACTGCATCTTGTAATCTTTTACTATATTCAGCTCTTAAAATATCAAGCTTTTCTAGTTCAAAATTTGCATTACCAACTAATTCATTTTTCTGTCTCTCAACATTAGCTAATTTGTTGTAATGTATCTTATTGTCTTCAGTAAGATCGTCATACGCATATTCAGTTCCACCCTCTTCAAAGCTAAACTTTATAGGTTCTTGTTGTACTTCACTCATTTTTTTTCCTTGTTATTAAGTTTATATAAATCGCAGATGCTTCTTGCGTTACACCAGCGACAATGATCCCCAAATACATATTTAGGGTTTTCCTCTTCACACGCATCAACTGCGGGCTGTAAGAAATCGTAGGCCCAATCCACTAAATACTCAGCGGTTGTATGCCATGTCTTGATGGGGCCACCGCCCCAGGTTGCTCTAGGTTGCACTATGGTAATTTCAACCTCAGTGTCTTCACTACCATATCTTGATAACGCTCCCAAAGCGTAAATCATTGCTTGTTTGTTTTGATCTGGACTGACGGGATATTTACCAGTCTTTAGATCTATGACACACATTCTCTTAGGGGTTACGATAAGTGCGTCAGCGTATCCATATAGATTATCTGAAATCTCTTCCAGTCTAACCTTTTGTTCAACAAGCAATCTCCCGTCAATTTCTTTAGTGCGATTTTGCACATAATCTACATAAACCTTGGCACAATCTATCATGTCCTGGTCTACCTCTATTTCAAAATCCTCTACAAATTCTTTTTTGCCTAGCCAATAATCCTCCAGGCTAACGTCTACTAAAAAACCTTTTAGTAATTGTTCAGTCATGGAATGTATTAATGTACCGACAGCAGCAGGTACTCCAACCTGGTAGTCAACCTTTGCTGCTAGCTTTGGCATCCCTGGACATTTTGTCCATTTGTCTGATGCAGATGGGCTAAGTAGTGCGTGCTTCATTTGATACCTTTGACTCTTCCTCTACCTTTAAGATCTCTTCCATGTCATAGACAACTTTTCCAGCCAACTTTACATAGTCTGGCCCCATCTTTTTATTTCTCCAGTTTTCTATTGTTCTAGGTGATCTCATCCAGCGTTCAGCGAGTTGCTTAGTATCAATAAACTTTTTTTCACTATTACTCATGTTTTACTCCTCTTTGTTTTGATTTTTATAATCATATACGCTAATATACTCGTTATCAAGCATTAATTTAAAAATATAGGAGGAATTATGAGCATTGATAATATAACACCAGAGCAATGGGATCAATCAATAGATAAGTTGGCTACAAACAACCAGGTAGGTGGCACGCACTATAACCATTTGAAAATACAACCAATTGATTATATATATGCTAATAAGCTATCCTATAACTTAGGTAGTTGTTTGAAGTACATAACTAGAAGTAAAGGAGAAAAAGAAGACAGGATAAAGGATCTACAAAAAGCCATACATTTTATCTGTCTTGAATTAGAAATGGTACATGGTGTTGATTGCGATGGTAACGACATTGGCAAATACTCTGTAGAAGTATCAATAAATGAGTAAGGTAATTATGAATTTATGCGAGTTTGAAGATCCAATTTTCATTGAGAGAAATGGAAGGAAGCCTGTATATATAAATAAACATCTGGCTAAAAAGTTTGCTGATTTCTGTGAGAACCAAAAAAAGGATCAACATAAAGTTGCTGAGTATTTAATATCTTTGGGTATTAATACTATAGAGCATTATGAAGATCCTAAAGTTCTTCTGGACATCGAAGCTCTTTAAATAGATCTTCTGTATTTTGCAACGAATCTGTTGCTTGGATATCTTTGTCTTCAACGGTTATCTGTCCTTTACCACAAGGGAAAGCAAATAAAACCTTTTGACAATTTAGTGCTACCAAAGCATACACATCTATATCACCCTTCTTATAAAACCTATTTTTAGAATGAGAACCACAACGCAAATCAAACCTCCAGTTTTTTCTAGCTTTCTCTATTTGTTTTTGTGTTTTGACCTGGCACTTGTAAAGAGTGTGGTCAACCTCAAAGATGATGTCGGCTTTAGATCCGTGTGGCATCACGGTAACGGTGTCCGAAAAAGCAGAAAGCACCGAGGCTACTAAATATTCTCCAGAACGGCCAACTCTTTCTGATTGGCGGGACATTTAACTAATTCAGCAGGCTGTTTAAATACTCCAACCTTTGTAGCTCTTCTGGAGTCATTTGTTTTTCTTGCTCTCTACCTATTGCGGATCCCAATCTTGATGCCCTGGCGGTTGGCAACACGGCTTGTTGTGGTATTGCTCCAAAAGCTCTTCTCGTTTGCCCTGCTTTTAATGCAGCCTCACCCATAAGCCTGGGTGATTGAAAAGGTAAGGTTGCTGCCAATCCTGGTTCAAGAAATGATGCTATGGCTGTCCCAGAGCCAACTGCACCCTGTAAACCTCTTGGTCGGAACTCACTTAAAGCTTGTCCAGCGAGATCTGGTAAAAGATCTGGATCTAATTTATTTAGCATGTCCAATCTATTGCCATAAGATGTGTTGACATTATTTCTCATCGTTGACTGTAATTTTCTTAAAGTAGTTCCAGCTGCACCTTTTTTATTTAATGATAATTCTTTTGCTAATTGTATTTCTAAGTTTAACGCCTCTTCATAAGGCCTCATAACATCTGCATATCCTGGTACTTGATCTAAAATTTCATTTTTTACTTTAGATCTTATGTCTGCAATAATTCTTTGCTCACCCTTTGCCTTTGCTTGTAATGGATATAGATCGTCTATTTTTCTTTTTAATATATCTAAACCTTCTGCGGTATGGGTTTTTGGATTTGATGCAAACTCATCAACAACATTTTTTACATCTTGTAATTTTTTAATTGTAGGAGTGTCGTATTTTGGTATGCCTTCATAAAAAGAATCAGCGACAAGCTCGCTCATTTGTTTTTGTATTGGTGCAAAGTCTATGGGTTGTTCCGCAAGCTTCAATCCTTTTATACCACTTGTATATTCAGCAGCTCTTTGTGATCCCATGTCTTTCAAAGCAACAAATGCTCTATCAACAACATCTAATTGCCCTGTGTCTTCTCGCATGTTTCTTATAAATCTTTCTTGAGCAGATCCGCCTGTTGCACCAGCTTTAAAAGCTTGGCCTATTGCTTCTGATCCCACACCAGTTGTTAATCCTAAAGTTTCTTTTGCTGCGGTGCTTACAGGACCAGCTACCTTTTGTGCGCCTTTTAATGATAATCTTACTGGATCTATGGCTTGTCCAACCTTACCAACCTTTTCTGCTGTAGCAGCTAATTTTGGTGCTTTTGCTGCAATAGTAGCTCCACCTGTTAATACAACTGATGCGTCAGCTAAAAAACCAGCAGGATCTTTAGCAAAGGTTTGTTTTATATTTTCTAAACCACCATATCTATTTGCAAAGTATTGACCTACAGCCCTGGCTGTCTTTTCGTCTTTTTGCTCCCCAGGTATTGCCAATTGGACTATTCCTTTTCCCAGGGCATAAACTGATTTTGCTGTTGTTATGGGTTGTAATAATGGGGTTACTATATCTTTACCAAGCTGTAGTGTGCTTCCTGGTAAATTTTGTATAGCTTGTTTTAAGACTGGCTGCTCGACTTTAGGTGCTGTAGCAACAACCTCTTCAACCTCCTGTACCTTTAAAAGATCATCATATAAAGACATTTATACTATCGCCCTCCGCTTTCTTGTTCTTTTAATAGTTTTGCATATCTTAAAATAGACTGTTTTTCCTCTGTGGTAGGAGCTTCTTTATATCTATTAAGCACCTCTTCGCTTGTCATGGATTTATATTCATCAAACAATACTGAATCTAAAATGTTGTCAAAAGTTACATCATCTTTTTCGTAACCTTTTAATGTTCCTTTGTCCATCCAATAAGCAAGTTGGTTATCTTTACTTTGTTTAATTGATTTTAATTTCGCGCTAAGTCTTTGTAGCCTAGGAATATTTAACTCTTCTGGAAGACTTTGGTTAAAAGATGCTCTTATAAGTCTGTTAGCCTCTCTTTCGGTAAACTGTGCGCCTAGTGTCTCTCTCAAAGATTGGAATGTTATATCACTAATCTCATCCAGGAACCCAACCGCTCCAGGTGCCAATACTGGTTTAAGAGCCTCTGGAATAAAAGTAAACCCAGGTCCAGATACATTTTCCTCACCAGCATATAGCCTGTTAATTTTATTATCCAGGTTGGCTAAATTTGCATCCACTTGCGCGGATCCGCTTGATACCCATTTTTCTGCTGTTTGCGTAAATCTTTCGTCAAGTTTTTTTTCTCCAGGAGTTAAAAGCAAACCACCAGATTTAGCTTTTTGTTTTGACTCTTCAAGTTTTCCCATTGCCTGCGGATCATATTTTAAAGCTCCAGTTATGGCTAAAAATTGATTTTTTAATACAGGATCTGTAATTGTTTGCGCAAAATCATAGTTTTGTATTGCAGCTGTGTCATCTCCCTCGTCCGCGGGAGCGTCTACGTCTAATACAGGCTTGCCAGTATCAACATAATAATGAATACCGCCTTGCTGAACCGTTTTCCTGGGTTGTTGTTTAAAAGACTGCATTACTGCTTGAGACTTCAGTGGTGTACTTAGTTGTTTATAAAAATTCTTTTGTGTTTCTGGAATGTCCAGGGCGTCAATTGATGCGTTTAAAGTTCTTTCATTTCTAATTCTTGCATCTTCTGCATCTTCTGCTGCATATTGCTTTTGTATACCAGATACTGTTGCGAAAGGATCTCCACCTTTTAGCGCAGTTCCTGTTGCAGAGAGCGCCATACCAAGTCTTCTTTGTCTTGCAATTGCTTGATCGTATTCCTCTTGCGTTAAAGGCGTTTTTGGTTTTCCTATTCCCATGATATTTATGTTCCTGTAGGTGCTGCTGGGTTAAAATATCCACCAGATGCCAAAGCTCCAGCTAATTTTGCTGCATCACCTAATGCTCCCAATGGTGATCCAAATTTTTCTTCAACTGTGTTTCTACCAATTAAAGCTGGCATACCTTGTATACCCTGTCCAAACAATCCTAATTGATATGCTGGGTATTGTTGCTCTCTCATAAACTCGCTGAAGTCAAAGTCTCTGCCTTGTTGCTCTAGTCCTCTGGCCAAACCACCGTAACCACCAAGTAATCCTAGTGCTTGCGTTTGTCCGCCTAATAAACCACCCAGGAGTCCAGCTTGTTGTTGTCTGCTTCTTAGCTCCAGCTCGGGGGCGAGCATGGCCATCTGTTGTTGTCTTGCTATGTCAGACTCAGCAGCTCTTTGCGCTTGCTCAAATCCTGACTGTCGTAAACCAGCAACTGTCCTGGCTTCTTGTTCTTGTAAAGGTCTTAATGCTTCTTGCTCGTATATAGTTCCTCTTGAGCCACCAAACGCACCAGATCGCATTGCTACATCTTGCGCTTGCTGTTGTTGTAAATCTCTACGTCTAGCAAAGTCTTGCTCTGTTAGGTCTATAACTTGTTGTTGGTAAGGTGATTGATATGCACCAATATCTACATCTAATAAAGATTGCACATCTCCCATTTGTGGAGCTTGTTGACCAGCCAATTGCTGTAATTGTCTTGTGGGATCAAATCCACCAAATGCACTACCAAACAAACCCTGTATACCAGCACCCATTTGCATCTCTTCTGGAGATAAACCAGCAAACCTATCTCCAGTATAACCCTGGAATGGCATGTCGGCTGCTTCTTGCGCTCTAGCTAGATAGTCTTGATAGGCATCTTTCTGCCAATCTGGTAGCGTTGCCGTGGCTTCTGTTTTTGTTTTTCCTTTACTCATAAATCTTTTCTAATTAAATGTTCTGTTACAAATCCAAGATGTTTAAGCTTTCTTGTCCATCCTTTTCTGCCACCACCGTAAAGCCTTTTGACTCCACATTTCTTTGCGTACTCTTCTATGTGTGGCAACATCGCCTCTAACTCTTTATAGTCACCACCACAAAAGAGTAAGTTCATTGCGGTGTGCTGTGGAAATACTACAAACTCTGTTACAAATGCTGCATTGTTGCTAGCCCAAAGTAGGAATATTCCTTCTCTTATTTTATCTTCTATGTCATCAATTGTATAGGCATCTTGATGTTTAACCGCTTTTGCTATAAGAGGTTTGGTTCTTATCCATTCCTCTTGCCAGCTTTCATTAATCGCCTTTTGCATACTCTACTAGGCTTGCAATGACATTAATGTTTGCATGGCTTACTTGTATTTTTAGGACCTGTCCAGCCGTTAAAACTAAATCATTTTGTAATAATTCGTCAGTTGCGTGTGCTGTTATATTGTGTTGTTTAAAAATGTAAAAGTTAGATGCACCAGTAGTTATTGATATATCTATGTTTGTTTGTTGGTTGCCGTGGTCACATACTAAAATAGACTCTACAATGGCAAAATCAAAATCCGTACCAGTCGGTGCTGTATATATTGTTTCTAAAGACGTTGTTCCAGATACAGTCAGTTTAGAATTAGTTACTCTTTGTATATATTGGGCTTTACTTTCTGGTGATATCATCTTCTACCTCTTGGTTTACCATCAACTCTTATGACTCCAACCTGGAAGTCTTCTGTTAAAGATCCTGTAATTTTCATTTGTACCTGTCTTGCGCTAAACCTTGCATCAGTATATCCGTCTGTTTGGAAGGTAAAGTTACCAAAATCTGTTTGAGATCCTAAAGGTGTAAAGCCACCAGTAAATCCTATAGTTATACCTGGCAAGTTTGCAGACTCTTCGTCTGGAATAATTTGGTTTACCTGTATAACTCTGTCACCGTTGCCTATCTCTATAGGTGCGCTAGTACAAAATGGCACTTGATTGCCTATGCCTGGTGAGTCAAACAATGGTCTTTTATCATGCTCGTATACATTACCGTTTGAGTCGCATGCTATTGGATTAGCAAACACTCCCTGGTCAATCCAGCATGTTCTATCCATAGATCCTATGGACCATACATTATCTAAGTAGTTCCAGATAACATATTTGTTTGGTGTTGGTTGGTAGTCATCCCCAACTGGGAAAAACCACCATATCTCATTAAAGTCTACGTTATGTGTACCAAAAGTATTTTCTTGTGTACCAGATTGTATGTTATCAAAAATGAAATCATGCACATTTGATTTTAGTTCTTTTACAGTACCTGAGTATGTGAAAAATGAGTTCTCGCCAATCCATGATATGAAGTCACCAGAAGCAACTATGCCTCTAGGACAGATAGCCTTGCAGTTAACTCCAGCGTCTTGTATTCCATATACAAATGGAGAACCAGCATAATACATTTTATTAATACCAATATCGGTAAATATAATAACGCTGTTCTGCCACTTAACTGCATACAAGGCTCTACCACCAGTAGGTATTTGCAAGTCTCCAGCTGTGTTTCTTGCTGTTGCGGTCCAGTTGGTATTGTCTTCTCTATCGCTCCAGGATATTTTCCTAGGATCGCTGTATGAACCAATAGCTACCAAGTGTCTTTCATTGGTTACTATAATAGCCTGGCATCCTATTGGTGAGTTTGTTATTTGTGTAGCTATAGTATCTGGAGATCCTGAACCTGCATCTGGTCGCCATTGATATATTTTACCGTCACTAGAACAGCAAAATACTAAATGCTCTCCCCAGTTATCAAATGAGAAATGATCTGTTTTTAACGCAAGCGTAGACGCTGATCTTGCAACTCCATAATTCTCTTCGTCATAATCGTATGTACCATAGCCATTTGAAGTATTGACAGAATCGCCAACAAAACCCGATGGTGTGATATCTATCCAGGCATCATCATAAAATACATAAACTTTTGTTCTTGTACCAACAACCAGAACCTTGTCTCCGTCATTAGTTCTATAAGAATACATGGCTATCGGCGTGCCTGCTAGGGTAGTATTTTCAAAGTTTGTCCAACCGCCAATAGGTTTCAGATAACCGTTTTCAAAACGTACTAAATCACCATCTACCCAACGTCCTTTGTTGGCGTAATCAGTACCGTTTTTTACTATTCCTGCGGGTGGTGTGATTGGGTATAGGGCCATTGTCAGCTCCTATACTGTACGTTTCCACATATAAGCAACTATGTATGGTTGTAAGTTGTTATGCGCGCTTCCGCCACCTGTGGCTTGTGTTGACTGTGTTGATGTTGGTGAACCACCAGCAACCTCAATCGCTCCAGATCCACCTGGATTATCACTAGCATCTAAAGCATGTGTATGTGATGGAATTTCGCTAGTTGTTAATGTGTGTGTTTTTGCACCGCCAGTCTCTCCTACTGTGTCAAAGTCTGTATCAGTAGAATCTAAACCAACTACAACCTTACCAGCTCCAAAAGCTACCCATGTGCCAAAACCAAGTAATGTACCTGGATTGGTTGCACTAGTTGCATTGATATAGATAGATCCAACTGGATATACTTTTTCTAGTACGTTAGTACCATTGATTTGTAGCTCGCCACCAGTAGTATTTACATTACCACTAGCTGTAACAGTAGTTCCTGTTATTGTAGTTGCTGCAACAGTTGAGGCTGTAGTAGCACCGATAGCAGTATCATCAATAGCGCCACCGTTTATATCTACTGTGGTTAGTGTAGATGTTCCAGTTATTGTTGCGCTGTTTAGTGTGGCTAAACCAGTTGTTGATAAAGTAGTAAACGCCCCAGTTGATGCTGAATTTGCACCGATTGGAGATCCATCAATTGCACCGCCATTTACATCAATAGTTGTAAAAGATGCTGTACCAGTAGAGGTTAATGTGCCTGTTACTGTTAAGGTTTTATTATTACCAACATTAAGACCTACACTAGTACCTGCGCCGTTAGCAGCAAAAATACCGTCAATGATATCTAAATCATTATTTAATCTGCCACCCCATTCATTAGTAGCGCCTCCTACTTGTGGTTTTCTAAGTTCTAAATTGGTGGTGTAGGTATCTGCCATAATGTTTACTTCTTAAATTTGGATAGTATTGTATCTATCCATTCTGGTTTCTTTTTATTTATTATAAAGTATATTATCCCAATTATGATAACAACTTGAAAAAGTGTTTCCATCTACTCGCCTATAGTTTTTGTTTCAGTAGTAGGTGTTATCTCTTCTGTTATCTTAGCATCTAAAGCAGACTTTAAGTTTGCTACTTCCTCTTCACCCATATTACCTTCAACCCAACCAGTAACTATTGTGTTAGTTAATTCGTCAAAAGGTTTAAAGTCTGTACCGACATCTTCTAATGATAATGATTGAGTGCCATAAACACTAGCGGTGTATGGTACTTCTTGACCATCTACTTCGTGTGTTTCACTGCTTGTTGCGTTAAGTCTCCAGTGGACGTTGTAAACTGTGTCTGTGTGATCCTCGTATTCTGGGTACACGTCTACTGTTTTACAGTCCCATTCGTATGTATTTGCCATCTTGTTCTCCTATAAAGTTGTTATTATGAAAGCTAGGAGTTCATTATACCTTACTCCGAGCCTAGTTTGCTCTACTCCGTCATCATCTTCCCAGGTCTGTGATATAAACATACCATAGTCACCTGCATCCAATCCTTCTGCTGTAAATGCATCTTGTAAGTCTTGAGCTATAACTCCGAAGTGTAATCTAGCATCATCGCCTTTTTCTGCTACTGCATCTTTCCATCTGAATCTTCTTATCAAACCTTTACATGCTGTAGCAACCCTTTGCTCTGCATCTGTTAATGCTTGTATATCTTGTTTTTCGTTTTCATCAGAAGTTTGAATAGTGCCATTGGTTGCATAGATGTCATCAAATCTAGCGTTTGATGAACCTAAATCAATTGCATTGTCTCGTAAAGCTCCTAAATTATCACACGGTATTATTCTATTTACAGTTATGTAGCTCCAGAAAGCTAACCCTACTCCATTTCCAGCAGACTCAGTTCCTCCATTAGCTATGTAAAGTTCTGGTGCATTATCTTCAGGTTCTTGGAAACCTATAATACCTCTACAGTCTGTAGAACCTGCACCTACAAACTCTATCATTTTACCAAAAGTTTCTGTAGTATCTTGTAAAGTTAATACGCTATCTGTTACAGATGACTTAGCTGTTGAAACGTGTAAAGGTGTTTCGGGTGCAGTCGTACCAATTCCAATGTTGCCTGAGGTATCTACAGCCAACCTATAAGAACTAGCGGTGTTATCGTAAAGTCCAAAAAGACCGCTAGATGTTGCTGTAAGAAAATAATCTCTACCACCAGTTAAATGAAGTCTTGGTGAATTATCACTATTGGTAAATTTACCATACCCATTTACTTCAAGCTTTGTACTAGGAGAAGTTGTGCCGATGCCAATGTTGCCACCTGATGGATTTATTGCAGTATTGGCGTATGCACCACCTGTAAAGGTTTCAATAATGCCTCTTGTTCCATCATGCCTTGACCTTAATAAAGTATTGGTACTTGACCAAACATCAAAAACACCTGCTACTTGTAATTTTGTTCCTGGTTGAGATGTAGTAGTACCTACTAACAGGTTGCCTGATGAGTCTATTCTCATGCGTTCTGCAGTATCTGTAATGAAATACATATCATTAGTAGCAACACCAATCATATTGCCATCATTTGTACTGTTACTATCTTCAATAATGATGTTTGCTTCTGCATCCACGCTTTCAAACTTTGCTGTA
>Ga0181418_1000231_pt1 | contig 18325 bp, 11 predicted proteins | sample 41SPOviralmetaG_FD_130143 | JGI IMG/M metagenome (GOLD analysis project Ga0181418, IMG submission 130143) | Marine viral communities from the oligotrophic San Pedro Time Series (SPOT) site, San Pedro Channel, CA, USA - 41 SPOT_SRF_2013-03-13 | ecosystem: Environmental > Aquatic > Marine > Strait...
CTCCCATAATTATCTTCTCCTAAATTAGTACTATTACTATTACTTTGAAGAAGATGCAGACAACTTATCTTAGTTTATCTTTACCTTCTTCTAAGACAGAAAGTTTTGCTGCTATTGAGTTTTTAACCGTACCGTTCTTCTCTATATCACGTATCTGTGCAGTAACATCCGTGTTGAAATTATCAACAACTGAGTTCTTTTGTATGTAATTCAAGCGTTCTTGTGATTGTTCTGTACTCTGTACAGCTTGTTGTAATCCGTCTTGTTGCCCAAATTCTACTCCAAACTCTTCTGATGCGTACTGTTTGATTCCTTCTACAGATAAATCACCTTCGTACATCATCTCAACAGCTTTGCCGACACCTTTTTCAGTGTCTAACCCTGCTTGTTGAAAAACAATTTGTCTTTCTTTAGCTTCGTATTCAGCGACTTTACCTTTGAGAAACTCGTTTTGTTCTCTCATTTCTTTCCAGTTCTTGTCACCAGTACTAGCTTGTTCTGAGTTATTCAGTTCTGTCATATTCTTTTGTCCTATCTTTATACAGTTTTTTTACAAGAGGTGTATAAGTAACCTCTGCTCTTTCGTACTCTACTGTTTTTATTTGACAGGTCTTGTCAGTAGGCATCAAGACCGATTACATTTAGAAGTCATATTATCCTGCAGACTTTCTAACGCAGCTTAATTTGAGTATACCACATATTGTGGTTGTGCAAGTATATATACTAGATATTGTGGTTATGCTTCTTCTAGCCCTACAACTTGACCAGTCTGTGTTCGTGCAGCACCAAGTACGGCAGCACTTTCAGATTGTATTTGTGATGTTATATTTTGTAAATTCTTTAGTTCTTCTGCTTGACCTAATTGTGTAGCTTCTACATACTCTGATGCAGTAGGTCCTCTTCTACTCTGTCTAGCTGCTGCGCCCTGTAAACCTTCTAGGGTTAGAGCTGCTTGTCCAAAACCTTTTCTTGCACCTTCTTGTGTAAGACCTTGTTGTACTAATGACTGTCCTACTTGTCCAGTTATACCACCAAGTCCTGCATTTTCTGCTTCACCTATTACTTGTGAAGCTCTTATCTGACCTTCTAGTATTTTTGTAGAAACATTTGGTGACACAAACATTGCAAAGATACTCTCATCAGGTAAGTCAATACCAAAATTTTCTAGGTATGCTTGTTTAACTTGTGGAATGTTATTAACAACACCTTCATATCCTGCTTCCATTCTTTGTCTAAACTCTAATGGAGATACGTCACCACTAATAGCTTGTGATATATCATCAGCAAACTCGTTAGGATTTAAGTTGTATGTACGTACTGTAGCTTTCATGTTATCTACTGCAGCAACATACTCTTGTTCTGTCATACGTAACGAACCATCATTTCTTTTTATACCAGGATAAATGTCTGCCATAATAGGGTCAGCTCTCATCTCTGCTAAAGCTAATCTTTCGTTACCTGATTCAGCATATTTGTTTAAAAATAGTCTTACTAATCTATCATCTAAATAAGGATATAAACCTTTTGCTTGTTCAAAAGTAGATGGTCCTGTCTGTGCAATCTCTTGTACTTGTGAACTGGTAGCATACGTACCTAGCAAATCAGACAATGCACTCGTATCAACACCACCACCACCACTATCTTTAGGTGGTGATAATAAAGTAAAACCTAGTGTTTTAAATCTTGTTGCTTCATCTTCACTGTTGACTAATACACCTGCACCTGTTGAGTTGTATAACATATAGGATGTAAAGGTTACTTCTTCAACTTCTACAACAACTTCTTCATCATCATCATCATCAACAACTTCTTCTTCTGTGACATCACTACCTGTTACTAGCCCAGTAGTTCCTGTTACAGAGAAAATATTAGGGTCAATGTCTTGCCCCATTCTTAAATTATTAACTATGTCTTGTGCAGCAGCTCTAGTGTTAGGTCCAATAATTCCATCAGCAGTTACACCTAATTCTGTTTGTAATGCTTTTATTTCTTCTGTAGTCATTTCCATAATTAACCTACTAAACTCTGTCCTGTAAATACACCTGATACATCTTGTTTAAAAACATTTGCCATAGAACCAAGCACTGTGTCTTGATACGTAGCATCATTCTCATATTGTTTTCTAATCTCACCTGCAAATAAAGTCATATCTCCTCCAACCTTCTGTGATATAACATCTACATTTTTTTTATCTGTACTAGATAATGCAGACTTTCCAGTAATTGTTTGGAATGTTCTATACAAAGGTGCAGACCATAATGAATGTTGACTACCTTCGTAACCAGGAAATAGTTTATCATGTGCTGTTTGTAGCTGATTTATAATAGTATCTCTATTTGCTGTAACACCTTCACCTTGTGCAGCATCTGCTCTAAGTAGTGCAGCATATTGTTCTACAACACCGTTAGCTGTGAATGCTTCTGTAGCATCTACTCCTAAATAATTTGTAATTAAATTTTTAGCATCTGCAATACCATTCTGTGTAGGATTAATTCTCTCTACAAAACTACTGTACCCATCAGTCAAAGCACTTGAACCACCTGCCATAGCCATACGATATGGGTCTATTAAGTATGATATGTTTTGTGCAGCTTGTGCTGTTGTTAATGTTCCTTGTGCTATGTCAGCAGCTAATTCTCTTACTAAATCATCTACACCTTCACCTGATATACCCATTTGTGCAACCTGTACTTTTAATGCTGTGTAATTATCTTGTACAAGTTTTGCTGCTTTATCAGGATTTGTATAAACAAGTTCTATAAAGTTTCTTTCTTCAGGTGAATGGTCTTGAAACCATGTAAGGTTTTCTAAATAAGGTGATATATCTTGTCCAGTAATTGCACCGTATGCGAATAACTGTTGTACTTCATCATCTAAATACCAAGTTTTACCAAATGTTTTAGCTTTCTTTTGCAAATCATTTTCCACATTTTCCAATAACCAATCTACATCTGTCTTAGGATTCTTGGGGTCAAGTAATTTTAAGTCAGATAAGTTGAACATTGGAAAAAATGCATAACCATATGCATCAGCAAACTCTGTTTCGGTGTAAGGTGTAGCTTGATTTAAAGCAGTATCTAATAAACTTTCAGGTAAATCAATATCAACAACTAAAGGCATAATAGAACCACCTGTAGTTTCATAATTATATACAGCGTAGTATTCATTGTTTACAAGTATGAGTTCATCAGGTACTTGTAACAAACTTCCTTCTATAAATGTTGCCATTATCTTTCCCTATTATACACGTTATTTGCTAACTCAAATGTTCTATTTGCTATAGCATTTGCGTCAGGTCTATTGTTTAAATATCCTACGTATACTTTATCATAATCAATCTCTTTTTGCATTTGGTCTAATTTATAATCATCAGTCATATTTGAGTAGTAAATGTAATCTTTAGTGTCTAGTTCTTCACTAGAATCTACTAATGCTTCCTCGAATACTTCGCCATCTGCTTGTCGTCTTAGATTATCTAAAGTAAAACTCCATATTTTATCAGATAATATTTCTGATGGTGACCTTTCACCTGCAATTTGTAGTGCTTCTAGTAACTCAGGACCATAGTCTTGCCAAAAAGTTTCTTCTACAATTTGTTTTTCCCATTCTTCGCCATTAGCCAGTATCTCATTTCTTCTATCAAACACTTCTTTAAGCTCAGGTATCTGTTGTCCTGCTGAAACTATAAGGTTGCTTATCTCATACAATGCCCAGGCACTAGCTGCAAATGCTGCTGCTCCACCTAGTGTTGTTGCACCTGCTGCTAAAGCTGCTTTCTGTGCTTGTGCAAATGCTTTACTTATAAGTGTTTCACCTATGTCTATTGTTTTCCAAGCAAGACCTAAAGTCTTACCAGTTTTTGTTTTAGCAAAACTTCTAGCTATTTTACGTAGTGTCATAGTGTCAGGTTGACTACCTACTGGTGGTCTATTTTGGTCAAAAGGTATTCCTACAAAATCTGTTCCTCCGTCACCCATGTCTGCGCCTAAACTATAAGATGAAAGTATACGTGGTACATTATCATCATCTATTAAATTAACTACTGTTCCTTCAGTTATGTTGTATCTTGGTAAATTTTCGTTTTCTAAGGATGAAGGTATAACTTCTTCAGTTTGTATAAGTGTAGTTTTGTCTAATACACTTTTTAATTTACCATTAAAAAAATCTTTATCAGGTGCAAGTATATTTAAAGACTGCATTGATATATATAAATTTGTTTCAGGAATTACTATTCTTCCATTCTCTATACGTATTGAGTCAACTCCTTGTGGCAAACTATCATACATAGTAATTGTAGGTGTTTGTCCTGAACGTTTGACAACAGTACCTATATTATATCTAGTCAATGGACTCGTATCAGTTGGTGGAAAGGTAACAAATATATCAGTAGAAAATGCTCCACTAATATTATTATCAAATAAATCAATTAACTCATCTAAGGTTTTTTGTAAATCTGTTTTTGCTACTCCTGTAGCTAGATTTATTGAAGTATTTGCAATAGTTAATATACTTAGATTTCTTTGTGAATAAAAAGGTTGTGGTGTTATATCTCTTGCAGTAGATTTAGTTTTAACATTTGCTTGTTTAACACTTTCTACACCTTGTGTAATATTATCCTGTACAAATATTGTATCAGTTCCAGTAGTCAACCCATTGTTTTGAGCTGCTGAATGAGTATTTACTACACCCATTTGTTCTCCAATTCTTCCTGCAGGATGTATATAATCACTGCTCGTATTACCCATGTTTTCTGCTACAGCTAATCCTTCATCTATAAGTGATTGATTTAATGCACGAACTGTACTAACTCCATCATGGGTAGATAAATGACTCACTATGTTTATCTCATTATCAAAATCACCATCTCTTACAATACCAAAAGTATCATATTTTTTTACAAGTCTTATTCGTCCATCATTATTTTCTTCTACAATATGACCTACTTCTATATAGTCCATTAGAAGGTCACCATCTCCTATAGATTCAATATCCACTGCAACTAAAGTTCCACCGCTATCGTTTACAACTTGGTTTAAATAATTTGTAAATTTATGCCTAAAACTATCAGATATACGATACTGGAATGGTTGCATATTTATTGCATCTGATTCCATTTTTCTAAAAATGTCGGTGTTAGAAGCAAGAAAAGGTTGAGTACCTCTACCTATATCAGGTCCATTTAAAGCATCTGACCTTATAAAATCTTCATACAAAACGTGTAATCCAAAATCAGGTGTACCAGGTGAATTTTCAGTTGCTAAAGACTGTAATACTCTTGGGTTAATATTGTACATTGCTCTTGCTTCTATAGCATTGCTAGGTATACGGTCTGCTAATGTACTATCAGGTGATGCAGGTTGCATTATATCTTCGCCTCTTGCAAGTCTTTCACCTGCTGAGTTAGGTGATTCAGCAGTAGAACTTCCATCAATATCAGAAGTTCCATAGTAATATTCAGATACAGTTGGTGTAGGTGGTACAGCTTCTGAACCTTCATTAAATCTTTCTATCGGATATATGTCATCATATTCATCAATATTTTGGTTATCTAGTAACGCATTAAACACATTAAGAACTTCTTTGCTGTTAGGTTGCCCTGTCAAAAAACTACTGGTATTTATATCTGTTGTAATATTACCTTGTACATCTCCTGGTAACATTGTTACTCCTGTAATATCTTTTAATGAAGTTGTACGCAGCATTACTTTAGCTAAAAGTTTTATATCATCTACTCTAAGGAATAAATTGTTTCGTGTAGTTGAAATATTATCTGCTGCAACAACATACTTTAAACCATCAAAGTCGCCTGAATCTATGATTTCTTCCATAGCCATTTTAATGTCGCCTGTACTTAGATTATTTAGTCCACCTAAATTTAATATGTGTCTTGTCATGTCACTTATCTGTCCAGTATGAAAAGAGTCATTGTAGTCAGCTTGTAAAATTCCTAACAATGCCTGGTGTCTTGGTGAAGATTCTATGTCTTTAAATTGTTTACGTTCCCATCTATAGGTTTCTGCGGAAGGAGAACCCCAAGCGTTTGATATTGCTCGTCCTCCTACACCCCCTCTTGATTTCCATTCACCACTTTCTCTAACAACTTTCCAACCGTCTTTTAGTTTTCTATTTTTGTTAGGTATTCTTATCATTGTACCCATAGAATTAATTCTTGTATCTTCAGGTTTTGTAATAGCTATAAAACCACCAAATTGGTAAAGATTACCTACTTGACCATTCATAGCAGATACTTCCATATTCACACTATCTAAATCTGCTAAATGCAATATACCTTGAAACCATTCTTGCGCAGAAAAATATAATTGGTTTTTCCATTTTTTAAAAACATCACCACCATCTGCAAGATTAGGGTAATAACCTCTGACTGTCTGAGGATTTGTACTATAAAAATTTGTGTCCATAGTTAGAAAGTTTTGGCTAGGTATGTAATCAACTCTATTAGAAACTGAGTTTGCTCTACTAGCATCAGAAGCAACTAGGTTTATAATATTGCCATTCCATACAGTTCCTAATGTGTAACTAGGTTTGTCTTTAAAAGGTTTAAGTTTTTCACCTTTTGCTTTAGTTGCTAGTCTTTCAAAGTATTTTTTTATACCACCCTTGTACAAAGGAGATATACCAATTTCAGCACTACTTCCTTTTACGCTACCACCAATCATTATAACTTTTACATCTTGTGTATCGAAAAATGCATTTAGTTCGATTTTGTTTTTTCCAAACATCAATGCTATATGTTCGCCCATCTTTTTATGATTATTCATGTTAGTTGTAAACTCAGGTCCACCAGGTGTTATCTCAGCAAGAGAAACATTTTCTCTTGCAACAAAAATTCTTTTTTGCACATCAATGTATTCTTGAACACGTTTTGCTACATCATCTGTTTCTTCAGGAAAATAAATTTTTTTTGTAAAGTTTGCATTACTTTTATTAGCTTCATAATTGGCAGAAAGAGTATTTCTATCTAGAATTGAACCTTTATTATGTACTGTATCAAAACCTCCTGCAATATCTAGTTCTAAAACCATACCTTTATCTTTTGCATATTTTTGTAATACCTCTACAAATTCTTCATCAAATGCTCTATACATCCCTGCCCTTATTTTCATGTCCTCTCCATACAGCGTTGATTTATAAATATCTGTTTCTTTAAGAAAATCATGTAAATATTCTATTCTTAATGAGTTATCTCCTACAAGTTCTTTTATACCACTATCATTTTTAAATGCTTCTAATAAATCTACTACCTTCTCTTCACCAACTTCAGTTGCTTGTTTAATAAAGTCATCAAGCACTTCGTCAAAAGTTTGAGTTGCTCTTCTTGCTTCTCCTACTGTACTAGGTGTCGTTTCTGGAGTATCTATATCAGACGGTTGTAAGACACCTTCGTCAAGTAAATTAGCATTTATTCCTCTTATAACATCAAGTAGATTGCCATCTCCTGCCGCACTTTCAATAGCACGTAACACAGCGTTATGTACTTCATCAAAGGTTGCTGAAAATATTCGTGTTCTTAGTAGTTGTGTTCTTATAACACTTGTAGCTCTTGTTGTAAAATCTGAAACAAATCGTGATACATCAATATTAGAACCTGCTCTTTCTTGAACAACTTCAGTAGCAGCACCTTCTAACAACTGTCTAAGATTATCTCTAGCATCTGAAATCTCTGAAGTAGCTAGTTCTTCTATAGTTACACCGCTATCAACGATTAAATCTATTAGGTTACTTTCTATTTGTCTAATAAGTTCTTGTAAAGTCATGCGAAAATTGTTGCGTAAAAATAATCTTTAAATGTTTCTGCATCTCCTGGGTAATCTGTTTCTTGTCTAAGTTTTTCTATATCACGTATACCTAACTTATCCCATAGAATTACATTACCTGATACAAATTCTGCAGCTTCAGGTTCTTCTTGTATAAATTCTAATATCTCTTCATTCATCTATTTAAAAAATCTCTCGCTTGATTAACACTTTCTTCTGTTTTACGTACTTTACTACCTTGTGGCTTTACTCTTAATATTTTTTCTAGGTTGTTTAAAAACCCAGGTGCAGCTTCTTGTGCAGATGACACAGGATTGTAACCACTTCTTCTAACTTCATTTTGACCACTAAACATAGAAGGAAAAGGATTGTAACCACTTTCTTTAATTAAATTTGTATTATTTGGTGTACTACCTACTGCATCTTCAACATCATCTTCTACTTTTATATAAGGAAATGCTGTTCTAAATATATATTCATACACACTATCTAATTGTTCCAATGGTTCTTCTTGTTTTTTATTTAAGAAGTATTGGTACATATAAGATTTAACTGCATTGACTCTTTGATTAACTTGTTCACCAGTTATAACTTTATTTTCTCCTGGCACATAGAAGTTATCTCTATTACTAAACTTTTTATTTTGTAATAAGTCAACAATGTTTTGTCCATCACCTTCCATATCTACACCTCTGAAACTAGAATTGTAGGATAAATAAGGATGTACGTTTTTAGAATACAAATCTATAATTTCTTGATTACTTAAATCTGCAATGTTTACATCTGCTAATAAATTTTTATGTTCATTATTTATTTGTTGACCTGACATACGTCTAACTCTGTTACCACTATAAGTTACTACTTCTTCATTATTTTTAAACAGTCCACCAACTTTGGCACGTTTTAAATCAGAAGCCATATTAGCAATACTCATAGATTCTTCTTCCATAACGTTTCCTGTTACTGGATTACGATTAGATAACAATGTAGGTTCAGCAGGTATGTCTGTAAGGTTGCCTTCAGCATCTTGTTCTTGTACTGGATTCTCTATAAGGTTTGTGTCATATTGTTTTGCTGCTTCTATAAAATCTCCTGTGTTTGCTTTAATTTGAAATGGGTCATTAATTACTGTAGACCAGTTATCAATACCTTTTCTTTCGCCAACATCATACTGAGCAATAATTACTGCAGCTATAGCATTCATACCAGGGTCATCTAGTGCATCATTAATATCTTCTACATTCTTAAAAACACTGTATTGACGTAAAACACTTTCCCATGTACTTCCGTATATTTGCCATGGTCCTCTTGACCTACCTTGGTCACCAGGTATGTTTTGTGCAAAACCTGATGGTACATCACCATCTCTGTGTTCTGCTAATGCAATAGCAATAAGTTTATTTACATCTTCTTCTTTGTTAGGGTCTAATAAAACATCACTACTTTTAAATTCAACATCTTGTAATTCAAGATAATTTTTTGCATAGCTAATAAATTGAAATAATTGTTGTGGACTATACATTAAAAATTCTCCTCAAATACCATAAAGTTTCTTTTAAACTCTGTTGCAGCAGCTTGTCTACCGACTATCTCTTGACTTGCATCTATTCTTCCTGCTTCTATATTGTCTATAATTTTACCTAATTCAAACACTGGGTCAATAGGTTGTAATAAAGGTTTGCCTAATTGTTTTCTAGTTTCTTCTGCTGTAGGCGTAGTAATACCAAATCCTGGATATGTATACATACCTCCACTTGTAGCACCCTGTGAAAATGTTTTAGATAAGCCAATAACATCACCTAGTGATGGTTTATTCTTTTCTATCTCTGCTTGTCTAGTTGCTGCATCTTTTTTGAGATTACTAAATATTGTTGCATACTTACCATAATCATTAGCCGTTGCATACAATCCTCTTGATGCAAATTCTTTATCAACTATAGATTTAATTTCTGCTTCTGTTGGTGGTACTATTTCACCTGAAAATTCATCAGACAAACTTTCTATAAATGCATTAGTGTTTGTATCTGTTGTTTTTTTGTAGTCTAGGAATGGTCTTAACATACCCATTAAAGTATCTGAATCTTTATCTATTAGATTTAAAGTAGGAAACATTGCATTAGCATCATTAGCTTGTGTCATTAATCTAGCTACAAAATCTATTTCACCGCTTGTAGCACTGAAGTCTATAACACCAGGATTAAATGCATACTGTGATGGGTCTAACCCTAAGTCAATAAGTTCTTTTTGTATTTCAAATATAGATTCTTGTGATAAACCTTCAAACATTGCTGAAGCTGCACCTGCTCTGAATACAGGTCTTAATACGTTACCCTCACTATCTTTTTTTAAACCGCCTGTTTCAGGGTCAATGTATTGATTACTCTCATTAATAGCCATGTTAGGTCCTGAGTAATACTCATAAGAACTAAATCTAGTTTGTCCTGTTGCAGGGTCTGTTGTCCTCGTTGGTGGTGTATAAATACCAGTTACTTTAGGACTATCTACTGTAAAACTTTGTTCATCTGTAGCTGCAGTATTCCAATCAGTAATTGAATTTTGTATACTAGATACAGTGTCAAAGTTACCTATTACTTGTACTTTATATGTACCTCCTGTAGATGCAGTAGATTCTGTTTCTATAGAAGCATCTTCAAGAAATTGTGTCAAAGAGTTAATATAAGATTCTAAATTTTCAGGTTGTGTTAAACCATCTACATAAGGGTCAATAGATTCAAAATCATAACCTAACTCGTTTCTACCAGGACGTGATAATAAATAGGATAATGTGTATGATTCTGCAGATATTTTTCCATCTATATTTGTACGTATAGGTATATTAATTAATCTGTTTATCTCAGATACAAAAGCACTAAAATCAGCAGGATAACTTTTATTCTCATCTAACTCTTCAAGATAACCTTCTATCTGACGTAAAGTTTTATCATCCATTATTTCAAATACCTTCTATTGTCTAACTCTTTCCAAAAACTACTTAGATAAATACTAATCCACTCTGTATCTTCATACTGCAATGCTAACTCTCTAGCATAAGCATCAAGTGATTCACGTATTAAATCAATGTTTCCTGATGTACCACTAAGTGTAGCAGCAGTTTTACCAGGAATACCACCACTTGGAATTTCTATTCCTCTAAATGTACCACCATTTAGTACTACTTGTATAGCTCTATCGTATTCTACAAAGAATTTCTGTAACGGTTCAAATGCAGGTGATTCTTTAAGCAAAGGTTCATTCTTCCAATCTCTAAGCTCTAAGATAATTTGGTATTTATCTGCTTGTACAACAGCATCTCCTAAACTACCGTATGATATAACTCCATACTCTTCTTCTTTTTTTGTTCTGAAGCTAGAGTAATCCTCACGTTTTGCTTGTGGTGTCATTGTGTCATCTTCTTTAAGAACTTCTTTATACTCTTCAAGTTCAAACTGTAATAATGACTGTACTGCGGCACGTGAATATGCATTAGGATTTAAAGTTTCTCCACCTGCCATAAATGCAGATAACGAAAACTCATCATCCATACGGTCAGGTTTTAAATGTATAGCAGTATATGGTTTTCTTTCCATAAGTTCTTTGTTCTCTTCTTTTTGCCAAAAAGCATATGATTCCTTTTTAACAGGGTATCTACCTTTTTTAACAGTAGATGATTGTCTAAGTGGTATAGGATTCATACCAAATCTTTGCACGAACTGTTGTGTAGTTACAAAATAATCAAATTGATTAGCTTCTAACATTTGTTGATATTTTTGTCCTAGTACTTGCATAGTCCACCAAGCACCATTTTTATCTTTGATTTCATACCTTGGTTGTATGCCTGTAGGTAGTGAACCTTGTGCAGAACCACGTATTAACCAATGCATAGCTGCTGCACTTTCTGCTTCTTGCATAGCTATCTTGATTGATTCTTCATCATCAGGTGTCCACTTACCTGCGTAATAGTACAAAGTAAATAGGTCCATTACAGTTTTAGAATAGGAAGCATTAATTTCTTCTGTAGCTTCTTGTGTATAAGGAACTGCTTTTAATAACGACTTAGCCCATGATGGTAATTCATTAATAAAGTTTATCTCACCACCAGGTTGTTCAAAGTTACCTAGTATAAAATCATTAAAGAATCCAGGTACTGTTGCTATCTTTGTTAAGAATTTAAAAGGCATAGTAACAATAGGACCAAAACCAGGTGAGAAACCATTAGCAGATATTAAGTTAAGACCTTCTAAGAAGCCATAAGGTTTTACTTGTACACCATCATCTCTTAAATCTTCACCTAATAAACCTTTTTGTAATGGTGCAAAACCAAATGCACTACCTATAAGTTTAGGTATGCCGAATGTTGCAACATTAGCTACGTCTAAATAATTAAACATTAACTCACCAGTTACTGGGTCTGATGTAAAGAAAGCATTATCTGTATCCCAGGGTTTTGCATCTTTACCTCTATCAATACCAATACGTGTTCTGTTAAACTTTTGTGGATTCTCTACTAACAACTTACCCCAAGTCTTTATAACTTCTTGCCATATCTCAGGGAATGGTATATAGGATGACATAACATCAGATAACACGTGTCTATCAGAACTAGCGTATAAAAGATTTTTAACTTCTTCCATAGCTTTATATTTCAGTAATGTTTCTGCTTGTTCTAATGTTGTAATACTATTCTCACCTGCAGGTAAATCTGCTTTCTTTAATAAGTTTTCATACAACTCACTACCATCTATCCATGTCTTTGCACCTACAATAAATTCTTTCTTGACATCCTCTGTCATAAAAGGCATTAAATCTTCAGCTAATGTATAAAAAGACCATCTAAACATAGGGTCACGGTTTAGCCAATCAGATGGTTTAGCTAATAAAATACTATACGCATTCCCTAGTTTCTCATCAAATTTACTTAAAGCACTTGTAGCCATTTGTCCTGTAACGGTTAAGTTAGGATTGTTATTAAATGCTTGTGTTCTAGGACCTAAGTCTAGTTTTACAATATCTTCGTCAAACACTTTTTTTATTTTGTTATAAAAATCGCCAAAGTATTTTTCTGACTTACTAGATAACACAGCATATTTTTGTGATAACTCTAAATAATCTTCACCATTAAGAAAACCACCAGTAGATATAAACTCACGCACACTGTTTGCACCCATGTTTAAATCTACTTCGTAATCAGGAAAGTTAAAACTACCATCAGCATTACGTATCATTTGTCCTGCTTGTTCTTCTGTTATCTCTTGTCCACCACGTAATATTTTTCTTGTCTGATTACCTTGTAATCTACCTACTTCATATTCAGCAGATTTTAGATACTTCAATAAATCTTCTTCATTATTTAAGACAGCTCTTACATCAGGGTCATCACTTCTACGTATTAATTCTTTAATATATTTTTTACCTTGTGTAGTATTAGTAAAGTAATCCATAGCTTTTTCAGCACCATCTCTAGCTACAACAACATACAATGGGTCATTAGCTTTTTGCATCATGTCGTGAATCCAACCACGCCACCATTGTGGATTTATTTGTACATTCTGTCCTTCGTCAATAATGTATTTATCTACATTAATGTAAAAATCTTCAGCAGCATTTAATGCTCTACCCTGTGGACTTAATCTTTTTAATAAAGATTGTTCTGACATAGTACTGACATACTCAGATGTTGTATTAAAGAAAGTACCTGAAGGTGCAGCTTGTGCATATCCACCTTTCTTGTTTATTATTTTTTTAGCTGTTTGAAAGTTACTATCAAACAAGTACTCCATAACTTCTTGTATCACAGGTGAATTAATATCTACATTATCTATACGTGGGTCAGGTTGTGCATATACAGGAATTTCAAATAAAACGCCATTGTCTATTGGTTTAGCACTGTTTTTTATAGGGTTACTATCAGGTAATAAATCAAACGCTTTATTTCTTATATATATTTTTGGTTGGTGTGATTTTATAGCAATACTTAATGCATTTCTTAATGCTACTTCTGCTTCTTTAGTTGTATTACCACTAGCAAGTTGTACAGTAACATCTAGTATTAAAGAATTGTCTTTTACCTGTATAGACAAACCATGATTTATTTTTTTTAGTTGCATTTGTATAGATGGGTTATTTGCATAATTACGTACTATTTGTTGTATTTCTTCTTTTTTATCAAATTCGATTACTTGCTTATATTTTTTATTTGGTATAACTGATATGTCATTTGTCAATCCACTTAAACTAGCAAAAGGAAAAATATTGTCACGAAAGTCAATGGTATTTCCAAGAATATTTGGAGAATTTACTTTTTGTGTTTTAAGTTTTTTTAACTTTCCTTTTATTTCATCAAACGCAAAGTCTGTTGCATTACCACCATCAATAACATTTTGTATAAACGAATCGCCTACTTGTCCTGATGCATTTGTATTTAATCTTGTAACTTTCATTATCTGCTGTATGTCATCATATTTGATTGTTTGCAATGATTTTTGTAAATCTACATTACCTAATGTTTCTGCTATTGAATCTATTTGGTCGGCAGCTATAGACGTAGTCCATAGTTGTTCACCTACGCTATCTACTAACTGAACGTTTAATGGACTGTTTTTAAATAGACCATTTGTTTTCATAGAAGCTAATAACATTGGATGTGTAAATACATTTGGTCCACCATACATAGCAATACGTACAGCTTCTTCAGGTGGTACACGTAATGTCAGTGCAAACCGTAACATCCATGATGGTTTTAATGCACGTTGCATAATGTAATCGGAGTATATATAATCTATCCAACCACTAGGTGCTAAAGATGTTTGTCCTGTACGTAAGTTCTTTTTTAATCCTCTAGTAGGTATTTTTGCATATTGTAATATTTTTTCAGTTAACTTGTAATCTGATTTACCCCACGTAGTAGATACTAAACTTCTTAAACCACTTCTTTTTGGACCAACCATTCTTCTAAAAGAAGCTAATGACCTACCAAGTTCTTTGTAATCAATTAGCGGTGTATAGTTATCTGCAAACTGTCCAATAGAAAATGCTGTAGGTACAGCTATCTCTGTAGCTTCTAGTATGTTTCCTTGTTCATCTACTCTGTCAGGTCGATACTTAAATTTAGTACCAGGAAAAGATAGGGGTTGTCCTTTATCATCATAAAAGTATTTTCTTTTTTCTACTATTTCATTATTAATAAAGTCCATTACGCCTTTAACTAACTCATCTTCATCAGCTAAATCAGGATTATCTTGTTTGACTTTTATTTCTATACGTTTATTCATTGTTCTAACAATACGTGTTATATCATCTTGATTTCTTGCTTCTAACAATTCACGAATGTAATAATCTCTTGTAGTTACATCTTCACCTAAAGTAATCATTATTGCATCTATGTTGTCTATAGTTTCAGCTATGTGATTTACTGATGCCATTCGACTAGGTGCTAAGTCAAATAATCTTTTTACTTTTTGTGGCAATGCATTTTTTAATGCACCACCAATGCCAACAACACCTCTAAATGGGTCGTCTTTAACTTTACCTAATAACGCACCTATTGTATTTCTAAGTGGAGCAATGTCTACAGATTGTCCTGCATATTTTTTTGCTAATTCATTAGCCATATCTGCAACAACTGATTGTCGCATAGGTAATTTAGTTAATGGTGTTCCAAATGATGCTTCAGCTATTTCTTTACCTATAAAAGTTCCTGAGTATGGAGCAACCATCAAATCAGATAAGTCACCGTTTTTTAACAGTGTCATTACTATTTCTCTCATAGAACTTTTATCTTTTACTTTTGTAAGTAAGTTAAGTACTTTTACATCTACCTTACCTAATGCAGGTATATCTTTTAATCGTGCAACAGAATCATTTTGTGCTAGTGCTTCAACAAATTTATCTCCCCATTTAGAATCCATAACTTGTTCTGCTGTTTTACCAAATGTTAAACGTCTAGCTTCTGCACCTTTTTTAGTAGGTTTAAAAGTTTGTAATGCTCTAGTCATAAACGCTGCATCATCTACATACTGTGCAACTTCAGCTTGTGAAATAATTTTTCTACCTGCTGTTTTAGCTGCACCACCATAACCTAATAATAAGTTAATTGGGTCTGCACCTAATCTAAATGCACCATCAATAATTGTAGAAGCTAAAGCATATCTTAAATCACCCTCTTGTGAAAATTGTGCTGCTACTACACGACCAGGTGATATAGGTATACGTTCACCTGTTTTTGTTGTGTATTTAAACTGGTATTCATCTCTTCTAAAATCTTCTGTAATTGGTCTACCATAAACTTTTGCTGCAGCTTCAAATGCTTCTGTTGGTGTCTTACCTAATTTAATCTGTTTACTGTATACGTCTGTATCTTCTAACGCTATTGAATTAGGCAAAATACCAGTACCTAAGTTTAAAGGTCTGCCTTCTGCTCTTTCTTTAAGCACACGTTGGAACTCATTTTCTCCATATGCTTCTTTTGTAGAATTATATTTCTCATTAAAATCTTTACCTAATGTAGTTTTTCTAATTGTTTCTGTTAAATTATCTCCAGGTACTATACCTGCTAATGTATTTCCTAATACTGCTTTAGACACTGATGTATCACTAGCTTGTGCAGCAACAACAGATGATTTAAAGTTTCTTGATATATTTTGAAAAGCAGAATCCATTGCTAAGAAAGATAACTGCGCACCTCTCCTAAAAGGATTTACTTGTGTCTTAACTTTTACACGTTGTTTCTTTTCCATTGCACGTTGTTGTGTTTGTGCAATTTTTAAAGTATCTTCGTCATCTGCTTTTAAACCCATTAATGGTAAATAAGCAACAAGACGTTTATCCATTGACGGATAAGCATATGCCATATCACGCATAGCTTCTGCTAAGTCAGGTGTTATTGCTCTTTCAAATTGCGAAATCTCACTAACATTCTTAGTAGTTTTATTTGCAATGTTTTGTTTTACCTGAGAAGGTAAGAAGAAATTACCTGATACTCCCATATTAACCTATGTCGAAGTCGGCTTCTAATAGCTCATCCCATATTGGGTCAGGCATAACTCTTTTCGCTGCTTTAAAAATATTTGCTACTGTATCTGTAGCTATCGGCATACCACCATTATCTCCTGCTCCAATAGGTATTCCTGCAGTTACAGGTTCTGACATTTTATTAGTTGGTGCAGAAACATTCATAGGAGGTAAGTTAGGCATACTAGGCATACCACCTGTTGGTGTAGATTGTTCTTGTATTGGGCTAATAGCACCTGCTTGTTGTTCTAATGCTGTCGTTTGTCCTGTTGGGTCGCCTTCCATTCTTGGTGGCGCAACAATATCTGCAAATGCACCTCCTTGTGTTAAGTCAGTAGCTTCTTGTAATGCTTTACTTTTTCTACCTCTATTGTATTTAGCCATATAAGTCATCTCCTAATGTTGGATTGTATTCGTATTCAAATGTTAAATTAATAAAAAAATGTGGATGAGGTGTTGGTATAGTTATAAATTGTGTAGTTGTAGGTGGTTTAGTATCTTCTTGTGTACCTACAAAAACATCTTCAGACCAATCTTCAGCATTAATTATATTAAAAAATTCATTTAAGATTTTTTCATTATCCACTAGGAACTCCTTGTGGAGGTGGTCCTTGACCTATTGCTCCTAATACTTGTTCTAGTCCTGGTAATCCACCACCTGGACCTGTAGGAATTTGTGGTCCACCTTGTTGTCCTAGTAATGCTAATTCTTCTTGACTAGGTTCTTCACCCTCTGCTGTATAAAACTTATCTAGTATGTCTGTCATGTTTTGTGGATTTTTTCTAATCTCTATTGCAGCAAGAGTAGCTTGTGGGTTACCTTGTGCTGCTTGTGACATCAACGATTCAAACAAAACTGTTTCTGCTTTCTCTGCATTAATTCTATCTTTTATCTTTGTAATGTTATCCAATCCATCCATGTTCTCTTGTAGTGTCTGTGTATCAATGATGCCTTGTTGTTTTAATTGCAATCCTGTAATTATTTTTTGTGGTTCATCAAATCCTGCCATAACACCATACACTCTTCGTGTATCATACATTTCAGCTATGTCAGATGTAGGTGTATACATTTCTTTAAACGCAGTACCGTTATGCATTCCTGCAATAGGTTTACGTTTATCAGGAAACATTACTTCATCATATTCAAGACGTTTAGCATCTAATTGTTCCATAGCTTCTTTTAAAACACCTTGATATTCTCTAACGTGTAATGAAGCTGATTGACCTAGTTCTTCTAATCCTCTACCTGTAACAAATGAGTTAGGTGATTGTCCATCATCAGATACTGGATAAGCTGCACCAAGTCTAAGGTGTCTTTCTAATCTATCTACTTGTTGAAATAATTGATATGGTAAGTTATTAACTGGTTTTGATACAGAAGAACCAGGAGCAAAATAGTTTACAGCTCCTCTACCTTTTCTGTATTTACCTGATTCTATTTCTCCAACAATGTTTGTTTCTGTAAACACTGCATCTTCCATAGCAATAGTTCCAAGTATGTTAATCTTTGCCATGTTCGCCATAAGTCCTGTAATGTGTTGAAA
>Ga0181418_1000240_pt1 | contig 18183 bp, 12 predicted proteins | sample 41SPOviralmetaG_FD_130143 | JGI IMG/M metagenome (GOLD analysis project Ga0181418, IMG submission 130143) | Marine viral communities from the oligotrophic San Pedro Time Series (SPOT) site, San Pedro Channel, CA, USA - 41 SPOT_SRF_2013-03-13 | ecosystem: Environmental > Aquatic > Marine > Strait...
GCACTTATATTGCAGGAGATGGTCGAGTTCCGTCAAGTATTCATAGAGCAACAACTATGTTAGTTGCGGCAGAATTGCTTAGACATGACGACCAAACTATTTTAATCGCTGAAACTGGTGGCACCATCACCACGAAGGAAAAGTATGATATACTCACAAAAGAAGCGTATGACACGCTCAAGGGCAAAGCGGATTTGGTTTTCTTAATTGATTGAAGGTGAATGACATGAATTGGTTTGATATAATTAAACTCGAAGAAATAACTAAAGCCTCTGCTTTAACTGAGGAAGATGAAAAGAAAATAGCAGACAGAATGAAATTTAGAAACGAAACTCGTGAAGCGGCAGAAAAAGCCGTAAGAAGAGAAACGGGTAAAATAGTTACAGATACTAGAAGAAGTATTAGTGATAGAGTAAGAGGGGTATTATCTAATAAAGATAGAGGGGGATTCCATGAGGCTAGAAGGCAAGCAAGCAAGGAATCAAGATTAAGACATAAGAGTGAAAGGCCTCCTAATACTAGATTAAGACCTAAGACTAATAATCAAAATACTAGAACTAGATTAAGACCTAAGACTACTACTAATAAGTATAGTAACTTAATAAAACCGAAAGGTAATTTAAGACCTAAGACTAATAATCAAAATGTTAGACCTGCACCTGATTTAGACCAAATGGTAGAAGATAACAAGCAAAAGAAAATACGCCAACTTACTCAAGATTTAGAGTTCCAAGCACAATAATGAGTGATAATATGGATAATACTTTAGCCTTACTTCAAATAAGCGAGTTTAAAAAGTATTTAAAAATCCAACAAGAAAGACAAAAAGCAACTCAAGAATTATCTGAGATTTTAGGCATTGATATATCTTTGAGTGATGAAGAAGTAATGCAATATGCAGAAGAAAATTTCATCAAAGCATATAATAAAACACTTAAAAACGAGGTGGATGAATGGATGAAGTCAGCCTTCTTATAGATTTAGTAAGTAATAATTGGTCTTCATCAGCAACCACTTTACAACAAGCCGGAACAATTACAGCCGACCATGTGGCTATTCCAAACTTTGTTGATGTAAGAACCCTACAAAAGAATAAAGGTGTCCGTTACGATTTAACCGCAAAAGATGTTATTATCTTTTTTGAAGACTCCCAAAGCCTTGAATATCCTACTATTAATTTTGATGTTAGAAATGAAACATACTCATTTACTATGCACATACGAACAATTCACGATGAAAGAGCAGGAACAGATGTCAATTTCGGGAGAGATAGGCTAAGGGCTTTATACTTGGTCGCCCGTCATGCACTTGAGCGTAGCCGAACCGGATATACTGCGAGTGATGGGTCAAAGTTTAATCAATTATTCGTAGGTTCAAGAAGTGAAAGTAATGACCGTAGTAAGCGTTTGTTCGGCTATAAATTAACAATAGAAGCAAAAAGATTCGCATTAACACTCCCTTAGTAAGTTTGTAAAGGAAAGGAGAGGATAACATGGTAGATAACAGTATATTTTTAGGAAGCGGCGCATCAATGACTTTAGTTCCAGAAGTGGACTTTTATTTTCAGCCCGCTACTACAAGCACAACAGCAATTCAATTTTTACAATCAACATTAGCACAATTTCAATTAGTGCCTGATATGTATGTTGGTTGTTCTTTAGATTGGTATGATAACGGAGTATATACTTCTTCTCATATTATTACCTCAAACGACCATGATACCTTTACTATTACACCTGCTACTGGTAATGCTGTGGTTATTGCAGATGATTCTTTCGTATTGCGAGCATATGGCGCACCTTGTCCTGCACCCGATTCCGATGACGACGGAACAGGAAAAACAAGACTACATGCTGATAATTGGCTAGGTTTAGTTGAAACTGCTTCTTTCCCAAATATTGAAGTTGAAATGAAACAATTAAACCTTTCTCTTGGAGGAACAAGAAACTTTACTCATCAATATAAAGGTATTGAAACCGCTTCGGGAGGAAATCTTGCATTAGTATGTAATCAGGTAACTTGGCTTTATTATGCTTTAGGCAAATGCACTCAATTGAGTTTTGGTGGAGGCACTTCGGATTCTCAACACCCTACTAATTACCACACCGGAACAGCCACTCATAAACTATATTTTCACGGAACAAGCAATACTTCCCATATTGATGAAGGCCCATTCATTCATAGAGTAAATCCTGTTGGTGATGGTAGCACACCTTCTGTTCATATTGTTCCTCCTATTAACCCACTTGTTGAATCTGCACCGGAAACAAACTTTGATTCTGCTTCTTATCCTGTTGCTGCAACTGGGCAATATGTTACATACAAGTTTGAAGAAACAAATGGCGCACACTTGCCGTCATTTGCTTTAGAATATTCATTAACAAAAGATGTAACAAATAACTTTTTATCTGACAATGATGCTGCGGCTGAAGATATTAACTTTGTTCGTGTAGCAAGAGGAAATAGAGTTAATACATTAACAATGACGGCTAATGAAAATGAAGAAATTAAAATGACTTTAGATTTGAATACTAGAGCAGTTACTCCAATCCCTCAAGCATTAGCAAGCCCAAGCACCGGCTATGAATCAAGAGGTGGACAAAGTGCTAATTCTAGTCTATTTAATTTTACGGCTGAACCAACTCATTTAGAACCATTCTTTTTCTCGGATGGAACAATGAGTGTCTTTGGACAACAATTCTTGAAGATTACAAACTTTACTTTAACTATAAACAATAACCTACAAGATAAGAGATTCTTAGGTGTTGGCAATAAAAGCATCAAAGACGGTATTCCTGCACAGCGAACCTATGAGATTGCTATTACTGCTTTAGTTACAGACGATTTATTATTTACTGAACTACTGAACCAAGACGAAAATAATGATACTACACAATCTATTGATTTAGTCTTTACTAAGGATAGTGGAGAATCATTTACACTTGCTTTCGATGATTACTTTACAAGTGCTAATACATGGACTGTTCCTGAAGATAAAGGGGCAGTTACAGTAGAAGCAACTCTTATGCCGAGAACATTAACCAATTGCACTACAACTACCCATTGGGTATTGCAGGGGTGATTTCAGATGGCTTCTTATCGAGATAAGTATTTGGCTGAAAGAGCAAAAATAGAAAAGGCTTCTAAGAAAAAGAAGCCAGTTAAAAAAGATACTCCAAAGGAGACTCCAAAAAAGGAATCTAAATTAGAGTAATCATATTCCACCAACACACCGTTTGTTTGTTTGTTGGTTTTTGAAGGTGGATAATATGTTAAATAATAAAAAAATTGTAACAGATAAGAGTGCTTTATTTGCACTTGTAACAGCGAAGGAACATTTCATTAGAGTGTCTCCCGAATCAGATGAATACTTAAAAGTCTGGGTTAAAGAACCGACTTGGCTTGAAGCCGAGAAAGCACTTAATTCAGTTATGAAGATAGACCAAAGAACCCAGTCTTTCGATATTGACTTGCAAGCCATGTATAGATACATGATTGAAAACTTTATTGAAAAGACTGAACCCTCACTTTCAACCCTCGATATGCTTAGAATAAGCCCATATGTCGGGAATCAACTAAAAGAAATCCTGCCTAATCCAATGGCGATGATGCAGGAGGATGAAGAAAAAAACGAAGAATAAGAGATTGCATGAAGGGTAAAGAAACTACCCCTGATATAATGTCTCTAATTACAGTTTATACTTTATCTAAAGCCTTAGCCATAAGCCCATTAGAAATATACAAAATGCCAGTATATTTAGTTAAAGATTTACTACAAGTTCATATGACCTTTGAAACGCTAAAATCCGAAGAAATGGAAAAAATGCAAAAAGACATGGAGAGAAAAAGTAGGAGTAGATAGTATGGCTCAAGATGTTATTGATTCCCTAGATACTCTAAGGACTGGAACAATTAAAGCAGGTATTGAGTTTAAGGGATTAACTAAGACTCTTACTTCTGCGGCGGCAAGCACAGACGGCGCAGGTAAGGCGTGGACTACATTTAGTCGTTTAGTTTCAGGAACACCTTTATGGTCTACTCAAAACAAAATAAGAGCATATCTTTCTATTTTAGCAGGTTTTGAAACTCGCTCAATAAAGAATAGGGAAGCACATAAGGAAGAAGCCGCAGCGTTATTGAAAAAAATACAGGGTTACGAAAAAGTGAACAAGTCAATGATAAAGGTTATGAAATCGCAAAAAGATTTAATAAAGTATGGTGGAGATGCAGAATCATTAGCAAAAAAACAGAAAGAGGAAGAAACAACAATTGCAAAGTTAAAAAAGAGGTCTTTAGACTTCGATACCAAACTTAGGAGGCAATCAGGAAGGGGAAGGAATAAGGAAAAGAACCTCCAACAAAATTGGGCTTCTATGTCTCCAAAAGACATAAAAAAAGAAGAAAAAAGCATTGAAAAACTCAATGCTGTATATAAGAAAAATAGAGACATGTCAAAAGAAATCAATAAGCGATTAAATGACAGCGTAAAAAGACATAATGATATTCTAAAATTATCAAAAGAAGTAGATAACGAAATTAGAAAGGCTTTAGTTAATTCTGAGGCATACCAAAAAGTATTTCAAGCAACAGGTAATGAAGAAAAATCTATGCTTAGGGCTATTGAGTTTATGGAATCTAGGAATAAACTCTTAGATGAAGAAAGATTAGCACTTAAAAAGAATGCAAAAATAGCATATGCTTTTGATAATAATAGAGTTAAAGATGCAAAAAAATTAGCAAAGATTAAAGCCGAAGATAGGGGCGCAGGTTTCTTTGGCAAAAAAAGGGCTTCCTTTACTGGCGGTCTTAGAGAAAGGTTTTTTCAAAAAAGAGACCAATTAAAAGCAGGTAAAGCAGTAAGAAAAGATGCCTCAAGAGCAAATGCAAAAGGCGTAACTGATAATTTAAAAAGCGCAAAGATGCTTTTAGCACCATTATTATTAGTTACTAAATCTACTAAATTACTATATGCAGGTTTTAATCCATTCTCTAAAGACGCAATTAAATTTAGAATGAAAATGCGAAAGTTTACAATGAGCCTTCAACCTATCATGTCAATGGTATTCAAATACTTAGTCATGTCAATGTTGGCAATAGCAGCATTCTTTGTTATACTAATCTACTTGAAAAGATATTATGAGATTTTGGAAGAGTTTGGTGTAATTGATGACATTAAAGTATTAGGTATTATGGTGTTCGATTGGCTTAAAGTTGGTTGGAAAATGGTTTCTGCTTTCCTAAATGGAGACTATGAAAAAGCATTAGATTATGCCGGAAAGTTTGTAGACAAAGGAATTGATGTTCTTATTAAAACCGGAAAGATTTTATTAGAAGCAGGATTTTTAGCGATGGTTGCAGGATTTGATTTATTGATGGATGCTGCATATAAGTTCTACAAAGACCCCGAATTCAGAAGAAGAGTAACTGATATTCTTATGAAGGTTGCTCTTGTTGTAGTTGCTTTGATAGTAATACAATTCTTAATTGGTTTAGCACTATCTCTCGCTGCTGCTGCTGCATTACCTATACTAATCGGTGTTGCAGTATTAGCGGCTTTATTTACAGTAGGGTATTGGTTAAACGATAATTTCGATGAAAAATTCCAAAATGTAGAGGACTACATAGATAACTTCTTTTACGGATTACAACACTATGCTGAAACAATATATAATGATTCCATTAACTTTTTGATAAAAACTAAAGATGATATAATATTTGGTTTTAGAGAAATGTTCGATGCCGTCAAGCAATCATTAAGTATAGAAATGAATAAAGAAAAACTCTTGGCCGGAATAGAAGCCGCAGGTGGAAAGTTAATTAATTTGGCTACTTCAATAAGGGACTTCTTAAGCCCCTCAAAGAAAACAAGGGCTGGATATAATAAGGTAAGAGATTCTGTATTTGGGGATGAAGGAGTATTCGGAACACTAGGAATTAAAGGGAGATTTGCTAAAGGAGGAACTTCTCATGGTGGATTGTCTCTCGTTGGAGAACAAGGGCCGGAATTGCTACAATTAAATGCAGGTTCTAAAATCTATTCTAATTCACAATCTAAGAGAATGATGGGTGGAAGCACCAACATTTTTAATATTACTATTAACGCTAAAGACACTTCCGATGCCGAAATGAGAAGAGTAGCACAACAATTAGGAAAGATGATTGGTAATAAACTTAATCGACAAATGCCATTTGGTAATTTAATTTGAGGTGATAATATGACATATGTATATCTTAAAACGCAAAATTATTCGGGAACTGATTTATCTTTAGATACTATACCATTACTAGTCAATTCAGTTGGCATTAGTGTATCAAAGGACATACCTTCATTACCTGTTCCCTTTACTACCTTCGTTACCGGAGAATCGGAAAGAGTTGCATTAGATTTAGCATTAGGGACTAAAAGTATTAATTTAGGAGGAACAATAACCGATACAGTTGTTAAAAAAACAATAGCAGGTGTTCCAACTTCAAGAACATTTACAGCACATGAAGTCGCTCAAATGATTGCTTCTTCAGTAGATTCTACCAGTCTTGCAAGAAATCAAGCAATTGCTGAATTAGTTATTTTAATGCCATCATTTGTTGGTAATGACTATGAAACAAGAAGTGGAGTAGATGTGAACGATAGAGCCACCGGAGTATTAGTCCCATTAACTTTTCATTCGAGAGGTGGTGCTAATTTACTTGAAAATGAATTAGTTCCACTACCACTAAATCAATTTCCTGACAATTCTACCGATGAAGGATTGGTGGGCTTTATTAGAAGTTTTAGTTGTAATTTTGAAGCAGAATCTTTTGATTTAACTTTTACTATGGATTTTGATATTGCTAGAGTATTCCCTTGAGTTGATAATATGTATAAAATATTGACCGGAAAACAAAGAGGGCTAGTGTTCCCTGTTATGTGTAACGGGCATCTTAAGATTGATTATAGCGATAATGTGCCAAACTCTACATATGATATAGGCTATGGTATATTTTCTCACGAAAATTCTTTTACCTTAGAAACTATATTAACACCCTTTGATGTAAACGGAGATGGTAAAACAACCCACTCGGAATTATTTAATGGAAAGGATAGACCTAGTGAAATAATAAGAGAATGCACCTATTCGGGTTCTAGTAGAAAAACATTAGATATGAGTTCTACTTCTGAATTATCGGTTGGTATGAGAGTGGTTCATTTAAATGATTTTTCCGATGAAACTTATATTACTGAAATAACAAGTAGCACTAGAATTACAGTTTCTAGAGATAATTTAGTAAGTAGCACACAAACAAACCAAAGAGTTTATTTTGTTAAACCGTATTCTAAAAAAATAATGCCTTCTCCACCAACAGTAGATGTAGCGGGTAGTTCAGTTACTCAATCAAATTATCAGTCTTCTAAATATTTAACAAATGCTTCTAGAATAACTCACGAAATGATGTTGTTTTATAGTAGTGGCATGAGCCTATCTCTATTAAATAACACTAACGGTAATGTTAATCAACCTGCTGAATATAAAATAAAGGTTGCTTTAACAGTAGGTGGCACTACTACTACTCTAAGCACTAATAATGTAATTACAGGAAATGTTGGAAATCAATTCTTTTATAGTGGAGTAGATGATAAAGTAGGCTTTGACACGAATGGAATTGTCCAATACCAAAAAATAACAACCTTTACAACAAAAAGTAGTTCAACTATTTCGGGATTAGCAACACATGGAGAAAAAAAAGTTGCAATTGGGGAATATGTTTATATTAAAAATGGCGATAATTTCATACGGCTTGGTCGAGTAACCAGTGTGGGAAGCAGTAGTTTTACCCTCACAGATGGCGAGGCTTACGATAATTTCAGTGGCGTGACTACCGACCTATACATAGCAGTAGAGAAGGATGCGTCTTACATAAACCAGCAATATCACATAGGTTGTTCATTTAACTCTTCAAACAAAACAGTAAATGTATATTTAAATGGAACAAGACTAAAATTGTTTGATAGTGGAGGAACGGCTTCTAATTCTGTTTCAGGAACAGGTTCTTTTTCTTTTGGCACTGATGATATTTATATGGGTTCAGTTGGAAACAGTATCGGGGAAGGTAGTTCAACAACCAATAAACAATTCATGGGAATTTTACATGAATTGAGTATAGTTAATATAGATAGGAAAACCTTTAATATACGAAACCTACTACCAAATTATGACAATACTTTATTATTCTTAAGATTCGAGGAGATAGATATATGACTAAAATTTTGGCTATTTCTAAAAGTCCCTCTATTTTAACTTTAAGTTGCACCACCGCAGGTAGCACAACTTTAACTTTAGCCGACGATAGTTCTTTTAATCAAGTATATATTGGTATGATAATTGTAGGGGATGGAATACCTTCTTCTACAAGAATTACAGCCAAAAGCACTGACAGTTCAAGGCAAGTAACTCTAAGTGCATCAGCAACAGATTCAACGACTGCAAACAGAACATTTGAGAAAGTAGCATACAATTGCCCAACTAATCCTAAGTTTAAAGTAATTGAAACTTCGGGAAATGCACTTTATGATAACTTTACTGCTATATACCCAAACTCCTTTAACACCGAATTACAACCTACCTTTACTGCATTGAATGTCACTTCTTTAACAGGTGCTAGTTTTGCCACAACTACCAATGGCGGCCATACAATAACAGTAAGTTCTACTTCAGGAATGTTTGTAGGTCAATCTATACAAACAACTCTTGGTAATTTTCCAGACAATACTACTATTGCTAGAATTAATTCTTCTACGGAAATAGATACTAGTGAAGGTGCGCTATCAACCAATTCTAATGCTACGCTGATATTAGGCCAACAATTATCAAATGCAGAAACAACAAGTGGTTTTAGATTAAAGTGCCACAGTTCTGATTCTAGCACAGGTTTTAATTTTACATCTACTCAAAAAGATGAAGTTAATAACAAAACAGACAATCACTATTTTGTTTTAATTCATTCAGATAATCACCTAAAGCACCACTTTGCTAAAATTACAGAAGTGCATAGTGATGATTCTTTAGGTGATTCTTTTGATTTTGAACCAAAACTAGGTAACGAAATACCGATAAACACTAAATTTAAATTATATTCTTTTCCCATTGATGAATACATTTATCCTCATGCAATATCGGCAGGTATTAAATATGATTTAAATGATTCTTTAATTTGTGCAAGGCCATTATTTTATTTTTTCGATGAACACTTAGATAAGAAAGGACAGTTAAACCATAATGAAAAATATGCAATTAAGTTTAATACTGGTTTAGATTCAGCAACTGTTTCTTCAGATAGTTATTTTACAACTATTCCTGAGTTCGGAACAAGTGTAATAGATAATAGCAAGTTTTCTATGCGGGTGCAGTTAATTGATAGGCTAAAAGACCAAGACGACCCATTGATACACACAAGTAACGAAGGTGTTACTCCTTCTACATTTAATCCATTTACTAGAGATGCAGCATTTGTTAATATTCGTAGGGATTCTGAAGGGGAAGATGTAGAATCTGATTTAGCAAATTTTTCTACTCCTGATTATACTGGCCCTAAAAGATATATTCATTACGATTATTCACCTACTATATCAAATGCTACTGAAAACATAATGGATTGCTTTATAGAAGAATCTATTGGTGCAAGAGGCGGCCATGCTGAAATTAAAATAGTAGATTCATCAAGAATGTTAAGCACGAAGATAAAAGACTTTTCTCCTATAAGAGTTAGACATCAAGTTCATAGGGGTAACTTCTTTGATTGGATGGAATTACCACTTAAAATTACAGCAGTTTCGGCGCATCCAGAATATACAATAAAGGCAGATTTTGACATATCTTCTTTCTTGACAGTTGGAGATGAAGTAAAGGTAGGTAATAGAATACTAATCGTTAAAACGATAGACTCACATAGTTCTTTTTCACAAGACATTACTTTTGAAGATTTTACTAGATTAGAAACAGAATCCGAGTTTACTACTACTACTTATGCTCTCTCCATAGGCGCAATTATTTATCGTAGAGCATATAATCAAACCCATAAAACACTATTGACTGACTATAAGATAATAGAAGGCAGAACATCAGTGCTATATGTAGTATTAGGTAATTCTAAATTAGAGTCGCTAGAAACAAGTGTTGTCGGTAGCGATGCAGATAAGAAATTACTGACTCTGCAATTTGATAATTCATCATATAGTTTCAATAGTTCTCTCCGTTCAGCAGTAGGTAACTACTCTATTGAAGTAGAAAGACTAAACGGTGAAATAGAAAGCATTGAAAACGATATTGAAAATAACACTAATATAATGAGACTTGTGGCTAATAGCACTTCTAGAAAACTTACAGCAAACATTATAGATAAAAATGCACTTTTTACTAAAGATATCATCTATTCTAGTGATAGTCCATATAATAATTTGACTCCACTATTAGATACATCAAATAACGAAATGCAAGCAATAGTAACATTTGATGCTTCTAGCAAAACAATTGACTTAAAAACAGCAGCAAACATCTCTAATGCTGCTACTGCTACAATACCAGCAGGAACAATATTGTTTGGTAAATATTCAAATGGTCTGCTTTCATATATTGGTAGGACAACTGTTGCTACTTCTTCATCTAATTCCGTTGCAATAGGAGAATACCCTAGAACAGAAGGGACAGTTACCTTATATAAATCAGCAACTAAGAATTACATAATGAATAAAGCACTTGCATCCAATTCATTAGTTTCATCAGCCTCAAGTTTAGATGGCGTTTCAAATAAAGGGCTTTATTTTGATAGTGGTAAGAAAATAAGAAGAAGTGGAGTAGGAACAGGAACACAACAAGATGGTAGCGAGGAATCTACTTTAGTTTCTAGTTCGTTATCAAATACTCCAGAAGCAAGAGGATATTACCTTAGTTCTTCAACTAAAATGAAAAGTGATTCTGCATTTCAGGCTAGATTAGATAATGTTACTCACACTACTTATGCGGATTTTGATACAATAAATACTCTTATTGATTTTACAGTTGTAAGTATTAAGAAAAACAAATTTGATACGAGCGTAGTAATTGCACCCTATGTTCCATTAACTTTAGGAAGAGTAGATGTAAACTACGCTAATCAATTAGATACTATTATATCTACTGCTATTTTAATGACTTGTAATGCTATTGGTTCAACTCCTCAAAATTCGCTCACATCTAGTTTAAGCGGCTATCATGTTGCTTTAGGTGGAATAGATAATCCAAGAAGACACTATGGAAGCCCAATTTATGTTAATGGTATTTTTGCTGGATTTTTTGTTGGTGCTTCTAATAGTGGAACTTATACTACATTATATTTAGATAGAAAAATAAAAAATATAGCGGCAAATTCAGAAGTTACAATATTAAATAGATTAGATGATACCCTAGAAGAATCTAAGAAGACTCACGAATTAAATTTCCTAAATGCCGGTCACTTACATACGGGTAAAATGATTGGATTACTCCATCCAACGATAGGGGCTGCTAATACTCCTAATACTAATGTTGTTGCTGATAATACATTGAGTCTATTCGATTATCCATTAGCATATGAAGAAGATTTAGGAAGGTCTTCATATGCTAATAAGTTTGGTAGTCCATATTATAGGTTAATTAGTTTAGAAAAAGGTAATTTTAATTTAGTTAATTCAAGCATTACTGGATTTACTGAATCAGAAGAATTTAATTTCTATGGAGAAAAATTAAGTAAAGTAAAATACTATTCTACTGCATATAGATTTAGTCCCGGATTTTATGTAGATGGAATCTTAAATGATAATATTATCGGAACGGGAGTTGGTATGCCAAACTATCTAGGTTCGGAGGGCCATGATTTAATTGAATCAAGGGGCTTTAATTCTGTTACGGGTTCAAGGTATTTTAATACCACTAGATTTAGAAAAAATAGTAATCAGACTACTGATGCCATTTATGTTCCTCCCAACCCCACACTATATTCAGATACTTCTTTAGGTAGAAGTCCATATATTGCAGAAGATGTCTTAGATAATAAAGACCCCAAAGTATCTAGAATGTTTTTATTTTCTAATTGTGATTTACTACCGTATTCTGGAAGTAGAATAGATAGTTTATTTAATACAAATAACACTAGAGACTTAAGGGAATATAGCCTAATGTTAATAGATGAACCTAGTATTACAGACTCATTCGATACTAAAACTAATATACTGGGTGAAACTAAGAGAATAACTTCAAATGATTCCTCTCATAGTTTTGTTAAAATAAAATCATCAAGTAAATCAGTAGGTTCGGAAAATGCCAGTTTTACTAATTTTTCTTTAATGAGATTAACTGAAGTAGTATATGATTTTGCTTTTAATCAATTTGACCCTGAAAACCCACCAAGTAAAAATAGAGTAGTTCCTAGTTTTCAATATGCTACGCATCAAAAAAATCCAGTTTCGAGTTCTGGAAATGCCGTTTATGCTCGTTCTATACCTTCTTCTAATGTTATACGATGTAGTCTTTCTCCGGATAACCTTTCGGCAAATGATGTCATAGTAGATTCAACGGGTAGATTTATGGGAATTGTTTCTAGTGTTTCTACTACTGACATTACTTGTGATAGTGCAATATTTAAAACTTATAGGGATAGTAGTAATGTAGCGCAACATTATGTTGCTTCTTCGGGAACAGATACAAGATTATTTTTTGTTCCGGTTGAGCAATTGACTAATGCTGATAGTGGAGTTGGGCCAATAAAAGGGCATGGAAAACAAGACACATTTATTAATTTTGATGACGATATCCACCTATTAAAGAGCGCAATAATGACCGATACTACAACTACTAAGTATGGTAAATCGGGTAGTGATTTTTATACAAAATATAACAGCAATACTTTATCTGGGACAATAAATAATACTTCAAGAGAGGCTAACCTTTGGCTACCTATTGATATTGATTCCGACTCAACTGCGGCAAAGGGAGCAGGTGGCGGGCAACCTTCAAAGGTTCTAGAAAGTTTAAGGGCGGGTTTTTTGAGTTCTATGGCTAGTGGTAACGGCTTTGCTGCTAGTGGCTATAATTATGGTGAATTGCTATATACTCATTTTATGCCAATAATATTTGATAGATTTAATATTGAAGATGGAACGACTGCAAATGCTGATACTGGAATGTGTTGCCCAAGAGTCCTTGGGATGAGTCATAGAACAGTAGAAGACGAATTTTCTTTATATGGTATTAGCCTAAATGGAGATTATGCTAGTTTAAAAGATAGTGGGACTCCAAGAGGTAATTTAGATACTGATGCTGACGGAATAATTTTTGGATTTAAACCGTTGCTTAAAATACACAACACTAATGATTTGATGGGAACTGACAAAGGGCCAAACAATACTACCATTATTAGAGTAAAATTAGATGAAGAAGAACAACCTTTCTTACAGTTTGTTGATTTGACTGGTTGTTATCTCGCTGCCGAAAATGGAAAATATCTACAAACTGATGGTGATTCTATTTCTTTAGGAACACATTCCGATGGAGAGAGCCTAAACGGAGTAACCCCAAATAAACTACTATATGTAATATCTCACGAATTTGATATTTCGGACACAAGTAGAACCCATATACTTACGCTTGATGATTCTTTAGTAGCGGCTGATACCTTTTATAGAATACTACAACCAAATCACACCTGTTTATATGATTTCAGCCCAAGCGATATTAAATTGAACGAACTGTCTTCTAGATATACTAAGAAACCATATTCTAATTCTGTATATGATACACCAAATAGTTACTTTGTTAAAGGAGGTTCGGGAAAAAGAACATTAGCAGGTGAAGGGGAAGCAGTATTATCTATGTATGTTATTGCTGACCCTAATGATGTTTCTTCTTCCGACCATGTGGTAATAAGGACACCAGATAAATTAGATGCTATATGGAATATTGGCGATGATAATTTATCTAAACAAACCCTATGTATTGCTGATGGTGAAAATTCTAATATTACCGGAGTTACTTTTAGTAAAGATAGCACAACTATTGGATATTACATGTCAATAGCGGAACAACAAACAATGTTGGGCATACCTTCTGTTTCTGAACTCATTGAGTTAAAAGTAGAAGGAGAAGTGCCTAGTTCTGCAAAAAGAGCAATCATTGGTTCAGAAGTGAGCATTTGTAGAGAGGCAGACGATTTAATAGAAGAGTTATTACAAGATAATAATATTGATTTTTCTTTGAGTAAGAATGCCAACTATCCTTTCTTTTTAGCACCTGATTTTAAGGGAGTTAATTTATTTCAAGCAATTAATTTTATTATGAGTAAGAAAAATAAATCACTTTTGGAAGTAAATGGCACTTTAACTATTGTAGATAAAACAAATACTTCGAATTTTCCTAATGTTATCATAGGAACAAGAAACAAAAACATAGATGTCTTTAGAGTTCAAAAACTAAAAACTATGTATAGTTTTGCAAATACAGTTACAGTAGTAGGTAAAAGCCACAAAGGAACAAGAAAAAACCTTAGAAGCATTAAAAAGGTAGGGATAAAATCAATGCGTGAATATGATAAGCAACTCATAACGCAGGAAGAAGTAGATTCTAGAGCAACTGAATTACTGAGATTACATGGTAAGTTTAACTCTAAAATAATTGTAGAGGTTGGACATAAAGGACTAGGACAATTGAGGGCCGGTGATATTGTTACTTTAGATTTCCCTAAAGAAAATATTAAATTCTCGGAATTTCTAGTATTACAATTAACTCACAATATGAAAGGAATGATAACTTTAGAACTAGGTAGATATACTAAACAATTAGAAGATAGGTTTGCTGAAATACAAATTAAACAACAACAGGCAACTGAAGAAGATTCTGAAGAAGTTCCAAATAAATTAGAATTAAGTTTCCTAGATGATATTAATTTGAAATTGATTAGATTTGTTGCACAGAAGAGGTCATCTTCTGACGGCAATAAACTAGGATTTGGTAGCCCTTTAAATACAAGCACATACACACTTGGTTTTGTCGGGGTTGGCGGAACAACAACTACTCTCTTGGAGGAAGACTTTTGATAACTGACACAATGAAACAATTAATAGCAAACCACATACAATCTACATTAGCCAATAATGGTAAAATAGGATTAGGTGGTAATTCGACTTACTCTACCCAAACTGGATTAGATGTAGATTTAGGAACGCTTGTTTCTCTTTCTGCAACTGTATCAGATGAAAATGTAGTAGAAGTCCACTTAACTATTTCGGGAAATGCTTCAGGAATGTCCAATTCGGTTATTAGAGAAGCAGGTATATTTGATTCGGCAGGTAATTTATTAGTTCGACATAATTTTGATGGACTAGGGCCGTTTTCAACAACAGAAAATCTAGAACTCTTTTTTATTATGGAGGTAGAATAATATGAATAACCCTCACTTTTACAGCACTCTTTCGGGAACGCCTTCAACACAAATTACTGACTCAACAGATTATCCCCATTCTGGATTAGTAAAAATACTTAGTCAAGCAAATAGAGGAAATTATGCCGTTAAAACTGCTACTGATTTTAATATTACTTTTTCTACTGCTAATAATTTTACAACAATTGCTGTTACTGCCGGTAAAGTATATAGAGATAACAAGTTACACACTGTTACTGCTTTATCTGCAACTGAAATGAATACTTCGTATAATTCGGGAACTGGTGCAGTAGATGTTACCCCTGTTACTAATGATGTATATTTGATGCTTGTAGCAATTGATGGTGGAGGAAGTAACGATACTATGGTATTAAGAGGTTCAAATTCTACTACTAATACTATTCCTGCATTTGTTGATGGAGATGTTCCTATTGCTATAATTAAAATAGTAGGGGGTTCTGCTAATGATGCTACTTCAACATCTACTAGAATGGTTCAATATTTCACAACAAGTAAAACAGAAAATAGCGTAAGTATAGGTTATGAAAATTCAAATGCTTATACTGAAGCAGGTGCAATTACTGGAACTAGCGATGGTTTATTCATTTCCGGCATAGGAACGGCTACTGTTGCAAGTGCAGATAAAGTTTTAATTCAAGATTCAGGTTCATCAGATGTTATTAAAACGGTTACTGCTTCTTCTATTGCCGCATTAGCACCTCAAGGAGATATTACATCAGTAGTCGCAGGAACAGGTTTAAGTGGTGGCGGAACAACTGGAGATGTTACATTAAATGTTTTAGATATAACAGTCGCTGAATTTGCCGGAAGTAGCATACAAAAAAGCACTGGTTCATTTGCAGATAATGATACTACTGTTATGACTTCTGCTGCAATTGACGACCATATCATAGGAAAGGGATATACTACCGATACTCAATTAACTACCGAAGCAGTTCAAGACATTGTAGGGGCGATGTTTTCTAGTAATACAGAAACTAGAGTAGCCGCAACATATGACGATAGTAGCGGTAAAATTGATGTTGTTGTTGATGATATGACAGCGAATGATAATACCTTTAGGACTATTACTGCGGGTGGAAATACTTTAGGTGCTACTGAAACATTGGCTTTTACTGCCGGTTCTAATGTCACAATAACTGAAAGTAATGGTGCTGTAACTATTGCTGCAAGTGGTGGTGGGGGTAGTGGTGATATTGAAGGAATTACAACTGCTTCTAATAGTGGTTTGGCGGGTGGTGCTACAACTGGAACACCAAGCCTAAGTTTAGATATAAACAATTTAACTGCTGAAGCAATAGCAAGTGGAGATACAATAGCATTTAATGATAGTGGGGATAATGGCATACATAAAGAGTCAATTGATGACATAGCAACTTTGTTTGCCGGTGATGGTCTTACTGCTTCAAGTGCAGTAATAGCAGTAAATGTAGATGATTCTACCATTGAAACAAATAGCGATACCCTACGGGTTAAAAATAATGGAATTGGAACACAACATATTGCCGATGATTCAGTTGATGGTGATAAATTAACAGATGATATTATTATTGCGGCATCATTGGAAGTAACAGGAACTACTATTTTAAATGATGATGTAGTAGTAGTCCCAACTAAAACCTTTTTCTCTACAAGATTACCAACTGTTACGGTAAGTTCGGGTGCTTTAACCGAGAATACTCATGCAGGTAGATACCTTATATGTGGAGGCAATGTAACATTACCTTCTAGTCCGGCGGCAGGAGTCCATTTTACTATACTAAATACATCGGGCGGAGATATTACTGTTACTGCTACAAGTGGTTCTACTATTAACGGTGGTAGTGCTAATACAGCAATAACAGTAGGGGATTTTAATGCTGTAACTTGCATCGGCATAGGTTCTAATAATTGGATTGCTCTTGGAGTTTGATTGCTTTGTATAACGCTATTGTAGGTTCTTGTGCTGAACAAAAGGCTAATGCTGTTAATACAGACTTATACAATTTGGCTTCTGTTAAAGCCATACATGAAACTGCCGGAAACAATGCAGTAGGAATTAACTTTAACGCAGGTGCGGCTAATTCGGCATGGCTAACTGGTGTGCAAGTAATAGGCACAGACATGTATATTTCAAATAGAGGTAATAATAATAACTTTGATAGCACACATGTATTATTTTCAAAGTTACCAATTAGTTCTACTGGAAACGGAGCAGTTGTAAGACAAAACTCTACGGGATTAAGTATAAACAGTTGTGAGGGTTTTGGTTTGGATAGCACCGCAACAAAAATAATTATTGCCGACCATCACGCAAATGGAGTAAGAAGTGGGACTCTCTCTCAAAGTGGTAGTAGTTTAACAGTAACTCTTAATGGTAGTTCTTTATCCGCAGGTGGTGGAATTAGATACGCTCGTTGGAATGATGATGGTTCTAAGTATTACTTCGGCTACCAAAATGTTCCGCTTAATGGTAAATCGAAAGTTAAACAATATTCAGCATCAACAAATTATGTAGTTCAAAACAGCGATACATTACTTGGTAGCGTTGATTTACCACATGACATTATTGCTGACTTAATTTTCAATTCCGATGGCACTAAGATGTATCTTGCTGAACACGATGGATATATTCATGAATACGACCTATCAACTGCTTACGATATTACAAGTGGAACGCTCGTTACTACACTTGATTTGACTTCTTTCTATGGCACTATCGGTTCATCTCCGTGGTGGCCGAGTAGTAACACTGGAAAC
>Ga0181418_1000242_pt1 | contig 18130 bp, 27 predicted proteins | sample 41SPOviralmetaG_FD_130143 | JGI IMG/M metagenome (GOLD analysis project Ga0181418, IMG submission 130143) | Marine viral communities from the oligotrophic San Pedro Time Series (SPOT) site, San Pedro Channel, CA, USA - 41 SPOT_SRF_2013-03-13 | ecosystem: Environmental > Aquatic > Marine > Strait...
GCATCGAATTCATCGGTAAATAGCTCGTCATAAACCTTCTTAGTTTTATTAAATTCATACACCCTGAAAGGGTAACTTAACATGTGACAAAACTTTGATAACATATTTCCCATTACTTACATTATTACATATATTATTTTTTCTACACTTTCTTTTTAATAAGGTATATGTATTTTTCATTTCATTTTCCTTATGAAGTCTGTAGGATAAAACAGCATAAATAGAGAATATACTTCCCATATAAATATAGTAGTGAAATAAAATTGAAATAAATATAATTATTTATATTATAATAAATAATTATGGAACAAACAACCGGAAAAAACAGAAATACAATTGACAAGTTCTATACTAACCCTAGTATAGTGGGTAAGTATATAGAAAAATTTAAACCCTATTTGGGAAATAAAGATCTAATTATAGAGCCAAGTGCTGGAAGTGGTGTATGGACTTCTCCATTACATATGTATAATTTGATAGCATTTGATATTCAGCCAGAAGGCGAAGGTATACATCAGATGAATTTCTTAGATGTTGATTTATGGGCTTTTCAAAATAATCTTCATTTTATAGGAAATCCTCCTTTTGGACGTCAATCAAGTTTGGCTCGCAAGTTTATAAAACATATAACTAGTTGTGAGCGAACAAAAACAATCGCATTTATATTGCCAAAAAGCTTTAAAAAAGATAGTTATCAAAAAACATTTCCAGCTAATTATCATTTAGAATATCAGGATGATGTAGGTAAAGATGCGTTTTTAGCAAATGGAAAACCTTATGATGTTCCGTGTGTGTTTCAAATATGGGTCAATAAAGGTTATGCACGGGAAATGCCGGAAAAATTAGAACCAAAGGGGTTTAAATTTGTAAAAAAGGGTGAAAATCCAGATTATTCTCTAAGACGTGTAGGAGTATATGCTGGAGTTATTAGTAAAGATATAGAAGATAAGAGCGAACAGAGTCATTATTTTATAAAAGTAGAAAAAAATAGTGACTTATTTGTAGTGAAATATCAAAATATTATATGGGAATTGAATAATACAGTAGGTCCAAATTCAATAAGTAAACAGGAATTTATCAAAGAAATTAATAAAATACTATAGTATATGAAAATCATATTGATATTGGGTAATAAGTTATTGTCTTCTGGAAAACCCTCAAAAATATTAAAAAAGAGATTAGACACAGGAATAGACAATTATAATAAAAATGATATTTTTCTTGTTAGTGGTGGAAACATAGCTAATGTTTCTCATACGGAGGCTTACGTAATGAAAAAATATATATTAAATGTGTTACCTAAGGCAGAGGTAATATGTGAGTCTAAATCATTAACTACGAAGGAGAATATACAATATAGTAAAAATATTTTAAAGGATTACAAGTGTAAAGTTTTATTGGTAACATCATATAATCATTTAAAACGAGTAAGAAAATTAGTAAAAGGTTTAAATTGGAAATTAACAAGTTAACTTCTCTCTAATCCATCCACGAATATTTTCGTTAGTAGGTTGTAACATTTCTAGCAAGCCATTTAAATAAAGAGCACATTGCTTTTCCGTTGTATTTTCATCATCCATTATAAGTAATGAATTGTAAATAATTTTTAATAGACGTTTATCATAAATATTTTTGATGTTTTCAAATACTGTATCAATATTAATTGATTCTGTAGTGGTATCTTTAAAAAGGTCAGGTGATTCTAATTCTAATACGTTTTTGTAAAGTGCTAAAGTATGAGTAATGGCGGTTTGTTCTGTTTGGGAATATGTTTCAATAAGTTTATTAATACCTCTAACAGCATTAGTAAGTATAAATGTAAAGATTTTATTATTGTTTTCATCATTTTTATACCATTTGTAATACCTGCGAATGGCATGAAAGAGATAGTATAAATCATTTTGCGAATCACTGTTATACCATCTCCATATTCCTTGGCTCCAAGTTGGAGGATGTAAATGTAAAATATTATCACTAACGGATACCTTAGTCCCTAGAGGACTATAGGCAAGTAAAGATAACTGAACCATAACTTGAAGAGGTTCTAATATCATATCACTGCGTTCTTTTCGTGTTCCAGCTAATTCCATATTAGAAGTACTTATCTTTTTATTTTTAAACTTTTTAGCGTATTTATAAATTTTATATCCCCCTTTAATGGCTGAATATCCGGTAATTAAAGCATTCATATAAAATACTTAAAGAAAAAACAAGAGCAAATATAAATGGATTATGCAGAAAATAGTAAATTAATGGAGGAAGATATGGATGAATTGAAGGAATTTATGTTTCCCTTAGATGATAAACGCTTAAAAGAGTTTATGATGTTATCTACAGAAGATCAATTAAATGCTATAAGTTTGGGTTCTTTTATGTTGAAAGAAGGTAAAAATCGTTACATTAGTATGAAATCAGGACAAAATTTACAATTAATGCAACAATTAAAGGACGAATATGAAGAGAAAATTTTAAATAAAGATTTAACCGTTAGCAAGTTGAAAGAAGATATTAGGGGACTAAAGAACGAACACGTAAAAGAAATGAGTGAAATGAGTCATGATATAACTGAAAAAACCAAAGCTAAGTATCAAAAGCACTGGAATGATAAATTTGAAGAATTAAATAACCAATTGGAAGACACAAAAGGTAGTATGCAAAAATTAATAGATACGCGAATATCTCAAAATACCTCTCATAATGAGAAACTATTAAATATGCAGCAAAAGTCTATACAAGAAAAAGATGAAATAAGGCGTAATTATGAGGAGAAATTAGATGAATTACGTAGTAAAATGGAACAAATAGTAATGATGTCTTCAAATTCAACAAAAAAAGGACAAGAAGGAGAAGATTGGACTTTTAATGAATTGTTGCGTTTATTTCCAGAGGCGATGGTAGAAGACACTCACGCACAAGGAGGAAGAGGAGATTTCATTATAAGGGACAAGTATGTAGGTATGGTAGATTCTAAAAAGTTTAAAGGAAATGTTCCAAAACGTGATATTAAGAAATTTAAGGCAGATATGGAAAATAATAATGAATATCAGTATGGTATATTATGTGCTACAGATCATGGAATAGCGGCAAAGAGTGATTTATTATTGGAATTTGTATGTGGAAAACCTATAGTATACGTCCATAATGCTCGAAATAATCCACAAAAGATATTAATGGCTTGTAATTTGTGTAAATTAATACTCAAAAATATGGAATGTTTTGACGTGACAAAAGAAGAAAATCAGCTTATTATTAAAGAAAAAACAAAATCGTTAGTGAGAATCAAAAAGAAGATGCTAAAGAAAGTCCAAGATTTTAGTGAGAGCATGATAGAGTTAATGGATACACAGTGGAGTGAGTTAGATGCTTTGTTAAAACAAATTAATGTAAAGTATTAATATATATGTGGTATTTTTGTAAATATAAAGATTCTTTAGGAAAACCAAATGAGGGCCTACATTCATATAGAGTATTTAATATATCGATTATAGATGTTTTACTTACATTTTTATTAGCAAAATTTATTCAGTATTACATAATGGAGGAGACAGAATTCAGTATTATACTTTTTGTATGCTTCATAATAGGTATAATAATTCATCGAATATTCTGTGTTAGAACACAAGTCGATAAATTATTATTTGGGTAAACTTATCTTCTTCGTTTTTTTCTAGTTTTTTTGTTTAAAAGTGATTTAAATAATTTTTCTAATTTTTTATCGCTAAGTTTTTCTAATTTTTTTTGTATATTTCTACCTTTATTTTTTTTGATAGTTTTTCTAATAGAATATTTGTATGTTTTTCCTGTTTTATAAAATACAAGAATTCTTCTTATAAGTTCTTTTTTGAGTGCTTTATGTTTTTCTGTATTTTTTTTGAATGAAGAAGGATAGGTTTGATTATCGATTTGAGATTTAATAATAAAACTCTGTAGATCTTCGACCACTCTTTTTCCAAATTGGTCTGCTCTCCATATAGTTTTTTCGCTTTTTTTAATATCACTAAATCCATCTTTAATATTTTTATCATTTTTTGACATCTATATATTATATAAAAAAAATATTTTTACATAATATATTATGTTTGCGTATGATTATAGTTGTAAAATAGTATTGGTAGGAGAGTGTTCGGTAGGTAAGACAGCATTAACCCAACGATTAGTGTATGATATGTATAATAAAAAAGTGGACGCTACAATAGGGGTAGATTATAGCACTAAAATATTAAAAATGAGAGATAGTAATTTGGTAAAGTTACAAATGTGGGATACAGCAGGACAGGAGAATTTCATAAGTTTAATAAGAACTTACTACAAGGATGTAGGAGGAGCTATATTAATGTTTGATTTATGTGATAGAAGGTCATTCAATAGGATTCATTTTTGGTATAATGAATTAAAGAAAAATGCTTTGGAGGATTATCCAATAATGATAATAGGAAATAAAGTAGATGGATTACGTGTAGTAAATGATTATGAAGCACAAGCTACTGCTAAAGATTTAAATTGTTTATATGCGGAAATAAGTGTAAAAACCGGTCAAAATACATTTGAATCGATACAAAAATTCACAGAACATTTATATAGTAAACGTGAAGATTTAACAGCATTCAAAAGTAGTATTACGGATGAATTTAGTTTAAAAATAGGTGGTGGAAGACCAAAACCAAGAGAAAATATGTATGATTGTTGTATAATGTGTTGAAAATTGAAGTATTTATCCTAAAAAACTTAACGGACAAACGCATGATATTATGTTTTATATAACTAAATACTTTGATTGTCCCATTTGTTTAAGTCAAAAAAAAGTAAAAAATAGCACAAAATGTAAAAAATGTAAAAATATTCACATATGTAACCAGTGTATGTTAAATATGTGTGAAAAAGGAATGGCTAATAGGTGTCCTATATGTAGACAGACGGAGTGGCGAAAACAAAATTTAAATAAGAATTCTATTTTACCCAATAATTATACTAGAGTAATAAATACTATTAGAATCGTAGATGAGACGGGAAATGTAATAGGAGATCATGAAATAAAAGGTTGTTTATGTTATTGTAGTTGTTATTGCTTAAAAAATATAATGCATACAATAGTTAGTGTATTTTCATATATTACTTTAAGTTGGTTTTGTGGATTTCTCGTTATACTTGTTCTGGCAAATGATTTTAGGCCTGGAGATCCAGAACACTCCGTATTATTAGCGTGGTTGCCATTTGTAATAGGATTTCCTTGTCTAACACTATTAATATGTTGGTGTGGAAGATGTATATGCGAGCAAAAATTTGAGAGACCAGTTCACGATTTTATGGAATTAACTTGCTGTCATCATTAAAATTGATAAAGTTGATTAACAATAAGAGAAAAAGACCAATCTCTATCATTAAGATTAACTTCAAATCCTTTATCGTTTAGTAGACGAACATTAAATTTTCTCAATTTAACCGGTCCAAAATAGATGCGTTTTGTTTCATCGGGTTTGTCATTTTTATATGAAATTATTTGATTGGCATTAGAGGGGGCTGTATTAATAGGTATTCTAAGTAAAATATCTGGTGAATTTGGAGATGAATATCTAGGTTTTCTATTATTAGTAGTATTTGCTGCTATCATTTGTGCCACAGAATATTGTTGTCTTTGTGTTAAATTACTGATAAGATCAATATTAATATCATTTTCAGCGCATCCTCTATCTGTAGGTGGACCCGCTACATCTACACACTCAAACTTAGGATCATTTGCGTGTCCTGGTTGATATTTTTTATTAGAATTTAGTCCCGTTCCATTAACATATATTGATGTATTCATAGTTTGTGGTTTATAATATTCAGGTAATTTAAAATTATTACTGTTGTTATCAATAAGAGATATTAAGTCCTTGTTGGGTTTATTATTATTAAAATCATCAAGTGTTAATAATAGGTATCTTGGTCCATATACATCAATTGTTGAAGGTGCTCTAAATTGTCCTAATTCAAGATTGGTTGTTGCGTTGTTTCTAACATTATAACCCTTAGTGGGGTCTAATTCAAGTTCAAGGGTTCTAAATCCTAGTAACCATCCTAAATTGTAGTTAATTTTAGCACCTGGTTTAGGTGGTTCTAATAAAGAACTAGGAGTTTCTCTGAATGGAGCAGTACATTGAGATGCTTCAGCATCTTCGATATACCATATAAAAGTACATGGCTGATTCTTAACTACAATTACAACCTTATTAGAAATACTAACATCATTTTGATCGAACCATATATCTGAACCCACACTACCACCAATGCTAAGTTGACTAAGTTCAGAATTAATTTTGCTAATTAAACTACTAGCACTAGAATAATTTCCATCTGGTATTCTAATAGTATATAAATTTCCATTTGTTTTAATTTGAAATCTATTTGTTCCATAATCTTCTGAAAATACATGCCAACTATATGGGATTTCAACGTTATCTACTGTAATGTCAACTACATTCAATAATGGTTGATTAAGATTAACAGTATAATTAGTGGAAGTATAAAGTCTGACCTGAGGATTAGCATCGGCTCCAGGACAAGTGGACCCAGAAGGATCTAAAATTTCTCTATAATGTGAATCAAAATTAACTATTCTCTTAATTGTTTTACGTTGAATTGGATTTTTATCTCCCTGAACGGTTCCTTGTAAAGCTAATCTATTTTGCTGAGATTGTAATGGTCTTCCAATAATGTTAGATTCTTGGTTTAATATAAGATTTTTATTAGGAGTATCATTATTTTGATACTGTTGACTGAGAACTTTCGAAGCTTCACTATCATCATTTTCATATGATTCTTGCCATGTTTGTTTGTTAAAATCATCAAACTTTTTTTTTAATTTATTAGAAGCTTGTTCTAAAAATTTGAATATTTGTTCTTTATTTTTATTAGCTCTTAATTTATATTTAAGTTCTTGAATTTTTTCATCTATTTTTTCTTTATTAATTGGAGCATTTCCAGTTAAATGTAATATTCCTAATAAATCTTCAGTTTCATAATTATTGACATCAAATGTTTTATTTTGGTTAAATGTGTCCATTATACTATAATATGTTATATTTTATAAATAAAAATAGTTATAAAATATAAATGTTTCGAAGGTTATTTTCTACAAAAAGGAAAAATTTACCCAAGGCAGTAAGAGAACAAGTATGGTTAAAGGATATGGGAAAGAATTTTGAAGGAAAATGTACTATAAATTGGTGTAATAATATAATAAATGTATTTGATTTTACAGTTGGTCACAATAAACCTGTAAGTAAAGGGGGTTCTGATAAATTGAGTAATTTACACGCGATATGTTGTCGATGTAATACTTGTATGGGTGATAGATATACAATAACGGAATGGCGAAATGAATGGTGACGTTTTTTTAGTGCTTTATTTAGTGTTATTTATCTTCCTGTCGAACCAATACCACCTGCTCCACGTTCTGTTTCCTCTAGAGAGTTTGCTACTTCAACTGTAAAATTATAGTCTAGACCAGGCATACAAACTTGGACTACTCTATCTCCCTTACCAATAGTAACAGGATTATCTGTAGTATTAAAGAAAGCCGCCATTAGAGTTCCTCTATAACCAGAATCAATAATTCCTACTGAATTTGCTAGCATAATTCCACGTTTGCTTACACTAGAACGAGCATACATATAGTAAGGAGATGGGATTTCATTAACTGGTAAACCCGCCATAAGCGGACTTATATCAACTTTAGAAACAGCACAACTAACTTTCATATCAATAAGTTTAATTTTTCTGGCTTCAATAGTAACTGTGTCAGGAACAAATAAATCGAATCCTGAATCAGGATGTTTATTTGAAAAACGTGTATTAGTTAATTTTGTAATTTTTGAATTATATAATTCAACAATTTCGCTATCTGGATTCATCGCAGTAAGTGGATTTGGGGTTACACATAGTTTAACACGGTAGGTAGGGGTAACGCTTTCACTAAGACTAGTCATTTAATGATAATATTATCTTATTTTTAAATTCGTTTGAAAAATGTTTAATATAAGTATTTAACATGAAAATTGAATAAAAAATATATGGATAATATCATAGTATATAATCATGTCAGAAGCTAAAAGTAACACCGAATGTCACATCTGCTACGAGCAGTTTAACAAGTCAACTCGTTCCAAGACAATTTGTAGTAAATGTAATTTAGAAAGTTGTAAAGTATGTATTAGAAAATATTTAATGGACCAAGCAACTGACTCTCATTGTATGGGTTGTAAACAAGGTTGGTCTAGAGAGGAAACAATAAAAGCAATAGGTAAATCATATTATAATAAAGAATATAAACAGCATAGGAAGAATATGATGTTTGATACAGAAAAGGCACGGTTTCCAGAGACAATGCCTATTGTTGAAAGAGTAGTAAAAGAGAAAAATATTCAAGAAGATATAAGAAAATTAGATCGTGAACGCGACGTATTAAAAGAAAAAATGTATGAATTAGAGCGGAAAAAGAGGAACAAAAATAATGAATTGTATGATTTGCGATATAACAATAAGAGTGGAGAACAAAAGGAAAAGAAGGTCTTTATCAAGAAATGCCCGGTAAGCGAATGTGAAGGCTTTCTATCTTCATCTTGGAAATGTGGTGTTTGTTCTACGTGGGTTTGTCCTGATTGTTTTGAAATTAAAGGTAAAACAAGCGACGATCTTACAAAACAACAATTGGACGAACAACATACTTGTAACCCAAATAATCTGGAAACAGCAAAGTTGATTAAGGCTGAGACTAGGGGTTGTCCTAGTTGTGGTATTCCTATCTATAAAATTTCAGGATGCGACCAAATGTGGTGCACCCAGTGTAAGGTAGCATTTTCGTGGAGAACTGGTAGACGAGTTCATGGAGTTATTCATAATCCGCACTTCTATGAATTTCAGAGGCAAGGAGGAGGAGCGGTAGTAAATGCGCCTAACGCTCAGATTTGTGGAGGAATTCCAGACTATAGGAGTTGGAATGATAGATTAAAAGCTATATTTGGTGAAAATACAGGAGGTGGAACTTATACAAGAAACGTAGGATATGGAGCTAATAGAAGGGCAATATGTGGACCACTAGAGCAACATAAAAAACATACATTTGAGTGTCTATTAACTCTATATCAAAAGTCAGAATATTTCAAGCCCCACCATTATATTTGGTGGGAAACAAGAGATAGTATAGAATGTTATTCCGATATTCATGATAATTATAGTAATGGAATTCCACAAAACCAAATAAAACTTTCAAGTTTCTTTAAACTTATAGAAAGATTTCATAGAGGAGCAAATCATTTTATGGATACTGAATTAGGTGAATTACGCAGACAACTAAATCGTGATAGAGATAATCAAGATCTTCGTGTTAAATTCCTTATGAAACAAATAGATGAAACAAATTTTAAAGTAACTCTGGCAAAAAGAGATAAACAAAATGATAAAAAAAGGCATTTACTAGATGTATTTGAATTGATGGGTGCTGTTTATACAGAAGTATCAATCGCCATTTATAATCATATGACAGGTTTCGCTAATGGAATAGGTCCTAGACCACGTTATCCTTCTCGTGATGGAAGTGGCTCTAGTAGGTATAAGGAGTATTTCACAAAAATGATGACTGATAAAGATGTAATGCATAAATTATTCATAATGTTGAGTAAAATTGGAGATGAATTGAATAAACTTACAAGAGTAAGAGTTTACTGTAATAAACAGTTATGTAAAATTGGAAAATCTTATAATAATGGAGTTACTATTATAGATGCTATATTTGAAACTCCCAAAATAAATATTAAAGATATAAAATCGGATATGAAAAAACCAAAAAATATTCAAGGTCTATTTTGTCCATTAATAAAAAATAAAAAATTAATTTATGTTAACGATAACTATTATGGAAAGTTAAAATATATTTGAGAAGAATTTTAAAACAATATTTAATAATATTAAATTTTTTTTTATTCCAGGACAAATATGTCCTTTTTTAACTTGAAAACATATTTTACATTTCTTTTCTATAGGAACTAATTTTACTCTTTTTCCAGGACATACATGGCCTTTTTTCTTTTTTCCACAAATTTTACATCTATAAACACGTCTTTCAATAGGTCTATCATAATATTCTGCTTGTGCTATTCTGTCTTTAGTTAGTATAGTGCACCCATTTCCTCTTTTAAAATGATGACAACCATGAAATAGTATTTTTTCTAAAAATAAAACCATATCACTTTTCATTTCCATTAATTTTTCTCTAGTAATATGTTTTTTTCCTTTATAAACGTGATTATTGTAAATTTCATCTTCATATATTCTACTGCGTTCTATTGGTATTGTTACATTTTTTATAAGGCCTATACCCATTATTTTATTTTTATCATTATTCATTTCTAATACAAATATGTATTCTCCTTTATTTATATTATCTGTAATTTTTGTATCTAATCCGTAAACACATCCTTTATGATTTTTTCGCTCTTTCCATTTAATATTTTCAGTGTATGTCTTATTTGTAAATCTAACTGTTCCTATATGAAACGGTTTATCTTTATACATTTGTTGTATAAGGATAATATTAAGTGTTATTTAAATCAATTTTTTATCTTATCAGATAATTCAAATAACTTAGTAGTAATATTGCTTTTGTCGCTATCACGTAAAAGTTCTAATTCGTGAGGGTCTTTGGTATATAAATCTAATATCTTTTCTCTAAAACCAACATATTCATTGTAATAATTATTGGCTATAGATTGAAGTTGTGTGTTTTTTTTTTCTAATTCTTTTGGAAATTTACCTAATGCTCTATAGGATTTTGCGTATTCTTTGGTTTTATTTAAATGCATAAGTAAAATAAGTAAAGAAGGAAGATATTTAATATCTTTGTTATTGAGAATAGCCTTAAGATGCCTTGCATTACAGCTTAGAAAAGAACCGTAAATATCTTCAAATTTTTCTTTTATTCTTTTCATTTTTTTCGTTTCTTTTACTTTTAGTCTTCTAATAGCTGTATTATCTAATGCTGCTCTGAGTAAAACAGCAGTATTATGATCGTTATTTTTCATAGCTTCATTGGCTAATGAATAATAAAATAATAAATTTTTATGAACTTTTCTTTTATTATTAAGTTTTCCATCTGTAACTAGTATTAGATAAACTAAATTAGCAACCGCGTTGTTAAAAAAATTTGGTATATTTTTAACAGATTTATTATCTAAAAATGAGTAAAGACTACAAGTTCCTTCTCTAAATTTGTCTCTTGATTTTTCTAATTCTATATCGAAATCAGTAGTGAAAAGTTTGTAAAAAAGTCCTCTTAAACAGTTTTTTGACGGTTTTTGTATTTCTTGCGGTGGTTCTTCGGAATCATTTGATAAACACAAATTAAATAAATTCAACCCATCTTCACTCAAGGAGCGTCTTTTTTTTGTCCTACGTAATGCCATATAATATAAAAAAATTAATTAATTTTGTAATTTAAACTAATCTGGGGTAATATTTTCATTATAATATAGTTTATATCCAGGTGTTATATAGTCAGTTTTATAGTCACATGCTTTACATTTATTAACTTCGCCATAATCATCAACGTATACAATTTTCTTAATACCTAATTTCTTAATAACCCCTAGACAATTAGAACAAGGTTGAGAATGAGCGGGACACATAGGAGTAGATTTACGATGTCTGGCGATGTAAATTGTTAATTTTCTCATTTTCCTTCTAAATTTCTTACTGCTAAACCCACGACCCTTTTAAATTACCCCGGAAGTAATAAGGAAATAGCTTGTGAATACAAGCTACTTCAGCGTGACCGGAACATTTAATCTGATTTCCGTACTTTGAACGATGATTATTAATATTAATAGCTAATATTTTACTACCACGACAAATAGCTGCCGCAACTCTTGTGTGCTGAGGTGATTCGCTGGCAGCGGCCAACAACCTATTCATTATCTTGTATTGAGAACGTGACATGTCTAATAACTGTTCTGGGGTGTAATAGTATTTCTATGCTAATTTTTCTATTCAATTTTCAAAAACTACTTAGAAACTTGGTATAATTTGTATGTAAATGGTTGAATATGATCCCAAGAATCAGACCGATGAATATGTTACAGCTGTTCCTGTAACTGTTCCTATAAGAGTTCCTCAAGTTCCTGTTCCTCAATTAGATATAAGTGATGATATGATTAAAACTTATAATTATAGACGAAGTGTGATGTGGTTTTCAGGTATAGATATATTTTTTTCCGCTATTTATTGTTTGTATCAGCCCTATTTTCTTATTCCGTTGTTAATAGCATTTACTGGATATCATGGAGCTAAAAAATATAATGTGAGGCTAGTCCAATGTTATTTTGTTTATTGCGTGTTAGTAAATATAATTGGTAGGTTAGCGTATTTCTTCGTTTACTATCATAGTTTAGACGGCCAGTCGCAACAGCAACACGTATTTGATTTTATTTGGGTGATGCTTGCTACTGTGATAAGTATATGGATATGTGAAATTATCTATAAATTTATAAAATATTATGGAAAATTAAATGAGCGTGAAGTGTTATTTATTAAACAGAACGCCCATCCTACATACGCACATAGAAGATTTTATTATATTTAACGGCGTATTCTTCGTGCTCTGCGGCGTGTTTTACGGTTCCTTTTATCTCCTTCTTTTGTTCTTTTTCCTAAGGAGAAAGAGCCAGTCATTTTTATAGCTTGAGGATGATCTATTTTTCTTCTTTTGGTTTTTCTGTATTTTTTTATAGCAGCTTTTCTTTTACCAGCCATTCCTATATGCTGTGGGGCTCTACTCATACGGCGCATAACAAGAGCATCGGCATAGTCCGCATCTGGATTATCTAATGGAAGAGCCTGAAGACTACTAATTACTCCTGGAGTATTCAAATTGTCAAGTGCTCTTTTTTGAAATTGCCTTTTCATGACCGCCTTTGCTAATTCACTATGAGCGCCAGCTTTTTTAGTTCTTCTTCGTGCTCTGCGTGCTCTTTTTTTGGTGCTTCTTTTTCTGCTACGTTTTTTGTATGATTTTTTCATATATATAATCAAAACATAATATATATGAAAACAAGAAGAAAGAATAGGTCAAGGAGAAAAAAAACGCGTAAAGTTCGCGGAGGGGGAAATAAGTCTAAGAAAGTAAAGGATATTGTAAAAATATTTCAACAATATCCAGATATATTTCCACGTGGTTACTTTAGATTTTTAACGGGAACTTTAGATAAACACGAAAAGAATGGAACATTAATATACAGAAATGGCGTAGTATTAACATATACTAAATATAAGGTTTCGGTTAATAAATATAAGTTTAAAATAAAACCAGGAGATATTAAGATTAATCAGCTTGTAAATAAGAATCAAGGTAATGGAAAGGCAAAGAAAGTATTTAAGGCTTTCATGAAGAAGCATAGGAAAACTAATTTAATATTAGATGTTCGTTCCAATAATAAGAAAGCTATACGATTTTACAGGAAAAATGGTTTTAAAAAGGTTGATAAGACAAGCTTTGGGAAAGATATGAAAGGAATTGTAATGGTGCGTAAGGCAGATTAAAAAAATTCATAATGTTTTTTTGTATGTGTTTCAATAAAATTTCTCTCCAACTCACTAATTTGGAAAAAGTTATAAATGGATTGAAGAGAAATAGTTTCAGGAAAGTTAGGTATATTGGAGATGTCAGGAATGAAATCGAATATATGGCGTTCTAGATATTTCATTCTATATCTGGTTGCTTCAAAAAGTTTCACAAAAAAATTATTGGAGAGAAATTTATAGATCTTTAATAAATCTTGTTTGTTTTGTTTTAAAATGACATAATTATCTCTGTTGGAGATACCAAACATTCCATCAAGGTCAGGATATGGGAAGCCGTGCATTTTGTGAGCTAATACAATTTTTGGTATACCACAATAACTACAGGGTATATTCGAAAAGTTAACAGCTAATTGTGGTTTAAGACCATTAAGCCTACAAGACTTAATATTAGGATACCCTGTTTTTCCATTTAAACTAGGACCAGTTATAAGTCCTTTATAACCAGGTCGCATAGATGTTTTAATAACTTTAATCGAATCATACTTAGCTACATAAGGCTTAAATTTATTAATTATACTAGTGTAGCAAAGTGGAATACTTGATTTACTATAGTCAAATGGTATATAGTTTTGATGTATATTATCATACAAAAGGGTTTTATGGGTAGAAGGTTTTTTTTGTAGTAAGAATAGACTAGTAGGAGTTTGAGCGTGACCGTGAAAAGCTTTATTAGTTTGTGTGTTATCTAATGTAATTATTTTAAGTATTTCAAATTGTTTCATATAGCTATGGAAGAAGTAGTCATTTTTCATCCATATAGAAGGAGTAATAAAGGCTAGTAATCCATTGGGTTTGAGTAAGTTAATACTATGCTTTATAAATTGAACCCAAGCATTAGTGCCATCAAGTTTCTTTTTGAGTTTTTTATTAGTAGGAGTCTTGCTTGAGCCATTAATATTAAATGGAGGATTTCCATAGATTATATCAAATTTTTGAGAAATATCAAGAAAATTCTTAAATGAAACATTATTTTTCTCTCCAAATAATTCTAGTAGAACTTTTTTATGGAGAAGATTAATTTCATTTATAAAAATATTTTTGGTTAGTATATGTTTACTTCTTGAATTATTATTAGGTATAGCACTTGCTAGGCTAGTATATAATTTTTTATATAAAACCATAGGAAAGTATCCTCTACCGGCACAAGGATCTAGCCAAGTAAGGCTAGTATTTTTATAATAATGGGAAGGTATAAGTTCTAGTATTTTATTTACAATGGAAAAATCAGTATGAACTTCGCCATAAGTTGACTTATTATTATTAGAAACATCAAATACTTGAGAAAAATCAGATAAATTAATATGTTGAATAGACATTAATAAATATTTATAATAAATTATAAGTATTTATACTAATTTTTTTTGGAAAAAATGGACTATGTAATTATTTTGAAGATATAACATTGCGTCTTTCAAAAAGGAAGCAAGTTGTTTTTTTCTAGTGTCATCAATGCTATTTATATTAAATATGGTATCTTTTACTTTTAAAGCCTGTAAATGTATATCTTCAAACTTATAATTATTTTTTAAATTAAATAAATCTTCCAATTCTTCCTTAGAATATTGTAGTACATTTAATTCAAGATTTAAATCAGTCATATATTATATATCTTGATTTTTAAAATATTTATTTAACATTTCAATAGTCCAGAATTGAATGGCTACAGCAGGTCCTGTTTTAACATAAGTGGCAGCCAATCCTCTATAAAACCCTTTAATGCCTTCACTTTTATAGATTTTTTTACAACAATCAAATATTCCATTATAAACAGGAACAGTTTTATCAAATCCTTGTAACTGTAATCTTCTTCTAACTAAATCAGTTGGATAGGTAATACTAACAGAAAAGGTTCCAGCAAATGCTCCAGCAAATAATTTACTATCAAAGTATGTATTTTTTATAAGACGATTAATGTAATAGTAGGAAGTATACTGAATACCACTAAAGCCTCCAAATCCATATATACTCATTTTACAACCTTGGTATAATTGTTTGGTAGGTATTTTTCGTAAAGCATCAAAAATACCTTTATATTTATTTTTATTTGTTTGAAGAGATAAATAGGTTCTAGTTGTTTCGAGTGGATATGTAATCATCATACTAGTAAATCCGCTAATACATCCAGCTGAAAAATTTAATATATTTTTGTTCGAAATATGCTTTTCAGCATATTTTTTAGTTTTACGAAATACAGCATAATTAATAGATAATTGAGGGAATATTCTAACACAATTAGTGCCATTACCTTTCCAAAAATATCTTAATCCTTCTTTTTTATAAACATCTTTAAGTGTAGAGTTAGGTATAAATCTATTTTGTCTTTGTAATCTATTTAGTTCTATTGGTGCTACAACACTTCTACTAACAATGCCACCGATTCCTCCAATTAACAAATCCGTAATCATTTTATATTATAGATATTATGTCTCTAATGTTTATTTATTTTTCCTAAATATTTTTGAAATGCTGGATTCAACCATCTATCATAACATTCATCACTACAGAATCCGTAATGATCGTTACCTATTATAGCCTTTTTTTTATAATCTTCTAACTTGTCAATAAACATAAAACAACAAGAACACATTAAATCATCTATATACTCAACTTTTTTATTTTCTAATCGTAGTTTTTTATTACTACTAGATTGTAAGGGCTTTTCTTCAGATCTCCAAAAACATTCAAAATTAAACCAATCTATTAAACTCATTTAATATATATAATTACTATTTAAAATTTAAATAGTAATAATAGTTAGATGATGAATGGAGAAGCAGAAATGCGTAAATTTATAAAAAAAAATAATTATGTAGTAGTATTTCCAGATAAGAGGATAGAATTATATAGTAATTTGAGAAGTTTGGGAGAAGCTATTAGTATAGATAGTTCTACAATATCAAAAAAATTAAGTCGTGGAGAAAATTATTTTATACCAAAAGGAGGAGAATTTATATTTTATATAAAAAAATTGGAATAATTACCTTTTATTTACACTAGGAGGCCAAGAAGATTGACTAGTATTTTTAGGACTACTACAATCGGGCCATCTAGATGAATAGGGTAAATCATTATTATCTTGAAGCGATAATTCGTGACCGTATGAATCATTACGTGGTATGGATTTATTATTTGGTTCACTAGATTTTTCTTTCTTTTCGTCCATTAACATTACAGCCATAGCAGAGTAATTATGGAGATCAATTAGTGTATCTCTAATAGATTCAGTTTTAACAAGATTAATACCATTATTAGTAACATTAGAAAGTCTATTAATTTTATCTCCCATTCTAACAATAACACCTATTGGTCCATAATTGGCAAATGCGTCCCCATAATCTTTGTTTTTCTTTTTAAACAATGCAGCAGCTTCTTTTTGAACTGTTTCGAGTTGTGTAAGTCTATTCATTTAAATATATTAAAAATGTAAGTTCTAAATATATTTAATTAATCTTTAATATTAGAATCCTTTTTTAATACGGCTAATAAAACATGACTAGTTTCAATAATTTTATTATATGCGGTTGATGTATTTTGAATAGTAGAATTCATTTTTTCTAAACTTTTATTTTTCTTTATTAGTGAACTTTCTAATTTTCCTTGTTCTTTTTGTAATGCGGAAATTTTTGCGATTAAATGTTTATTAATTTGTTCTTCTTTTCGTATCTTTTTAACTAATTTTTTTCGTTTTTCTTTTAGTGTATTAAGATTATCTACGAACTCATTATTAAATCTATTTAATGATTCCTGCTGTGCATGGGATGTTGTATTGCCTTTATCTTTGCTGTCAGACATATTATATATTAGAGAGAGAAAACTTGAAACAACAAAAAATATAATTAACAATTAGAACATCTAAGGGCAATACCCTTTTTACGCGCTAGATATCTGTTGTAACTGTTATGTTTAACATCAACACCATCATGTCTACCTGGCATAGAATAGACTCTGGCCTTATTACCACGAACAAACCCAGTAATACCTAATGGAACCGATTTGTCTAGGTCTCCTGGACCTCCTACATTAGTATAGCTATTTTCACTTGGAGTTCCAGGTGTACCGCTTTGTATAAATTCACCTATTGTAGTTTTAAGAGGAGTTGTATCTACTGTAGCTAATGAACCTTTGGCTAAAATATGCATAGAAGCATATTGGTTTATACGTCTACTATTAAGTAACCCTCCATAAACTGTTTTTTGTGAATTAGTTGGATTATTATTAAACTCATCAGTTATGAATCCTGGAGTTGTTTGACCGAATTGGGGATAAGTTGGATCTACCCAACGCAGTCCTGATGTGCGACAAGCTAGTTTGGGACACGGATTTCCGTTTATACACGAACCGAATAAATTACCACTCATTTATATATTTATAATATTAAAATACTTATTGTAAATATAATAAATTGATTTAGTAAATTAATACTAATAATTAGTATCAATGCATAAATGCTCTAATTGTGGATTAAGTTCTAAAACAAAAAAAAAATGAAAAGAAGATGAATTGTTATGTAAATAAGATA
>Ga0181418_1000245_pt1 | contig 18045 bp, 11 predicted proteins | sample 41SPOviralmetaG_FD_130143 | JGI IMG/M metagenome (GOLD analysis project Ga0181418, IMG submission 130143) | Marine viral communities from the oligotrophic San Pedro Time Series (SPOT) site, San Pedro Channel, CA, USA - 41 SPOT_SRF_2013-03-13 | ecosystem: Environmental > Aquatic > Marine > Strait...
AGCTGTAGTTACACAACCAGTACAAGAAAGTATTACATCACCAACTACACTCACTGTTACACAAACACCTAAAAAATCTTTAAAAGAACAAAGACAATCTTATTTAGATATTATAGGTGAAACTGGATTAAATATGAAAAGTGGAGATGCTCAAGGATTTGGTAATAAACCATTTAATCCACAAGGAGTAGGAGATACTACATCAGCTAATGGAGCTTTACCTAGTGGAGAAGTTGATATGAGTCAAATAATGGGATTAATGACTAAATAATGGCATTTGGAGCAAAACAAATATCACCTATTGACTTTAATAAAAGTGCTGCTGTAGGAGTAGATTTACCTTTTTCTGCACCTGGAGTATTTAAATCTAATTATACAACGGCTGCATCTATTAAAAATAATTTAATTAACTTTTTTTTAACAAACCAAGGAGAAAGACCACTAAATCCTACATTTGGTGCAGGTTTAAGATCTTTTATATTTGAACAGATAGTAGATGATAATTTAGATTTTTTAAAAGAAAATATACAAGATTCTATAGATTCTTTCTTCCCAGATATTATTGTAAATAATTTAAGTATTAATAGACAATCTGATAATAATCTTATAAATGTATCTTTATCTTATAGTGTTGTAAATAGAGGAATTAATGATAATATAAATTTAGAATTTGAATAATGGCAGTAAATAGAGACATACAATATTTAGACAGAGATTTTTCTGAAATTAGGGCTAAATTAATAGAGTTTTCTCAAACATATTTCCCTAATACTTATAATGATTTTTCTCCTGCATCACCAGGTATGATGTTTATGGAGCAAGCAGCTTATGTAGGTGATGTAATGTCATTTTATTTAGATAATCAATTACAAGAAACATTTACCCAATTTGCAAACCAAACAAATAATTTATATGAATTAGCTTATATGTTTGGATATAAACCTAAAGCAACTAGTGCTGCTATTACTACAATAGATTTATACCAACAAGTACCCGCTAAAGCTGTAGGAACTCAAATTCTACCCAACTTTGACTATGCTTTAACTGTTGGTGAAAATACAAAAGTAACCACAATATCTAATAATAACGTTAGTTTTTTAATCCAAGATAAATGTGATTTTTCAGTATCAAGTTCTTCAGACCCAACTGAAATTTCAGTATACCAAGTTTCAGGGGATACCCCACAATATTATTTATTAAAAAAATCAAGAAAAGCAATCTCAGCAGAGATAAATTCAACTTCTTTTACATTTGGTGCTCCTGAACCTTTTCAAACAATAGAAATTGAAGGGAATAATATTATTAAAATATTAGATATTACAGATTCTGATGGTAATGTATGGAATGAAGTAGATTATTTAGCTCAAGAAATGGTATTTGATAGTATAAAAAATACCAATCCAAATGACCCTAATAATGTAGCAAATGTTGGTGAAGTACCTTATTTATTACAATTAAAAAAAGTACAAAGACGTTTTGCTACAAGATTTACAGCTGATAATATACTTCAAATTCAATTTGGAGCAGGTAACCCTAATGATACAGATGAATTAATTACACCAAACCCAAATAATGTAGGTATAGGTTTACCATTTGAACAAGATAAACTTACAACAGCATATTCACCTACAAACTTTTTATTTACAAATACCTATGGTATAGCACCTTCAAGTACTACTTTAACAATACGATATTTAACTGGTGGGGGTGTTGAGTCTAATGTAGTTGCAAGTACAATAACTGAAATTGATGGTGCAAATACATTTTTCCAAACTAATAATCTTAATGCTATAACTTCTCAATATATATTTGAAACCTTAGCAGTTGATAATCCTCAAGCAGCAGATGGGGGTAAAGCTGGAGATACAGATGAAATTATAAGACAAAATACTATAGGATCTATTTCAGCTCAACAAAGAACAGTTACATTAGATGATTATAAGGTAAGAGCTATGAGCATGCCCTCAGATTTTGGTAAAATTTCTAAAATATATATGGAAAAACCAACTTTAGATAATCAAACATCAACTGTAGAAACTTTATGTATGTATCTTTTATCCCAGGATATTAATAGTAAATACATTTCACCTTCAAGTACATTAATGAAAAACTTAAGAACCTATTTATCTCAATATAAAATGATAGGTGATAGTATAGAATTAAAAAGTGCTTATTTTATTAATTTTTCAATTGATTTCGAAATAGTAGTATTACCTAATTTTATTAATAGTCAAGTAATATTATCTTGTATTGAATCTTTAAAAGATTATTTTAATAGAGATAAATGGCAAATTAATCAACCTATAATGATAAATAGTTTATATGTTAGATTAGACCAAATCCCAGGAGTACAAACAGTAAAAAGAATTAATTTTAGTAATAATGCAGGAATAGCATCAGGATATTCAGAATATGCTTATGATATGGAAGGGGCTACATTAAATGATGTAATTTATCCTAGTCTAGATCCTAGTATATTTGAATTAAGATATCCAAATCAGGATATTAAAGGAAGAGTAGTACCATTATAAAAATAAACCATGGCAGATAACCAATATATAAGCCCATTTGTAAAAGATGGAGATCAATTTAGATCAGCAGATAAAACTAGTTATGATTTAACTAATACTTCTCCACTTGGGGGTCCTATAAATGCACCTAGATATAAACATACTCATAATTATACCCCTGATAATAAATATTTAGATAATTTCCATGAAGCTGCAAGCCCTAATAGTGCTTTTGGAACTGAAGGAGATAAAGTATTACCCGGAAGTATATTTGAAAAAACAACTTTAGATACTGAAAGTCCACTTCCTGCAAATTTAGGAGGACCTAACAGAACTAACTCAGTAAATATTCCTAATGGGATGTATACAAATAATAGATCTGGAAATAAATATGGAGAATCCCCAGGTGGCCCTTTAAAAAATAAAGATGGAAAGATTGTTAATAATTTAGTTCAAAAATATTCCCCAAATAAAACTTACGAAGATCAATTTACTGGTCTTCCTTTTCCTATATCCTCGGGCACACGTGTTAAATCTGAAACAACAGTACAACCCCCATCACCTGAAAAAACAATATTTAAAATAAAAAAGGATATAAAAATACCTAATTAAATAAAATAAAAATGGCATTTTATAAAATATTTCCACATAAAGACGCTACATTATATTCATTTTACCCTAATATGAATACAGGGATAGATCCTGTTAATCAAATATCTAATTTAAATATAGCAGTAGATTCTAACCCTCAAGTAGCTAGAATATTAACAGAATTTGTTCAAGATGATATTGAAGATGTTATCAATAATAAAATTAAAGGAGCTGAATGGGATGTTAACTTTAGACAATATATAGCAACAGCTCAAGGTATAGTTGAATCTATAGAAGCTTTTATCCACCCTGTAGCACAATATTGGTGGAATGGAACTGGTACTTATTTAGATGTTCCAATCACTTCAGATGGTTGTAATTGGCTTTCCCCCGCATTCAAAGATTCAAATATAGCATGGTCCCAAAGTGGCACAGATAATACTAATCATTATGTAACAAGTTCTTATAATCCAAATTTTGTAGGAGCAGGAGGTGGTGCTTGGTTTTATAGTGGATCCGATGGTACAAAATATGAGGTCACCCAATCTTTTGATACTAGAAGTGAAAAAGATTTAAATGTTAGTGTTAAAAATGTTGTAGAGTTATGGTATAGTAGTTCTTTAGAAGTACCTGCTTCTGCTTCACTGCCAAATTATGGTTTTATTACTAAATGGGAAAAATTAGCAGAATTTAATGCTAATACAACTATACAACCTGTAATGCAATTTTATAGTGTTGATACTAATACTATATACCCACCACAATTAGAATTTAAGTGGAGAGATTATAAAACAGTATTAACTGGATCCGCTACGGCTAGTATAGTAAATACTACTAATTTAGTTTCTTCACTCCAAGAAAATCCAGGGTATTTTACTCCTCAAAGTGTTAATAGGTTTAGGTTTAACGTTGCACCTAAATACCCAATTAGAACATTTTCAACAGCATCTCAATTTACGGGAACCAATTATTTACCAACAGCATCATATTATGCTATAAAAGATTTGGAGACTAACGAATATGTTGTAGATTACGATACTAGTTATACACAATTAAGTTCTGATAATGAGGGAAATTATTTTGATGTTTACATGAATGGATTAGAACCGGAAAGATATTATGCAATTTGTATAAAAACAAACATAAATGGTTCTACATTAATATTAGATGATAATTATTATTTTAAAGTAGTTAACACATTGTAATGGCTGAAAAAATTAAATTTGATAAAAAAGTATATGATAAAAAATCATATATTAAAACTATAGATACTTCTTTTAAAGAATTAGGTATTGAATCCATTGAAGAGGCAGCACAACCTACATTACCTTCAATACAAGAATTTTTTGATATGTATAATACCTTATTTTATCAAATAAATGAATTAGGACCCATTAATTCTCATCAATTTTTAATTAAAAAAAGCAGCGATTATATAGGGGCACAAGAAGATAATGACTTAATATCACTATTACAAGCAGAGATTGCAGGTTTAAGAGAACAATTGTTACAATCTCAAAAATTATACCAAGATTTAGTAACTAATATTCCTGAAGCTCCAACAATTGAAATACCTCCTATACCAGATCCACCAGATCCACCACCACCACCACCACCTCCAACTCCACCAGAAACGGAAGATCCACCAACAGATAAGGAAAGGGTACTTCAAAATGTAAAAGAATTTCCTAAAGATAGTGATAAGCAAGGGTCATCAAGAATTAATGTTAACAAAAGTTTTTATAAAGACGTAAGAAAAGGAAAAAAATAAATATGGCAACTGTTAATGAATTTAATCCTAAAAATTTTGAGTATCAAAGCTATAATGCAAAAGATGACCAATTAATATCTTCTTTTAATGTAGATACTATACTAACATCATCAAGTTGTATAGAATTTTTTATTTTTAACCTTAATGGGGAAGTTTTAAATAGTCGTTATGATTATCAAAGTTATCAAGTTTTTAATACTTCTCCTAATGGTGGAGAGGGTCTTTCCCAAATAACAATAAACCCAGGAAGAGATACAAATAGTTATGGGTTTTCAAATGGGCAATATACAGCTTATTATAATTTTTTAACAAAACAAATTGGGGATTATAATGATTATCTCTATGTAAAAGAAATTTCATCTGATAGAACTGAAATAAGATTAGATAGTAATATTTTAGATGATTTTGATTTAGTAAATCAAACAGAAGATTTTATAAGTCTTAGAGAAGGATCCCCTTATTTTTTAGATTTTTTCTTAAATTTTGGTAATAATCAACTTATTATATCCAATAATATTAAAATTATAGATGAAAATACATCAGACCCTTCAATTTTAGTTAAATTATATGAACCATTACCCTCTACATTTTCAATAAAGGATCAAGTATGGGTTGTAACTGAATTTGCCGAACCTAGGGTTTATAATATTAATAATGCTCCTCCAGTATCTCCCGAACTTCCTTCAATTCCATTTATGCAAGGTCCTAACTTTGCTATTCCGGTTAAAAATCAAGTAAATAATTCATCTCAAAATTTATCTTATAATGATATTATATCTAGTGCTCCTACTAGTTCACAAAACCAAATAGATAGTTTATTAGAAGAATCTTCTATTAACATAAGTGTAGATTATACTAATTTTGAAAACTTTATTCATTTTAGTTCAGCAGAAACTCGTATTAGTAATTTTTATTATAAAACAAGTTTAATAGAAAATTATACTAATCAATCTAATAATTTAACCAATGTAACAGGTTCATCTACTAGTCAATTAATAATTAAACAAAAAATATCAAACATAATTAAAAATTTTGATAAGTTTGAATATTTTATGTATTATAGTAGTGGTTCAATGGTTTCATATCCTAAATCTACCACAGAACCCCCTTATACTCTAATGTCAACTGGTAGCGCTGAAGTACTTACATGGTTAGGGAGCACAAATGAAAATAGTAGCAATTATGGAGGTTTATTATTATCAGCATCTAATTATGATAATGAAAACCCAGACCAATTATTAAAATCAATTCCTGAATATTTAAGAGAAGATCCAGCAAATCAACCATATGATTTATTTGTTGATATGGTTGCCCAATATTATGATAATATTTGGTTATATACAAAAGATATTACTCAAAAATACAATGCAGATAATAGGTTAGATTTTGGTGTATCTAAAGATTTAGTATCTGATGCTATTAAAGATTTTGGTGTTAAGTTATATCAAAATAATTTTTCAAATAAAGAATTATACACCGCATTTTTAGGAATGACCCCTGAGGGTTCATTATTTCCATTCCCAGAAATAACAGGATCAATGCCTGCACCTACAGGATTTGAATTTGTAGATACATTAATATCAGCATCAAATGATGTAATATCAATGGATGATATTAATAAATCTTTATATAAAAGAATTTATCACAATATTCCATACCTGCTCAAATCAAAGGGAACTCTTACTGGATTACGAGCATTAATAACTTCATATGGTATACCTGATACTATACTAAAAATATCTGAATTTGGTGGTAAAGACCAGGTAAACGCTAATGATTATGATTTATATTTTAATAATTTTAACTATGCCCTTAATACAACAAATAATTTCATATCCTCATCTTGGGAAGTAAATAGTGGTTGGGGAGCTACAAATGATAGACCTTCTACAGTTCAATTTAGATTTAAATCCGAAGAATTTCCACCTACAAATTTATCTCAATCTTTATGGTGGGCACAACAAATTGGATTTGGTAGTAAAACAGCAGAACTTATTTTAGAATATAGTGGTTCAGGTTTAACAAGTGGTTCATATGATGGTTCAATTAAAGACCCAAACTACCAATATACAAATTTAAAATTTATTCCATACTCTGATCAACCAAATATTTCAGCTAGTATATCATTACCTTTTTATAATAATGATTGGTGGTCAGTTATGGTTACTACTGATCAAAATAATACTTTTAATTTATATGCAGGTAATAAAATATATAATGGTAATGATGGTACTTCTATTGGATATTATGCTTCGGCATCAATTACTGGAGCAGATAGTTTTGCTTGGAGATTCGCATCTAAATCTGTTTTTGCATCATCCTCTTTTTATTACCCTAATTATAAAAAATTCTTAGGATCTTTACAAGAAATAAGATATTATAATACTAGATTAAGCGAAAGTGTATTTAAAGATTATATTATGAATCCTTTATCTTTTGAAGGTAATGGAATTAATAGTGCACCTGATCAATTAATATTTAGAGCAGCTTTAGGAAGTGAGTTAGATATCACTACTACTTCTTCTATACACCCTAAAATAACAGGATCTTGGATAACTACTTCATCTTTTGCAAATGATAGTAATTTTTATTTTAACAATACTCCTTCATATTCCAAGAATACAGAATATTTCTTCTTAGACCAGCCTGCTGTAGGTATTAAAAATAGAACTACTGATAAAATAAGATTTGAAAATAATACTTTAGCTCCAGGAAATGTACTATCACCTATTAGAAGTTTATCTCAAAATATAGAAGCAAGTGCATCATATACGGATAATATAAACTATTTAGAAGTAGCATTTTCACCACAAAACCAAATCAATGATGATATTATAGGACAAATGGGCCATTTTAATATTGGTGAGTATGTAGGTGATCCTGCTCAACGATTTACAGGCAATAATTACCCGGATTTAAATACTTTAAGTGAAGATTATTTTAAAAAGTATATTAAACAATATGATTTAACCGATTTTGTTAGATTAATAAAATTCTTTGATAATTCATTATTTAAAATGATAAAAGATTTTATACCTACAAGAACTAGTTTATCATCTGGTTTAGTAATAAAACAGCATTTATTAGAAAGAAATAAATACCCTCAACCACAAGTATCATACTCTGATGAATCAGAACTTTCAGGTTCTATAGATATAGTAGAAATAGAAGGTGGAGCAGCAGGTATGTTTAACCAATTTAACAGTGAAAGTTTTGCACCTGGAGGAATAAATAACCTTTCTATAACTCAAAGTTGGAGTGTTACAACTCCTTCCGTATCTGGTAGTGTAACTAGGATACATGATTCACAAGATGAATTTTATAATGGTGAATTAAGTGGGTCTAGAATAGAGGTTACAAATGGAGAATTAAATCCACATTGTGAACAATTTAAAAATCCTGCTTTTGAATTATTTGATTATAAAACTAGAATTTATTATGAAGCCCAAGGTTTTGATAAAAATTTATTTTTAAATGTTAATAATAAACCTTTACAAGGAAACATACAGTTATTTTTTGGTCAACCTGCTACATCAAATCTAGCCCCAGAAATTCCATCATCTCCAAACCCACCATCAAGTAGTTAAAATAGTATTATGGCAAATAGAGTAGAATATATTAAAATATCGAAAATAGATAAAACTGGAGATAATCAATCTCTTACTTTAGAAGCACTAACCCAACTTGCTATTCCTTATAGCAATGGTAATAAAGCAGTTTATCCTATAGAAAGTCGAACTGAATATAGTGACTATTTCTTATACCAAGTAGGACCTGCTACATACACTCCAAACTCAGCTGATGCTGGAAAACTAGAATATAAATTTACTTCATCAGTTAGTACAAGTACAACATCTCATTATTTTGGTTTTTTAGATGCTAGTGCTTTTGCTTTTTACACAATACCTTTAACAACCCCAACTAATGATCCTTTTGGTTTTTACAATTCAGATAATGGATCTTATGTTTTTAACACATATTCACAAAAAGATTTAACATTAGAAATTACCTCTTCATTACTTAATAATTCTACTTTTCTTACAACAGCAAGAGTATCAGTTTTTGTTGTAGACCCCGTTAGTGTTACACCAAATGATATCTTAAGTCAAAATGGTATGTTAGCTACTGAATTATATGGTTTATTTGGTACTTACCCTTTTAATAAAACTGTAACAATACCAAGTGAAAGTATAGCCCCAGGAAATGAAATTAGATTAATTCTTTCAAATGGTGGGGGTGGTGCAGGTACTAGGTCAATTAAGTTTGATCCCGGAGCAGAATTTAAAATATCATCTACAGCGGCTACAGGTCCAACATTAGAAACTATTCCAGAACCTTATTTAACTGCTCCTTTTTATGGTACAGATTGTGATGTATTACTAAATAATGCAGACCAATACCAAGAAAATCCATTTTTACAAGATTTAGATTATAGTACTAACCCTAATGTACCTATTAACATTGAACAAATTATAAGTGGAACAGCAGCTAGAGGAACAGTCCCAGAATCATATTATACATCACTAGCCCAAACAAATATTAGATACAATGGAGTAAAAAATCAAAGTAGGGATTTTAATATTTATAACCCATTAGATAGAGATGATGTTAATATAGGAACATATGGTCAAACACCTTCAGTTGATATTTTAGATGTAAATATTTATGAATTTGAATGGGCAGGACCTACATTCCCAATAATCTCGGGCTATGGAATGTTTAAAATGGGAAAAATAATGCAGGTAAGTTCTAAAGATTTAGTAAGAACTGTAAATCCTAGTGATAATATAAGTAGTATTCAAATCCCAGTAGTTCCTCCAGGACCGTTTGATGCTTCTTTATGGCATAGAAGTTCCTCAGTATCTCAAAGTATTGGAGATTATTACTCAATTTTAGATTCTAATAATCAACCTGGAACAAGAATTTCAACTACTCCTTATAGAAATCAAACAGCAGGATCAGATCCCGTAATTCCATCAACATCAGAAATATTAACCCCTAGTTTTGGAATACCATTATTACCAACATTTACTGTTACATCTTCAGCACATGGAGATTCTTCAGCTTATGGTGTTGGTTTTTTATCTCATTTAGAATATAATGGTGTTAATGCACAATATCCATTTTTAAATACTGGAGTACCTACAACAGCATCATATATAAGACTTCATGATAATAGAACTATTAATTTTTCTAATAATGAATACATGCCAGGTGAAACTGTTTCACCCACTATTTTACTTACAGGAATAGATGAAATTAGTGTTGATAATACATCTTCATTAGAACCTATTCAGGATTCTTTAAATAGTGGTGAAAGATGGTTTGCAACTTTTTACAGCAACTTTAATTCTATTTCATCTGCTTTAAAACCCCAAAAATTAACACGCGGTAAATCTTCTTTAGGTATAAAGGGTGTAGCTGAAATATATGGTATAGCCCAAGCTGCAAGTGGTACAGGAACTCAATTCGATATTTATTTATTATTAAAAGAAGGAAGTATAGATCCTAATGTTTTAAGACCTAGTGGAGCTGATAGTAAAACTTATTCTATCCCATCAGGAAAAAATTTAACATCTTCATCAACAGGAGGAACAGGAGGTACTGCTGGTACATTCTTAAATGTTCCTGTTATAAATTCAGGAGAAAGCTTAAGAGTGAATGTTACAACAACAACAGGAGATACTTTAGATGTTGGAAGTGAAATATTAGCTGGAGCTGGGAGTATAGGGGGTTGTGGAACAGGCCAAACAGCAACAAATCTAAACTCAGCTATATACTTATCAGGTGCACCTTCACCTTTTCAATTTGATCTAGAAACTAATGGAGCTGGTATTATTTCTAAAATGATTATACAATCAGCAGGATCTAGTGGTTTTGATACAAATACGGTATTTACTTTAACGGCAGCAGATGTTAATTCTATACCTAATTCTGCTTTTAACAATAATCAAAATGCCTCAGGAACAGATACTTTTTCAGTTGCAGCAGGAAATTTAGAAGTAGCAGTTACATCAGTAATTTCAAGTGCAGATTCTAATGTTCCTACAACAGTAGGAGATACTTTTACAGTAGATGCCCAAGATATAGGAAATGCTAGTACAAATTTAGTTATAACAGCACAATCAAGTGACCTAGTATTTAGTACTAAAAATTATTCTTATAAACTCGGAGCTGGAGGGTTAGGATTTTTCCTTTGGAAAGCTAGAGGAGTAGGGAAAAATGAATTTATAATGATTGATGATTCAGTTACAGGTCAAACATCTGCAGGAGCATTTACTACTCAATATTCTCCTGAATATGTTTTACAAAACATAGAAAATATTACAAAAGAATACGGTTCTAATACCGAATAGCAAAAATAATTTGGATTAGAAACAATAAAAACACATATTTATAACATATAATTAAACACAAATGGGATATTTAAATAATCAAGTAGTAACAGTTGATGCTATCTTAACAAAAAAGGGTAGACAATTATTAGCTCAAAATGACGGTTCATTCAGAATAACACAATTTGCTTTAGCAGATGATGAAATAGATTATACACTTTATAATTCACAAAATCCTTCAGGTTCTGCATATTATGGAGAAGCAATAGCAAACATGCCTCTATTAGAAGCATTTCCTGATGAAAACCAAATAATGAAATATAAAATAGCTACTCTACCAAGAGGAACAGCAGTATTACCGGTTTTAAGTTTAGGTCGAAATTCAATACCTTTAAAACAAGGAGCTAGTGTATCAATAACTCCTGAAACTTTAAATTATTTAGGAAATGCAACAGCATATGAAACTTCAGGATATACTGCAACTATAGCAGATGTTAGATTAACGTCTACATTTACAGGAACAGGCATTCAATCCGAAGCAGCCCAGGCACAAAATTCAACTTCAACACAAACTTTAGGTACTAATGTATCCTCAACTGTAATTGGGAGTGTAATTAATATAAGAGCAACTACAGTAAATACTTTATTTGGGTCTAATTCTCAATTAAGTACAACATTAACAGTAGTAGGTTTAGATAGTGGAGCTAGATTAACAATACCTATTACTATTACACAAACAACAACATTATAAAATATTAAAAAATGGGATTTAAAAGATTAGAGGCCGAAGATTTTGTAGTAAGTTCAGATGCAGTACAATCTACAGCATGGTCAACAAATGCACCAACATTAACACATTTTTTTACTTCATCTGTCCAAATGGCAGGTTCTTCTGGTGATTATTATGTGAGTGTATATCAAACAGGATCAACAGTAGTAGGGGCTGCAGTACAATTTGATGTAGCTTATGGAAATGTAAAAGGAAGTGGTAGTGGTTATTTTAACCCATCATTTCCACAATTTTCACCTTCTTCAACAACTTATGGTCAATATAGAACTATGATATTAGAAGATGAAAATACTAATTTTTCATATGGTGAGGGTCAAAATACTCTATCCCCAGATGATTTTTGGGTAATATCACCAGACAGATCAAGATATAAAGAAAGTATATTTCCAGGTTCACTTAATATAGCATTATCAGGATCAGGAGGATTATTACAATTAACTGATAATTCAAATGATACATCAGTCCAAACTTTTTTAGGTACATCTAGAGTATTTCAAATAATATCTGGATCTAATGGTTCTTCAATTACTGATGGAGGATATGTAGAGGGATCAGGTTCATATGGTTTATTATTTCCTGAACTAGGAACAATACTATTAAACCCAGACGCAATAAATCAATCTATTGGAGTAGTACCTAATAGAAATTCAAACTTAACTGATAATACTACTAACCCTATTACTTTGATAAATGCTTTAGAATTAGGAGGTGGTTTTACTATGAATTCCCAAGAAACTATATCATCAGATTATGTATTTGTTAGAGCAAGAAATTCGGAATTTAATTACTCAGCTAATCCTTCATTTATATCAGGATCTACAGGAGAGTTAGTAGATCAAACATTTATTAATAATCCTCAAGTATATGTTACTACTATTGGAATGTATAATGATGCCAATGAATGTATAGCAGTAGCAAAACTATCAAGACCTTTACTTAAAGATTTTACCAAAGAAGCTTTAGTAAGAGTTAAACTAGATTTTTAAGATGAATGAGTGTTTTCAAGTCATTAACCACATCAGATGTTTTAGTAACTCCTTTTAAGACAAATAAAAATTTTTCTTTTCAGGGTTCTGGATCTTTTATTCAATCTCATGTAGGTATAGATAGATTTATGGGAGCTAATATCCCCTATGTTTCTGGATCAGATGAAACTGGTCAAATTTCTACCCAATCTAAATCTTTAATATACAACTCAGTAAAACAATTATACTATACTAATTATTTAAATAATCCTAATGGTTCACCTGTTAACCTACCCCAATTTAATTTAGATGGAACTATAACAGGAAATAGTGGGTCATATCAACCCATGTATTATAATTATGTAGATAATACTTTACCAGCTGAAAGATATTTTCCATCTTCATCAGGTGAACAGATAGGAGTTATTTCTATACCTTCTAATTTGTTTGGGGAATATATAAAACCAGGTACATTTTCATACACATACCATTTGACTAAAGGTCCTATTAGTGGTTCTTCAAGTAGAATACAAACTATAACAGATGATGGAGAAGGTAAATTATTTAGAAATGAAGAAAGAATTGGAGATATAATATACCAACATGGTTTAGCTATTATTACTAATGTAGAAGAAGGAATCTATGGAAGTTCTTATAGTTTTTCTAATTATGGTGTTGGAGTATATGGAGATGAAATAGGTGATATACTATCAGGTACTAATGTAACTTGTTCATTTCAAAGTACAATGACAATATATGAATCACAATATAAATGCACATTAAACCCAAATGAATATACATACACCCAAAACCCATCTGCTATTTCTGGAAGTCTAAATAGTGGAGTAGTATATGATTTTTTAACTGGTTCTTATTTTCAACCTTATATTACAACTGTAGGATTATATAATAAAGCAAACCAGTTAGTAGCAGTAGGAAAATTATCACAACCTTTACAAAGTTCTAATGTAAGTGACACAACTATATTAGTTAACTTAGACTTATAATATTTATAGACATGGCAAAACAATTATCAACATCAGGAATATTAACAGGAGATACTATTGAACCGGGTCACATAACCCAATCAATAGATGCTCTTACAGGAGTAGATGCTTATGAGTTAAAAATATCAGGTTCTTTACAACTTACAGGCTCATTAGATATGCCTTCAGGATCTAGTATGCAAGGAACAGCTTCCTATTCTGAATATTCTCTTTCTGGTTCTCATGCTTTAACAGCTTCATATGCCTTATTTTCAGCAGGGGGTGGTGCAGGTAATCCTGATGGACCAGATAAATCTGTTCAATTTAGGGATGGAAATTCTTTTAAAGGTGTATCAAATTTTAATTATGATCAATCAACTGATACTTTATCAGCTGGTACCGGTAATTTTACAACAATAATTGGTAGTGTTTCTGCTGATAGCCTTAGAACACCTGCTTTAATTGATGGTTCACCTTCAACTAGAGCTAATGCTTCTTCTTCTATTGACCCCGATGGTTTTGCTAGGTTTGTATCTGCTTCCATAGCAGGATTTACTATTAATACTAATGAAATAAAATCATCAGGAGATTTACTTAGACTAAAAGCCTCAGGTGAAATAACAGCTTCAGGTGGGTTTTTATTTGGAAATAAAAATGCTTTACCACCACAATACATTCAATATGATGGTTCAAGTTTAGTAGTAAGAGGAGATTTAAGTGTAGACCAGCTATTCTTACCAGCTTTAATAAATGGTGCTCCTTCAGATGTTACAAATGCTTCTTCATCTTTACTTTCAAATGGTTTTGCTAGATTTGTATCTGCTTCTATTGGTGGTTGGGACATATCTACGGATGCTATTGAAAGTACTAGTATGATAATGAGACCTCAGGGTCTATTACAAACAAAAAACTTTGCTAGTGGTCAATCTGGATGGAGAATATCAGCTGAAGGAAATGGCACAGCAGAATTTGAAAATGCTAGAATTAGAGGTACATTAAGAACAACTACATTTGAAAAAGAATCAGTTAATGCTGTAGGTGGTCAATTATGGGTAGTAAATTCAACTACTATATCCCAATCAGTATCAGAAACAGCTACTACTATGTCTGTAGCAAATGCTAGTGGATTTTCCCAAGGTGAAATTTTAATGGCTAAAAAAGTTGATAATACAGGATTTTCAACTGAATATATCCTAGTAAATTCAGCTTCTATAGATGGAGATGGTTCTGGAGATAATCAAACTTTTGGTCGTATAATGGTTACAAGAGCATATGGTCAAGGTCAACAGGGGGATTTTGTAGGTGATATTGCATCTACCTCTCAAAGTTACTCAGATGGTCAAGTATTAGTATCAACAGCAAAATCAGGAAGTGGATTTATAAAATTAAATGCTAATCCAAATGATGTAGAAACTCCATTTATGGATATCACAGAAAGAACAGGTAGTGGTATCTATGATGTAGAGCTAAAAGCTAGGTTAGGAGATTTAAGTGGATTAGCTAACTCAGATTATGTATTTAACAGACCAAACCCAGGTTTTGGTTTAGCAACAGACAATGTATTCCTACAAGGTGGTATTAAAGCTACATTTGGTGAAATAGGTGGCTTTAATATTAATAATAATTTAATAAGTTCATCTAATCAAAATTTAATAATGAGATCTGATGGTACTTTATCAGCTTCAGGTGGGTTTTTATTTGGAAGTAAATCAACAGCCCAATATGTAGAATATGATGGTTCAAGTTTAGTAGTAAGAGGAGACTTATCAGTTGATAACATTAAAACACCAGCAACTATAGCAGGTAATCCTTCGACATTTACAAATGCATCTTCTTCTATTGACAGTCAAGGATTTGCTAGATTTGTATCTGCTTCAATTGGAGGATTTGAAGTTAATACTGAACAAATAAAAGCATCTAATAACCAATTAGTATTAAGTTCCTCAGGAGAATTTCTAGCAGGTGATAAATCTTCAAACCAATATGTAGAATATGATGGTACAAACTTAGTAGTAAGGGGAGATTTAAGTGTAGATAGTATTTCTACTCCTGCTTTAATAGGTGGTTCACCTTCAACCCCAGCTAATGCTTCATCTTCTATTAGTGCTGATGGTTTTGCTTCATTTAAATCTGCTTCTATAGCAGGGTTTATTGTTAATACTAGTGAAATTAAATCATCTAATAATTTATTAAGATTAAAAGCTGATGGTAATATAACAGCATCTAATGTTTTATTAGGAGATAAATCAGGTGGCAATTTTTTACAATTTGATGGTTCAACTCTTACAGTTCAAGGAAGTATTACAGCAGACCAAATATCTACTCCTTCAAATTTATCAGGAGCAGATGTTTCATCATCTATTAGTCCTGATGGTTTTGCTTCATTTAAATCTGCTTCTATTGGTGGGTTTGAAATTACTCCTGATTTTATTAGATCAGGTTTTACACCAGCTTCTTCAAGTATTAATGTAACAAATACTCCTGTAAGTGCAAGTTTTAGAGTTGCTAGATCAAAAGTAGAACCTACCTTTTTTGGTCAAACAGCAACACTTACAAATTTAGCTTTCAATGCATCTTCTACTAGCTTTTATGGTAATTATTATATAAAATCAACTAATAATAATAACAATTTATTTTTAACATCAAATGGTGGTGATCAAACAAATATTGCTCCAATAGGTGAATTAACATCTACTGAGATTGAACTTGGTAATACTTATGTATTTAATGATGCATATTGGACAGGTAATCAATCTCAAACTGCTGATTTTACTGTATATTTTAATCCAGGAGCTTCAATTTCAGTATCAAATTCATCTTCATCAGAAACTATTAACTACCCTGCAACAGAATCTATCATATTAGACTCAGCTAATAATAGGATATCTATTATAGATGGAGAAATAACAGCCTCTAAAGGTTTAATAGGTGGAACTGTAATAAATGGAACTTCGTTAGAATCAACAAATGAAATTTCACCTACACCAACAGCGGGGTCAGGTGGTAAAGCTTTTAAATTAGAAGATTCAGGTACTATTTCCGGATCTAATATGTACATTAGACAAGCACTTTCTTTAAATGGCAATACTACAATAGTATACCCTTTAATAGATACAAGAATAGGACTTTTAGATGGAAGAAACTTAGGAAGACAAATTGTTTCTGATTATACTTTATATACTAGACAAAATGTAGATGATGGATTTAATTTTACAACTATAGGAGAACATTTTTTCCAATTATTACCTTATGAAAATTCTATAGTAATTAATTGTAATACTAAAACTAATGCCCAATCAGGTACCCAAGCTGCAGGACAACTTCAATTCCAATGTTTTGTTGGAGCTGAAACAGGCTCATATGAAAATGATACTTATTGGGATGTTTATAATGCAATGTCTCCTGCTAATGGTGCTACCGTTTCGAATGTTGTAAATACTACCAACGCAAATCGTACAAAAACAATATTTAGTACTGGAGCTGATGCTTTAACAATTGCTATCCCTGAAGCATACCAAGCAAAAGCCTTTAAATTGGTAGTTAAATTTAAAATGGATAGAGCAGGAGTTTCCTCAGGTCAATGTTCTTTTCAAGTAAAAGGATACACAGCAACTGCTACAAGAGCATTAACAGCAGCTACATCAGGTAATCCATTACCATCTATACCAGAAGTAGCAATTTAAAATCTTAGTATTAACTAAAACAATTATATGGAATGGATAGGACTCAAAGGAGAACCAATATCAACCATCACAGATTTCCCAGATAACACATTCGGATTCGTTTATAGAATAGTACATAAACCTACGGGCAAAGCCTATATAGGTAAAAAAGTATTATACTTTAATAGCAAAGTTAAATTAACTAAAAAAGATTTAGCTTTATATGAAGGTGTAGTAGGCAGGAAACCATCTTATAAACTAGTAATAAAAGAATCTGATTGGTTAACATATTGGGGTTCAAATAAATTACTAAAAGAAGTAATGGATTTAGAGCCAATAGAAAATTTTGAACGTCATATTGTTAAAACGGCACCAAATAAAAAACTACTAACATATTACGAAACACAAATGCAATTCGTACATCAAGTATTAGAA
>Ga0181418_1000246_pt1 | contig 18025 bp, 12 predicted proteins | sample 41SPOviralmetaG_FD_130143 | JGI IMG/M metagenome (GOLD analysis project Ga0181418, IMG submission 130143) | Marine viral communities from the oligotrophic San Pedro Time Series (SPOT) site, San Pedro Channel, CA, USA - 41 SPOT_SRF_2013-03-13 | ecosystem: Environmental > Aquatic > Marine > Strait...
ACGAGTTCTAATAATAAGATTAATACATTTTTTTATTTTATATGGAAAATAGTAGATTAAACTATAAAGGCAATGCTATTGAATTCAAAGACGACGACTATGAATCCCCTAAACAAGTGCTCAATGATTTACTACCTTATATTGGTAGTTTTGATATTATTTATGACCCCTTTTACTGTAAGGGACAAGTGGTTAAAGAATGGGAAGAACTTGGTAAGACTTGTATTAATGAGAAGAAAGACGCATTCAACAGAGAACATCCAGAATTTGATATAATGATTTCTAATATTCCATTTAGTATGAAAGAGAAATGTGTTAAACTTGCTCTATCATTAAACAAACCTTTTATATTATTAATGCCTATAGACGCATTAGGTAGTAAATGGATTAAAAAGTATTTCGATGACCTTCAATTTATAATACCTAGTGGTAGATATAACTTCTTGAAAAATAAAAAAATGACTAAGGGTTGTTGGTTTGATACTATGTGGTTATGTAATGGATTGAACTTAGATAGTAAAATCATTAAATTGTAATCTTCGTGTTTTTCGTGTTTTTCGTGTGTTTTTTTCTCCTCCTCATTTTTTTTTGGAAGGATTTTAAAAATCATTCGAATTTCACGAATTTCACGATATTCATTCGTCGTCGTCAGTATCTAAATCACTTTCACTATCTTCACTATCTGTATCTACAAAATCAGTAGTATTTGCTCCTATGTAGTCAATACCCTCTAAGTCGAAGTAGGACTTAGTCTTATTAGTATCCATTGTATATACTTTTTGATTTGTTTTACCTAGTGCTATGAATGCTTGTGGATTGGCGGACATATAGGACATATCACCGCTCTTCTTAATAAGGTGGTGTTCTAAGTCATTGATAAATCCAGTCTCTGTAATATCAGTTAGTTTCTCGTTCTCCTCTTCTAAGAAGGTTTGGAATAAAGTGAATAGTTGTTTTCGTTTGAACTTACCACTAAATACCTTATCTTTAGTCTCAACAATCTTATTATACCAATATCTACAGAACCGAATGATATATGGAATATTACGAGATTGTAATTGTCTATACTCAGCAGTCTTAATAATACTGGTCTCGAAGTTATGGTCTTTATGAACCGATACAAACTCTCTACAATATCGTAAGAACATTTTTTGCGTTCTTACATTGGAGAAGGTCTTATGTAATTTACCTCCATAGTTATTCTTCTTGAATTCTGCTGAGGCAGTAATGGGATTACACCTCATAACCATAAACCGTCTATTCATAAACTCTAACTTGAATGGATTTTTGAGATTAGTAGATATAACAATTCTACAGCAATTCTCTATCATCATATTGTTCTTACACTTCTCTCGAATATCTAACTTAATCTCTGTAATGATTTCTTTTAAGGATTCCATATTACGGTGTCCGTCCTTGAACTCATTGAGATTTAATAAGACTTTACCACGAACACACGCATTGAAATCACCTAATACTTCTTTACTACTAGCACTACTATAATAGTATTGGTCGCCCATTATATTGCTTAGGAAGTTCAACATTTGGTTTTTACCACACGCTGGAACGCTTATCCATACTAGAGCAACTCTCGGTAGAATATGAGGAAACTTCAACATATGAGCAATGTATTTAAGTTGGTAGTCAAATACTTTCTCTGTTTGGTCTTCACCACTCAAATATCTAAGGTGTGTAAATACAAATTCTAACTCTTCCTTCAGTTCTTCTTCACTCATAGCATTAATCTCTTCGTCGAAGTCTGTAATCTTATCAAGGTTGAAACCAGTAAATAAGTTGAACTCGTCGAAGTGAGGTGTAGTTGGTGGTGGTTTAAAACAAGCACCGCCATCATATTCTTTTCTATATTCACTATCCAACCAATGAATTATAAATTTTTCTTTACATTCTTTTTCTGTCTTCTCACCAGTTGCTTTATCAAATACTTCCTTGATAGATTTATAATATAAATTTCTATACTTCTTTACTAAATCAACTTCTTTCATATATATATATTGGTGTGTAGTGAGGTTATACTCAGCAAACATATTAACACCGCCACCTAAATAACATACTCGTTTATTGAACGCTTTTACTGCTTCACCAAACTTCAACTTTTTGAACTCTCCTTTGTCTATTGCTCGGTGTCCTAAAAAACATAACTCCTTCCATAAAGGGACATTCTCTGCTTCTATTAAGTCATATAGATATTGTGCTGCTGTTCGAGGACCATTCTTGAATTCTTTATAACTACCGTCATTAAGAAACCTAATGAATAGTTTTGTATTCTCTAAGTCCCATTCTCGTTTATACTTATCACTGCGTCTCCAAAACTGAATAGCAAGGTCTAGTATATTATTAGGATTATCATTTTTACCAATCATAGATATTAACGACCGAGTAATCTTATACCACGATTTCATATCGTCGTGTTTGTTAGGGTCTAATCCATTAAGTAATACTGCTAATGGTTTGTATGGTATAGTTTCCCATTTAGGTTCTACTCTCATACCATTCAAATCAATATCTGTATCCTTCACGAATTTTGCTGGTGCTTGTCTAGTTGCTTGTTTCTTAGGTTTAGTGCCTTCTCGTATTTGTTCGTATTGAACCCAACCGAAAGTATCACAGTTATGGTATAGGTCAGCATAATCCCATAAATCAGCATAATCAATAAATGGTAAGTCTGTATCCTTATCAGCACCATATACAATATTTCTCTTACTTTCATATATGTAATCAAATAGGAAATCGATTTCTCGTGGTTCTGTCTCACGCTTCTCATTCTTATAACTTTTACCTAACATTCTTTCATATCTCATATCTGTCTTTATCCAAAAGTGCGGTAATTGTTTATTTCGTGATAATGTAAATGGTGTCTCGAACACTGGAAACCCATTCTTATATAATCTGTATAGTTCGCCTTTACTATCGACATCGACACAGCATATATATTTTTCTTGAGTAGGATTAGAACCACCCCAATTATTAGGTAGGACAATAAAGTCATTACACTTATCAATTAGTTTATCATTACCATATTCATATTCCGTCTCCTCTAAGAATTTAGTATGGTGTCTTACTTCCTCAGCATTCCATACATTGAAACCGTAATCCATACCACTACGAGTAGTATAGGAAGGTGCTTTTCCGTTTATAGAAGTATGAACAAAGTTCATACCCTTTTCACTAGTGAGTTCCTTATCAGTATATCCTCTCTTCTTGAAATACTTAGCAACTCTATCAATTTTAGTCTGCTTTAATAAAGCGTCATATAATTCGTCAGCATTGTTGTAATTGGTCATATTTAATTAATTAAAACGAATAATTTTTAAATCAATTTTTTTTTTTCGATATTAAAATCAAATATTTTTCGTGTTAAAAATATATTTAAAGGTATGATAGTATATTCATTTAAATGGAAAACTTTTCATTCCAAAGCGAAAAAGAAAAAGTATTGAATGCTACTAAAAAACTATATACAAAACTTATAAGAGGGTTGAGGTGTCTTACTGGTAATAATGGATGGGGTGTATTATTAGATATGGAATATGTAGATTATGAAAAATGCCCTAAACCTAGTAATTTTCAACATTTAGGTAATATATGTCCATACAACATAGTTAATAGAGACGGCGAGGATTACTTCCAATGTGTATGTGGAAAACCTCATATACATAATTTAGCAATAATGAAATATAAATGTAAAGAATGGGATTATATGATATTAGGAAGTGATTGTATAGAAGGAACATTAAAGTTCATAAAGGAAGTTGAGGGTATAGACAATTTAAAAGATAAAATGTCTGTATGGTGTAAAGATATTGAAAAAGGAAAAAGAAAAATTACACACAAACAATGCGTTAGTTGTAAGAAATACCGAGTTAATAGAAAGACCAATTACAAAAACCCAGCAAGAAACTATTGGTGTAATGATTGTTGTGGTGGTAGTTGTGTTAATTGTATTCAATGTGGGAAAGATAGAGTTTTTCAATATGATTATAAGGGGACACCTATGCTATACTGTCGAGACTGCTACTTTTCGCAAGTTCCCTTGCTCTCTTCCTCTTATAATACCTAATTCTTTCCTCGTCGCTTAATCTATCTATATATCGTTGAGTTGCTCGTTCTTTTGCTTTTCTCTGTTGTTCTGGACTACGAATATATCGTGCCCTTGCTAATGAATTCCTATGATATTTATTTTGGATGATAATCTCTTTTTCACCTTCCGTCATAGTATCCCTTACTACGAACTTTTTATTATAAAATTTTTGGTGTCCAGCATTAATTCTTGCTTTCATACTTAATAGTTCTTCGTGTTTAATTTTTAAATCGTTTAATTCTTTTACTAATTCTTCGTGGTTTGGTTTAACAATTTCTACCTTTTTTTTAGACATAATTAATTTAGTTTGGTGGTATTTACACATTGTGATTTTCCTTTTAACTAATTATAAAAATCAATTTTTTTTTTTCAAACTGCTACGGATTCAATAATGGTTTAGTTTTTCTCTTTTCTAACATTTCTTTATTTTCTTCATACATAACTCTTGCTCTTTCTAAATACCTATTTCTATGTCTAACTTTTCCAGTAGGTCGTTTTTTTGGTCCTCTTGACCTTCTTATTTGAATTTGCTTTGGTGCTTCAATTGGTCCTCTACTTTCTCTTGCTTTAATTCTATCAGTTAAAGTCCCTTGTTGTTTTATTATACCTCTAAACTTAATTAAATCTTCTTCTGCTCTCTCTGGTTCGTTATCGTCTTCAGTGTCGTATTCTTCGTCTTCAAATTGTGAGGGGTTGCTTGGATTTAAAGCACTTGTAATTCTATCTCTTTCTGTATTTATATCTGCTAATGCTTCTTCTATTTCTTCGTAATATTCCAACATTGCCTCTTCATTTGTAGAATAACCAAAATAATCTCTATTTGTTAATGCTTCCATTAATCCATCTTCATCATCTCCATCTACATATTCTCCACCATCACTATCATATCTTACTCTATCTTGTTCTACTAATTCGTCCATTAAAAAATCACTATGTGGGTGAGTATCTAATGTTCTCCAATTATCTTCTCTATAGTATCCCATTCCTCCGTCATACCTTTCTCTTTCTGCTTGTTCGTCGTGTATTCCGTCCAGTATTTCGTCTGCTTGTGCTTCTGTTGCTCCTAATCCCATAAAAAAATCGTCGTGGTCTGGTAATGTATCGAATAAACCAGTTATTCCATTATGTAATGCCCTTGCTCGTGGGTGTGCGTGTGTATCTGCTTCTTGTCCGTCCTCCCATATATTAATAGCGTGGTCTCTAGTTCCTTGTCTAAAATTAAAAAAGGGTATTCCAAAACCAGTCATTTCGTCATTATTTTCTTCTGCTTCTACTCGTATATTATCTGCCCAGTCTGGTAAGAATTCTATTTGACTTTCTAAATACTTAAAATTCGCCATACTTGTATTATAATTCATTAATAAATCGTTTCTTTCTTCTTCTGGTTTTGATAAAAAATTATCAGTCCAAACATTAGGTGGGGGTGCTGCTTCCATAGCGTCCTTTTGACTATGAACTAATGCCCATAATTCTGGTGGTAATCCTTCTGCTCCATATGAACTTAATTGACTAAATGCTGGTTGTTGTTTTTTTACTTTAGGAACATCTGCTTGTTGTGTATCTGGATATGTTTTATCTTCTAACGCTACATCCCTATATGATTGTAAAACTGCTTGAAGTGAAGGAGGTTGTAAATTTGGTCCAAATGTTGGTCGTGGTATTTCCGCCATATTATATAATGATATGAGAAAATATTTTAGTTTCTTCCGCTGGTTGTATTATTATCATTAGGGTCATTTTGCTTTTGATTTTTACCATTCATAGGAGTATTTTGTGGTAAAGGTGTTGATATTTTTAATACAACACTACTATTTTCTTGTAATATAGGACTAGTTAAATCTGGATTTAATATTTTTATCTTAATAGAATTAATATTTTTTGCTTGTTGTGTAGTATGGACTATATCACTATCACCAACTATAAAATCTTGATTACTTAAATTACTAATAGGAACTATTCCTAATAATGGTAATGGTTGCCCTTGTTTTAAATCGTCTTGGTAATTATCGACTATATCACTTGTTATTAAATAATAACCTTGATTAGAAAGTCTAGGTAATTTACTAGCAATAAGAGTTTTACTACCAGTTAATATAGGTGTTCTTGTTTTACCTAAATAAAATGAATTATCAAATGAATATGATAAATCAAAAGCACCAACTAAATCTGGTCGATTATCACTTATTTTATTTTGTAATAAAGATATAGATACTGGGTCGTGGTAATTGTTATTAGTTCCTCCAGCATTTCCATATGTTATTAAATTTTGCGTGTATCCATAATATGGTTTAGAAACCGACATATTATTATACTGTCTAATTATCTGTTTAATAGTTCCAGCACTTTTTCCACTTTCGACTACTTGCCCACTTACTGGTCTTTCAGCATAAGAATATTGTAAATTATTAAAAGTCGTTGATATACTTGGAATACTACTTAAATCAACTTCGCCTTTAGTTGTTTTTCCATATATTCTAAAATCTTCATTTTTAAAATACATTTTGTTTCTTGCTTCATAATAAGTATTTTCCCTTCTACTAGCAGTTATAGTTGTAAAGTCCCCAGTTGCTAATGCTGTTTCTGTTGGTTTATTGTTATATTTATCAACTGGTAAATCATAATAAGATACTTTTTCCCAACCTTCTTCATTTTGTAAATTATCATATGTAAAACCTAATTTAAACCATAATGTTTTTTCCCAAGTTTGTCTCGCTAATTCTTCACTTGAAAAAAAATCTTTATATTTCCATAAATGTGTATAATTATCATTATATGGTTTATATTCTTCTCCGTTTGCTGGATTTATCTTTTTAAATGTTTTAGGGTCTATATCTCCATATTTTAATGCTGTTTGATATGCCCAGTTATAAACTGCTACTCCACCTACTCTATCCTCATTATTATTTAATACTGATTTGATTTTAGTAATGAATCCGTCTTTACCTCCATTTGTATTAAACCTATCTACATATTTTTGTTGTTCTTGATTTAGTGGATTTCCAAATTCACTGATAGTTTGTTCTGTTCTTGAAGGATTTTCTAACATAATTTCTAAAAAATCAGTCGGTCTTTTAAGAAATACAGCACTTTCACCTTCACTAGTCATAGGATTTCCATTCATATCACAACTACTAACTCTACTTGATTGGTGAAGTCCTTTTATAGTAAATGAGGATTGGTCTGTATCGTAGGAAAAAGAAAAATCTGGCGTTCCTACAAAATAACCGTCTTTCATTATATCATATTGATAATTTGAAGGTGTAGTTTCTACACCACATAATTCTTCACTACCAGTTGGATATTTATGGGTTGAACTACTCTTTTTACCAGTTTGTATAAAATCTGGTATAGCATTGACTTTACCAAAATAATGTAATCCAATAAAATTATCATTATCATTCATATCAATTCCATTAGGAGGAGCAACACTTGAACCATAGGAATTACACCGTGTTTGAAAACCATATCTAAACATTCTCCTTGTATTAACTGTCCAATTATCAGTTTCTACTAAATAAGAATTAATATGTGCTTGTCCTTCTCTAACAGTAGAAAAATCCACCATTTCAAAATCTTCGTGTATCCACATTTTAATCAATTGATTGTAATAATGAACTGGTATATAGAATAATTGTTTTTCAGTAGGTATAACTGGTGCTCTTCCTTTGTGTGTTCCTATTGATTGTGTTTTTTCTGGTAATTCTGCGTCATACCCAGTAGAAGTTCCGCCCACTGGTATTTGATTATACGCTAAAGCATATTTAGGGACATTTGCCGTAGCGTCTGCTGAAGTGCTCCCACTTGTTGAAAAATAATTAATTGGGGTTAATTGGTCGTCTGGATAGAAAGGCATTCCATAATTATCATTAAATTGTGCGTAATGTAATCCATTTAATCCACTTGGATTATGGTGTTTAAACATATCTGCTGGTTCATTATAAGAACCTACTTCTTCTTTACCATTTTGAACTACAATTTGGAAAAATCTGTCTTGACTAAAAATAGCACTTAATTCAGCATTTGGATATTGAAAGTTTTTACTAGCATTTGTTCCCATATCTGGACCAGCACTAAAATCAGTTGCTGGTGAAAAATTATTAATACGAGATTTTAGTAATGAAAATCTATCTAATGGTTGTGCTTTTGTATAAATACCTTCGGTTTCCAATGTTCCTTCATAGGTTTGTGAATTAACCTTTTCTATGATTGTGTCTGTATATAAATCGTCATTTTTAACATTAACATATTTACCATTAATTTGATTTTCTATTAAAGTGGATATTTCACCAATACTATAAACACCCTTTTTAATAACAATATCAACTGATTTTACATAAGGTTTAAATCTAGGGTCTCCTAGTCTTGTATTTGGGTCGTCGTCTGCTACTGATTTTTGTGTTCCTCTTCCTCTTAGTCCTATTGCTAAACCGAAATCAAGTTCTCCATCATCAGTATAATGTGGGGAAGTTTGGTCTATTTCTATCGCCATCATAGGACATTCACTATAACCAGTAATTAAGGGGTCATTTATATTTTGGAATTGAGAACCATTCATTCTTGGGTTATTACCTTTTCCTACTGCTCCTCCTCCGTCGTCTTCAAATAACGCTATTCTTTGTGCTGGGTTTGTATATCCATAGTATTTACTTCCATTATGATTTAATCCTCCAGATTGTTGTATTCTATCCATACTTGCTTCTTGTCCAAAATAAGGACTATCACCACCATCACTTGCGGTTGCTGGATTATATATTGCTCTATTATTAATAATCCCAAATGGAAAGAAAGAAGGAATCATCGTATTACCTCTTGATATTTGAGCAATTCCTCTATTATCATAATTTCCAGTAGCACGAGGAACAAAATGGGGACTATCACTAACATAAACACTAAAATATAAGGTTTCTGTAATATCTTCGTCTATTTCGATAGTAGCACCGCTAATACCTTGTTTATGTATAAATACTTGTTCTATACCTATTTCACTTTGTGGTGGTATTTGTATATTGTTAGATAGTTTATATGTCCATTCGTTGTTATTCTCACTCTTCACTGAACTGTTTTGTCTATTAGCGTCTATATAAAAGGTATTAGACATTATAATTATAATTATGTAAGAAAAATAATATCTTAAATCTACTCATTCGTGTTTTTCGTGTTTTTCGTGTGTTTTTTTCTCCTCCTCAGTTTTTTTTGAAAGGATTTTAAAATTTACACGAATTTCACGAATTTCACGAAGATTTAATTATTTTTTTTTGGTCTTAAAGTAGCAATTGGTCTTTTCTGTTTATATGGATATAAATATTTTGTTTGTCGTATTCTTTGGTCTCTCCTTGCGTTTGCTAAATCTTGTGCGGCACTGTAAAAACCACCACTAGCATATTCTCCTTCTCTAACACTGTCTGCTACTTTACGAAAACCTTTTCCTCTTTTAACATATAGTTTATCAAACGCTCCTACATATCCACCACCAATAGGGTCTCCTTCCGCCTCTATATATTCTCGTCGTCCTCGTCTTTCCCACGCATCTAATCTAGTCATACCTTTATGAAGAATAACACCATTAAATTCTGGACCAATAAATTCTTTTAAGTTTAAAGCATCAATTTTAACTACATTACTTGCCGTTCCTAAATTAACCTCTTCTCTACCAAACATACTACCACTTTTATAATCTTCTCTACCAGTAAATGGGAATTTGTCTCTTAAATCTGTTATTTTTAAATTTCCAGCACTTGTTGCTTTTGTATCTATATTTGGTTGGTTAATATCCATACCTATACCTTGAACAAAATTTGCTCCACTTGGATAGGTATGAGCATAATAAACAATTTTATCCATATGTGCTGCTCTTACTACACTTGCTATATTACCTAAACTAATTCCTCCTTGCCCAGCAGTATATGACCTCGCCATTCTCGTTGTAGTTGGAATAGTTGTTAAATTCATACTATTACTATAAACTTGAACCACATTATTACCAGCAGCAATATCATCTAAAAGTGATTGCCTATAATCACCTTTCGCAAAATCCTTATCAGCGTCATAAAAATTACCTCCAAATTCACCTCCAATTCCTACTAAATGACCACTATTTACCGCCATTTGGGCAAAATCCGCATTTATTGCTCCTTGGTTTCTTTCAATAAATCTCCTTGTATCTCTATAATTAATAGCACTTTCTCGAACACTTCTTTGTTGTTCGCCTTCTAATCCTTCAGTTCCTTCAATCTCTTTAATAAGTCTATCATCTAAATTCATACTTCGTATAGTAGTCCCCATAGCACTCCACTGTCTTTTATATTCGGCAGTTCTTTGAACTGTTTTTGCTGTTTCTGCTTGTCGTGCTGTTGTTCCTAATGCTGGTCTTACTCTTCGTGGATATTCTCTATCCATATCTTCTTTTGATATTATACCTTCATTATTTCTACCTACTCTATCACCTCCACTATCATATTGAGATTCGGTTAATCTATCTGCTCTTACTCTTGCTTGTCTATCATTTTCACTTTCACCAGCAGCACCACCTCCACCAACTGCTTCATTCATTGCTCTTCCAGCAATTGCTATTTCTCTACCTTGTCTTCCTTCTTGTCTTGGTGTTTGTGGATTTGTTAATTCTTGGTCTTTATTAGGTCTGTTTAAAAAACCTTTAATATCTTTACCTTCTCGTATATTTCTTGTTCTACTAACAAGACCAGTTCTTTCTAATTCGGTTCTATATCTGTCTAATTTTGCCCTTATAGTAGCGTTTGTAGTTGCGTCTGCTGTCCCTTCTGTTAATACGGTGGGATTTTCTACATCTTTACCAAATAAATGAACTGCTAAATCACCAGCAATTTCTCTATCTTGAGCACTAAATTCTGGATTAGCAAATTTATGTAAAAGTCTATTTAATCTATTTCTTTTATGTTTTGGGTCTGGGTCATTTATTGCTCCAAACTTAGTAATAGCGTTTTGTAATCTCTGTGCTCTTCCTTGGTCCGTCATTTGACCAATATAATTATCCATAAAAGCAGTTTGTTTAGTCGCTCTATTTCTGGTTTCTAATGTTGCTCTTTCTTTTTCATTTTGTTCTGCTATTAATCTTTCTATTTTCTCTTGTTTTTCTCTTTTTTGTTGTTCTTTTGTTGCTTCTTCTGCTGCTTCTTTTGCTTCTCTTTCTTCTTGAATTGCTGCTGCCTTTTTACCTCTTCTTGCTTCCAAAATTCTTTCTTGTGCTGCTTTTTCTTCTACTACTTGTTGTCGCGCTATTCTATTATTTTCCTCTTGTATTGCTAATGCTTTTTCACCTTCTATTCTATCTTTTAATTTTTCAATCATTTTTGCTTCATAAACTGTTGGATTTGCTTTATCTTCAAATTCTTTCAATTTGTCTTCTAAATTTGCTTTATCTATAACTGTAGAATCCTTTATTGCTCGGTTTCTTTCTATCTTATCTTTTGTTTCTTGTGTTCTTCGTGCTCTTGATACTTCCAATCCTTTTTCTTCATTCATTCTCATTAAAGTTTTAATTTCTGTTTTTACTTTATTTATTTCTACTTGTTTAGCACCTTTTTCTTCGTCTGTCTCTAAATCTCTAAGTTCTCCTAGTTTAGTCATTAATTCTGCTTTTTTATTAGTAATTGAACCTTCAAGTTTCGTTAATTTATCAGTATCAGTATCTGTCTCAGCATATATAGAACTTCCTAATGTAGTTGCTCTTTCTGTATATTCTCTTTCTGTTGCTTGTTTTGCTAATTTTACTCCTTCTTTCGCAACAAAATCTTTAAAATCTTTTGCCTTAGTAAAACCTAATTCTTTTGATACTAGACTTTGTGCTTCTTTATTAAAAAATTTATTATAATTACCACTTACAATTGAATATAGACCAGTATAAAAAGTTTTTTTATCTTGTGCTTTTTTAGTTAATTGTTTTTTGTTTTGCGTTGTAAAAAGTTTTTCATTAATTATATCAAAAAACTTTTCGCCCCCTACATCACCAAAACTTTGTTTTTTATTAAGTTCAGTTTTTAACATATTTCCATATAATTCACCTATAACTTGACCTATAATATTTTGAGAAGTGTTTAATTCTAAAATATCATCCAGTTTTTCATTAAGCATACTAGTCATATCTACTCTTATATCATTTATGCTAGGTAGTCCAAAATTCGCCATCATTCGTGTTCTTGTTGTTAAATCATTCTTTTGTCCATATAGAATTGCCCTTATTAAATCTTTAAAACCTATTTTTGCTTTAATATTAGGTTCTGCGGCAAGAATTGCCCTAATAGGGTCTTTTAATGCTTTAATTTGTGCTTTAGTTAATTGTGCTTCCGCCATTATTATAGAATAATGGAAGAAAAAAAAAGAAAAAAAAAAATTTGATTAATAGGCAACCATCACTGAAGTCCCTTGAGGTGTAGATTGAATATTGGCGGTTCTACTACAATATACAAAGTAATCTACATTCAAAGCACCACTACATTTAGTTTGGGTCATTTTAGCACCTCCAGCAACTGCTGGTGAATTACCATCTGCGAAAGAAGCAATAGAAGCACAAGGTCTTCGAGTATATTTCCATATAATAGGATAAGCACCTACACTTCGACCACCTCCTACTACTCCAGCATTACCATTAGAAAGGTCTAAACATAAAGGTTTTAATTTACCTAAAATAGCACCACTACTATCTGCTAGTTTATTCATAATAGTATTTTCGTCATTGAAATATACTGGTCGAGGAACTTGTAAATCACCACCTAAACAAGCACTTGCTTCGTCATATTGACTTGCTGGATTCCATTTATGTTCTTGGAAAATATCAACACCGTCAATATTACAATTATATTCTTCTTGGTTCATACCTTCACAACGCCCATTCATATAAACTCTATCCTCATTAGTTTGTGCTCCAGTTTTTTGTTTTAACATATAAATTTTATGAACTTCTTTATTATCCATACCAATTCTATGTTCGACAGTTTGAACTAAACCACTATTAGCAGCATTATCAGTAGCACTAACTTCTGGAATTTGTTTTTCTACTTTAATAATATCTGGATATGAAAGATTTAAACCACCTTGAGCGTTAGTCATTTCTCTCATTTTATTTTGAATTTCTGCTGGTTGAATAATGTAATCTACTTGTAATTTAACCTCTTGAGGAACTACATCAGCAGCAGAAGCAATATTACTACGAGCAGCACCAACATCATTTCGTCCTACAAGATTTACATATTTATCGGCAGTATGGAATTCAATAGTGATAAGAATTCTGTAATCTTGGAATAAGAAAAGTGGGATAGTTTGGTTCTTAATTGCTGGAAAAAGATTTCCTAATGGAATTCCTATTTGGTGTGAAGTATTCACATCATTAGTAAGAATACAGTTATTAGGTTGTCCATCATTAGCACCTTGATTTTCAACTCTTCCATAATCCACAGCACTTCTTGCTCTATCAACAACTATACTACCTTCACCGCCATATTTTGCTTCTGTTCCTCCTAAATTTTGTCCATTTCCAAGAGTGTCTAAAACTTTATACTGTAAGTTATTTTTAAAATAATGTCCATTATATTTTGAGTTATTGGAAGCATTAATCGTTCCCATATCAACTAAAGCACTAATTCGTCCTATATCGTGAATATCATTCAATACATAATCACCTACTTGAAAAGTTGCTCTCTTAATAGCAAGTAATCCACCAGCATAAGCATTCACTCGGCAGTGGTGTTGATTATCAGCAGCATTAGCACTTAAAACTGGTTTAAATAATAAAACACTATTAGCGTCCAATTCTCCGCTTTGGTCTAATCTAAATACATATCTATGACTTGAACTTGAAATTGGTTCTAAAGTTTCACTACGAATATCCATAACTGCTGGTTGTAAATTAACATTGTAATCAAACAAATTACTCATATTTTATATATTATAGAACTATATTTTTTTTTTAAATTTTTTTTTTTTTATTTTTTTAGGTTCTATAGAATTTGGTTGTTTTCCTTTAATAAAAATTTCTTCAATTTTTGGTCCTTTTGGAGGTTTTACTTTACTAAAGGGGTGTTTAGTTATTTCTTGAACCATTCCATCTCCTATCATTTTTAACAATTCAAAAGAAGGTTTTTTCTTTAAATCAGTTGTAGGCATTTTTAATTTTCGGTCATTACTTCCATTCATTATATAAGTATATATTATATTATTATATAATGGATAATTTAAAATTGCCTTCTAAAGAAGACGCTATAAGAAACTTAGGAGACTTAGTCTCTAATTTATCTACGCTTCGCTTAGTGGATTACTTGAAGTCCATTGGCGGTAGTCTGTATAATCTTTTTACTAAAGACGAAAGTATTGACTCTTAATATATCAGTTCTTCCAGCACTAAAATTTAATCTTAATTCTGGTTCAGCATTTCGTAAGTCGAAAACCATACCATTTCGTGCTAGTTCTCGTGCTATTAATGGTGTATTAGTATAATCTTCCATATCTCCAAAATCAACAGAACCTAAACTCATAGGTTGTTTTCCTATTGCTCTAAATGCTTTTACTAATTCATTAACACATAATACTCGGTCTGCTGTTTTCTGTGGATTATAACTTCGTAGAGGATAAAGGCGGTTATTAATAAAGAATACTACCTCATTTACTAAACTATCTTTTGGTAAAACACCATTTAACTTATCTTGACTTGAAGCAGTATCACCGTCCATATTACTTGAAAAATACAACTGAGAGAAAATTGCTAATGATTTGGAAGCAACAGAATTAATAGGGATTTGGTGTCGTAATGTAGCAGTAGGGATATTATCAAAAAAGACTTCATAACCAGTAAATTCATAATTAATACCACTCATACCAGCATCCATCTGTTGTGGTGGTGCTACTATCTGTTTAAGTCTAAATTCTGTATTCATTAATTTGTAATTTGGAGCACTATTAATAACTTTTAATACTGACGCTGCCTTATAACCAGCAACTCCATTATTATGACCTCCGCCAGTAGCAGTTCTATTTGTAATACCTCCTACTGTAATTTTTAATTTTTGAAAATTTGCGTGAGTTTTACCATTAATAATTAAATCTCTAGCAGTTTCTGTTGCTATTGTTTGAATAGTAGCGTGATATGAAAAATCGGCATTATTACTATTATCTTTACCAGAGAAATGAACTCTATTACCAACAACTAATCCAGTATCTTGTAAAGAACCTTTATATCCTTGTGTTGCTTCATTTGCTCTATCCAATATAATTTCTTGTGTAGTAAAACCAGTTCTTACTGCTGCTACATCAACACCAGCAGTCTGCCCTACTTCAACCATATCAACAACTAAATCTTTCTTTTCGCTTTGGTGTGCTGTATCTTTCATTGTAAGTCCAAGTCGTTGAAGAGCATCCTTTGCTTTTGCTAATGTAATCTCAATACGAAGACCACCAAAATTCATAATAGGAATTGCTTTCTCTTCTGCTTGGTAAGCACCAAATAGACCTACTTTAAGTGGAATACAAAACCTTCGAACTCCATATAAAGGTGCTCCTCCGTTAGTTCCGTCGGCAGCAACTGGTGAAATTTGGTTATTTACTATTTCCATTGAACTAGGAACACTTCTTTTACTAACAACACTATTATCAGCAGCAACATTATGTGTCCAAGATTGGACTGGGTGTCCTACTCCTTCTGTATTAGACATATTATTATGAGTATCGTGTAAATATTGGTGGTCGATATTACACCATTCTCTATAATGAGTATTCGATTCCAACAAAATTCCAGTTTCTTTTGAAAAAATATCAACTCTATCAATGAGAGCGTGTGCCCCTAAGTTTTTATTTAATGTATATCGTGAATGGTCAGCAGAAGTATTTTGAATATCCATAATTAAATAACTATCTTTCTTAATGTATCCAATTTCTGGTTCAATATTGTAAATAATTTTTTGGGTGGGGTTGAATTGTTCTCCATTCTCTGGGACAATACTTATATATTGTGATGAACTTGAAGCAACCACAGAATTAGCAACTAAATTACTATCAGTCATTTTTATATAATATCACATAAGATTTTTTTTTTAAATTTATTTCTATTATTTTATTAAATAGAATGCCTTATATTAATAATCCGTCTTTTAAAAATGAGCAAATTGTTTTAAGTGAATACATACCACAAGAATTATATTTTAATCAGCATACTATTGGAGAAAAGGTAGTAATTAATGGAAATAATATGACTATAAATTTTGGAGAAACAGATTGTTTTACATATGGTTTTATTAAAATTTCTATTGCTTCTACAATTGCTTTTACATTTAAAGTAGAATGGAAACCGTCTCATAATTTTTTTTCTTATGACCAATTAAATTTTTTTGATAATCCAGCAAATATGACTTACTTTTCTAATGGACATAAAAATATGGAAAAAACTAGTAATATACCATCTAAAAGTGAAACTTATACAATTGCTAAAAATACATATAGATACTTTGTATTACCAATAGAAGGAGAAAGAATAAAATTAAGTGGTCTAAAAGATATAACAGACCAAAATAGTCAAGATGATAATGGAGGGATAATGGTTAGATGTTGTTTATCTAACAATTATCATAATGTAATAAATTCGTAAAATTCGTGAAATTCGTGTGATTTTCTCTCCTCCTCAGTTTTTTTTGGAAGGATTTTAAAATTTACACGAAAAACACGAAAAACACGAAAGGTAATAAAATGCTAGGGAGAGGATACAAACTTTAACATAATAAATTTTACATTTTGTATATATATATATTATTTTGATATATATTAGATTTATTAATAAATCATATATTTAAACTGCTAATCTTCCACCACTACCAACCATTCTTAATTTTGAAATTGTATAAGTAGAACCGCCAGATTTGTTGAATATTTTAATAAATCTTGGTGTATTTTCTAATACAACTCCTAAATAATGAATAGCACTACCACCACTAATAGTTAAGGTATTTGCTTGGAAATCACTATTAGGTAAGTGATAATATGTGCCGAGTGCGTCGTTAGTTCCAAAGCAAGTTAGGTCGCTTCCTATAGAAGTTGTAGAATTACCATATAATCTTATTTTCTCGTAATGTTCTGTATCAATAACAACACTTAAGGTATTTGGTGAAATAGCGTCATCGTCTATTACTTCTTTGTCTTCTGCTGTTAATGCTACTACTAAATTTCCAGCAGTATTACATAATAACTTGGTAGAAGTTGAAGCAGTCCCTATAGTAGTTCTACCGCTTAAATCATAAGCACCAGTTGTAGTAGTTCTACAAACAGACATAGAACTAGCATTTGCTTTTTGTCCTAAAGTTGCTGGTAATTTCGCACTCATAGCAACTAAATTACTATCAGTAGCGAAACCACTTATATTTCCACTACTAATATTCACATTTAATTTATTACTACCTACACAACCCTCAATTGTTTCTACTGCTCCTTCAATCTCGGTTAAAGTTGCTTCAGTTGCTAAAAGTGCTACTGCTGGTCCAAGGGCAGTTCCACCCCCAGCACCATTAGACCACTGACTTCTAAATTGATTGTTAATAGTTCCAAGTGTGCCGTTAATAGTTGTTTGATTAGCACTAGTAGCAAAACCACTAATATCATTTTCTATTTTCAGTCTTCCACTACCACTTAAAGCAGTTGGTAATTGTGCTACAGCATTTCCAATATCTACATTTAATCTTTCACTACCTTCATTTCCTAATTCTTGAATACATACTTTTAAATTACCACCACCAGTCAATGCTGCTGGAAGAACTACACCACCAGTAATAACTACATTATCCGTATCACATTTTGTAAATTCTTCGGCAATAATATTTAAAGTGCTTTCTGTTGCTAAATCTCCTATTGAAGAATTTATTGTATCCAATTTAGTTGGAATTGTTGTAGCGGTTGCCGTTGCTATTGCTGGATTAACTA
>Ga0181418_1000248_pt1 | contig 17927 bp, 22 predicted proteins | sample 41SPOviralmetaG_FD_130143 | JGI IMG/M metagenome (GOLD analysis project Ga0181418, IMG submission 130143) | Marine viral communities from the oligotrophic San Pedro Time Series (SPOT) site, San Pedro Channel, CA, USA - 41 SPOT_SRF_2013-03-13 | ecosystem: Environmental > Aquatic > Marine > Strait...
AGGAGGTGATCACTAAGAGAAAACCTAGCTTTTTATGTACGATTTGCCACCGCACCCGATTAGGAATAGGGTGTTGGCACTTTCACCAGTTAAAAACATAATCAGCAAAAGCTTCTCACAATCTAAGTAAACAGCCGTTATCTGACGACCGCTTCGATAGGGTCTTCAGTTACGGTCACGTATCACGCCACTGGAATGTGATCTCGGTGGCGCACACACTCATATCAGGAGGCATTATGTTCGATCATTTCTTATGTACCGCTCTCTTCTGTGAGAGAGTTTTTAATTTTCAATTCCAAGAGGAGGAACTGAAAGACAGGCTTAAGAAGTATGACTTAGAGATAGAGATACAGGTGTCTAATCAGACAGATTTATTCATCGACTTAGAGAACTTTGAGATCACTGTAACACATACCTATTAAAGGAGGCCTAATGGCTACGTTAGAAGATCAGATAAACTTAGAGCGCTTAATGGCTCAGGGTGGTATCGAGCGGTACCACTACAACAAAGACAAGATGATGTCTAAGGGTTTACAGAGTGAGACACTTCACGGTAGGGCTTTAGTCTACAATCTTATTCATCCACTAGCTCAAGGCTTAGACGAGTTCATGCAGTCAGGTCATGGCAGCTCCGTACCTAAACAAAAGTTACAGGGCGCTGACCCTGCACAGATCGCTTACCTTAGCTTGATCTCGTTAGTCAATGGCTTGAGCCAAGGCTATACGAAATTGATCAAGGTAGCTAAACATATCGGAACACGAGTAGAAACACAGTTAGTCATAGATGAATGGATCGAGCAAGACGGTGAGGTTGCTAATGAGATCCTTAAGATGGCTATGAAGAAAACAGATCTAGGCTATGAGAACAAGAGAGCAGGTGTCGTTAACAAGATGCGTAAGGATGAGTTCGTAGGTTTCTGGACTGATCGTGAACGGATTCAAGTTGGCGTAAGTATCCTTAACTCCATCCAAAAGACACTCGGTATTATTAAGATCGAACGTAGGCACAACAGAGGTAAGATGCCTATGTACGTTTTATGTACTGACGAGACACAGGCTTGGATAGATCAGTTCCATTCGACTAATGAAGTTAACCATCCCATGTATAAACCATCTCTTATCCCTCCAGTGGATTGGGTGGATATACACACAGGCGGGTATCATAGTGACTACCTACCACGAACGGGATTAGCGAGGGTGTATTAATGGATAAATCATTATCAACGTACTACGAGAATGTAAACAAGCATGACTACCAGCAAGAGTTAGATTGTGTCAACGCTCTTCAGCGTACTAAGTGGCGTATCAACACTCCGGTACTTGAGGTGATGCGAGCCTGTTGGGATAGCGGACAGAAATGGAATGGTCTTGAAGGTAAAGATAACCTACCTCTACCACCTTATCGGTTCGATAAGAAACCTGCTTACATGAACGAAGCTGAGAAGCTTGAGTTTAAACAGTGGTGTCAAGAGCGTAGCGAAGTACATAAACATAACACTGAGTCTATGTCTAAGCGCTTAGCTGTCGAAGCTACACTTAAGCTCGCTGAGGAATACGCACAGTACGATGAGTTCTACTTCCAATGGCAGTTAGACTTCCGCACTCGTAAGTATCCGAGAGAAAGCTTCTTATCACCTCAGGTTGCTGACTACGGTAAAGCTTTACTGACGTTCGCTACAGGCATGGAGATTAACACTCCTGACGAAGCAAGCTGGTTAGCTATACACGGGGCAAACAGCTACGGGGTCGATAAGATCTCCTTAGTTGAACGTGAGATGTGGGCATTAGGTAACACTGAGAACGCTCTTAAGGTTGCTGAAGATCCTCTTAACTACCTCTGGTGGCAAGAGGGTGACAAGCCTTGGGCTGTCTTAGCGTGGTGCTTTGAATGGGCTGAGTACACTATGGCAGTTGGTGAAGGTAAGGCCTTTATAACTACCCTACCCTGTCAGGTAGATGGTAGCTGTAACGGTATCCAACACCTCAGTGCAATGAACCTTGATGAGGCAGGAGGTCGATCAGTTAACCTCTTACCTTCAGATAGTCCTCAGGATATCTATCAGGACGTAGCAGACGCCGCTACGGTCACGTTACAGGCTGAAGCTCATGCAGGTAACGAGCTGGCTGTGATGCTCTTAGAGGTCGGTGTGTGCCGTGCTATAGCTAAGAAGCCTGTGATGATCGTTCCTTATAGCGGTACGAAGTCAACGTGTCGGGAGAACATTAAGGATGCGTTACTTAAGAAGTGCAAAGGTAACTTACCTTGGGGTTCAGATAGAGCTAACGAAGCTGCTAGTCTCTGTAACAACCATATATGGGATGCAATTAACAACGTCATAACAGGCGCTAGAGAAGTGATGAACTACATTACTCAGATAGCTGTCTTATATGGTACGCATAACACTATAATGAGTTGGCTGACACCTACAGGTTACAACGTACAGTTAAGGTACTTTAAGAAGAGTTCTCAGAGAGTTAAAGCTCATTTAGATAATAAAATTGTAAGGTTACGGGTAGATGAGGACACCTGTATCGTTGATAAATCTAAATACAGAACATCTAGTAGTCCTAACTTAGTTCATAGTCTGGACGCTAGTGCATTAACTATGACAGTAAACCGGTGCGTCAGTGATGGGGTCGAAGACTTCGCTATGATCCATGATTCTTTTGGAACTCATAGCCCTAACATGGACGTGCTTAATAGGAACCTAAGAGAGGCTTTTATAGAGCTCTACCAGAACAACGACATTCTCGGTAACTTATATCAGAATGCTTTGATAGATTTACCTGAAGATGTTGATGTTCCACCACCGCCTACGAAGGGTTCTCTGAACCTTGAAGAGGTACTAAATAGTAAATACTTTTTCGCGTAGCTTTTTCGGTACCCGTTATTGGATTTACTTTCAAACCAAACTTAAAACTAAATAGGAAATATTATTATGGCTAAATCTCAAAAAGTAATGCGTGGACAAGCACTCTGGGCAAAACTGTTCGAGCCTGATACAAAGTTCGATGCTAACGGCATCTATTCAATCAGCTTAACTTTACCAGAAGTGGATGCGGCAGATATGTGTGAGTACCTTGACACTCTTTGCTCCGCTAAATTCGATGAAGAAGTGGAGAAAAAACCTGCACTTAAGAATCAGTTGTCCATTCAGGCTCCTTACTCACCTGTATATGATCGTGAAACTGGCGATGCTACCGGCGAGATCGAGTTCAAATTCAAGTTAAAAGCTAAAGTTAACACCCGTGATGGTCGAACCTTCGAGCAGAAAGTTGCTGTCGTTGACGCCAAGCGTACACCTATGACTCAAGAGATTGCTATCGGCAATGGCTCTGACGTTAAGGTTGCCTTCGAGCCTATGCCTTACATGGTAGCAGGTACTAAGAAGGTTGGTGTCTCTTTACGCTTAAAAGCTGTTCAAGTTATTGATCTAGTTGAATATGGTAGCCCAGCTACTTCTGTGTTCGATGAGGAAGACGGCTTCACCGCCTCTGCTGCCCCATCTGCACCAGAAGCTGAGGTATTTACCGATGGCGATTTCTAGTCGGTCTACCCTAGAAGATAGAGTGCAAGCGAACCTAGACAAGCGTGGCATTAACTACAGTTATGAGCCATGTAAGTTACCCTACAGCGTCCAACGTAATTACATCCCTGATCTCTTGATCGGGGACATTTACGTGGAGGTGAAGGGCTATTTCAGGCAGGACGCTCAACGTAAGATGAAGAGTGTAAAAGAACAACATCCTGATCTGGACATTAGGTTCTTATTTCAACGTGCGGCCAGTACCGTTCAAGGCGCTAAGGTTCGGAAAGATGGAACCAAGATGACTTGTTCGGAATGGGCAGAGCGCAACGGATTCACGTGGGCAGAAGGTCATGTCCCTGATGAATGGTTAATCATAGACGAGGTTTATTAAATGGAAAAAAGCGAGAGTGAATTCATACAACATATACCCTGCGATAACTGTGGATCGTCTGATGCCTGTGGTATCTACACAGACGGACACACGTTTTGCTTTTCTTGTAATACACATAAACACGGAACCGAGGAGGAAACACCAGTGAAAACAACAACTAATACTGATACTGACTTCCTTCGAGGGGAAGTACAAGCACTAGCAAAGCGTAAGTTGACAGAAGAAACAACAAAGTTATGGGACTATAGAGTTGGAGAGTTCAATGGTTCGATTGCTCAAGTGGCTAACCACAAAAACAATCAAGGCCAGACTGTCGCTCAGAAAATAAGATTACCTAACAAGGAGTTCTTTGTTAAAGGTAACATGAAAGAAGCCACCCTCTACGGCCAATGGCTGTGGCGGGATGGTGGTAAGATGGTTACTGTTACAGAGGGGGAGCTGGATGCTCTCTCTTTGTCTCAGGCCATGGGTAACAAGTGGCCAGTAGTTTCCGTTAAGACAGGAGCCGCTGGTGCGAAGCGTGAGATTGCTAAAGCTGTCGAGTACCTCGAGTCATTCGATAGTGTTATATTCATGTTCGACAACGATGAGGTAGGACAACAAGCAGCTATAGAATGTGCTTCACTCCTCTCCCCCAATAAAGCCAAGATCGCCCGTCTTCCTCTCAAAGACGCCAGCGATATGCTCCAGCAAGGCCGCTCGAAAGAGTTGGTCGATGCGATGTGGGGAGCTAAATCCTACCGCCCTGATGGCATTATTAACGGTGCTGATCTATGGGAAACCGTGTCGACTGTTGAGGAGGTTGAGTCTGTGCCATACCCATTCGATGGACTGAATGCGATGACAGACGGATGCCGCAAGGGAGAGATCGTTACGGTCACGGCTGGCTCAGGCTTAGGCAAGAGTCAACTGACCCGTGAGTTCGCTTATAAGATCCTGAACGAAGGCAGTACCATAGGCTACGTGGCTCTGGAAGAGTCAGCCAAACGTACGGCTCAAGGTCTTATGTCCTTACACCTTAATCGCCCTGTACATCTTACAGAGACACCTCAAGACCAGCTAAGAGAAGCATTCGATGCAACCTTAGGAACTGGTAGAGTGTTCATGTACGATCACTGGGGTTCTACAGAATCCGATAACCTACTAGGTAAGATCAGGTACTTAGCCCGAGGCTGTAACTGTGATTACATAGTCCTAGACCACGTAAGTATCGTTGTATCCGGTATTGATGACGGAGACGAGCGTAGGATCATTGATAACTTAATGACCAAGCTTAGATCTCTTGTCGAAGAGCTGGACATCGGTATGATCTTGGTTTCACATCTTAAGCGACCTAACGGTGAGAGAGGACATGAGGAAGGCGCTAAGACATCACTAGCACAACTTAGGGGTTCGGCCGCCATTGCACAATTAAGTGACATGGTTATCGGCTTAGAGCGTAACCAACAAGCAACCGAGAATGCTCACGTAACAACTGTCAGGGTTCTTAAGAATCGCTGGTCAGGTGTGACAGGCATCTCATGTAAACTATCTTATGATGTAGACACTGGTCGAATGAACGAAGTGTTTGATGAAGAAGATATGCCATTTGACGAGGAGTTTTAATTATGGACTGTCCTAATTGCGGTACAGGTATCTACTGGATTGACGATGTTCAAGTAGAGGATGAAGATGGGAAGTTTAGTCACGTAAGTCAATATGAATGTTATGAGTGCGGCCTCCTCGTAGAGATCTACGTACCTAAGGAGGGTTTATAATGTACACTTTAGAAGATGCAATGTTGTTAGAAGCTTTCATAGACCTTCAAGAGAAGTTAATCGAAGAGGGCCGCATGTTGGAGATACCGTCAATGCAAGAGTTCCAACGAGCCTATGAAATATTTAGGTCAGACGGTTTTGATCCAGACTCGGTTCATTAAACCAAAGGAGGGGTATGGAGATGCAATCAAAATACCATTCAATCTTAGAACAAACCTTAAACGTAGGCAGCGGGTTCTTAATCTCTGTCTTAGTTTGGGAATATGTAGTTAAAAACTTAATCCATTCAGGCGTACTGAGTGTTGATTCATCCATATGGATCACCGTCATCTTTACTGTAGTGAGCTTCGTTCGAGGCTACCTATGGCGGAGGTACTTCAACGGATTATCCGATTAACCACTCCAGCGAGAGGGTATTATATGTATATATTTGATGTAGAAACTGATGGCTTACTTGATACAGTTACTAAGGTACACTGTCTTGTAGCCATAGACACGGATACACAGTTAGTTCATAAAGCAGTAGGCCATGAAGAAGTGGCCAAGCTGTTCAAGGAGATCAGCAAACAGACGCTGGCAGGACACAACATCATGGGTTATGACATACCCGTTATCGAGAAGGTCTTAGGACTCAAGCACGATGGTGAAGTGTTCGACACCTTAGTCGCCTCACGATTAATCTGGTCAAACCTTCGGGAACTGGATTCACGTAAGAAGACGGTAAAATCAACAATGAATGGTAGCCATTCCTTAGACGCTTGGGGTCAACGCCTTAAGTTCCACAAGGGTGACTACGGTAAGCAAGAGAACGCTTGGGATGAATACTCTCCTGAGATGTTGGAGTACTGTGAGCAAGATGTGCAGTTAAACTACCGCCTATATCAGCGGATCATAGCTAAACAATTCTCTCAAGAAGCTATGGACATGGAGCACACCATGCACAGGTTACTACTTCAGCAGGAACGCATAGGTTTCCCGTTCTCAGTAGAGAAGGCTCAATCGTTATACAGCACACTCTCCGCTCGTAAGGAAGAGATTACAGCAGAGTTGCTAGAGACTATGGAGCCAACCATTATAGAGATGAAAACCAAAACCAAAACTGTACCATTTAACCCAGCAAGTCGACAGCAAATCGCTGACAGACTGATGAAGCGTGGATGGAAGCCTGACGTCTTTACGGAAAAAGGTGATCCTAAGGTAGATGAGAAGGTCTTATCCGGAATAGATATGCCAGAAGCTAAACTACTATGTGAGTATCAAATGCTCAATAAGAGGCTAGGACAGCTCGGTAATGGTAGTCAAGCATGGCTAAAGCTAGAGAAGGAAGGCCGGATACACGGACGAGTTAACCATATGGGTGCTGTAACCTCACGGTGTACACACTCTGCTCCGAACTGTGCTCAGATACCCTCCACTAACGCTGTCTACGGTCACGAATGTCGTGAGCTGTTCTGTGCACCTGAAGGCTACAAACTACTTGGCGCTGATGCGTCAGGCTTAGAGCTTCGGTGTTTGGCACACTATATGTCTCGGTACGATGACGGGGCATATGGACGAGAAATCTTAGAAGGTGATATCCATACGGCTAATCAATTAGCGGCTGGACTTCCTGATCGTAACACAGCCAAGACTTTTATTTATGCTTACCTTTACGGTGGCGGTAATGAGAAGATTGGTTCGATCATTGGTAAGGATGGTAAAGAAGGCGGTCGTATTAAGCAACGCTTCTTAGCCAAGACACCCGCTCTTAAGTACCTCTCGGATGCTGTAAAGCTGAAGGCAGAGAAAGGAAGTATCATGGGTTTAGACGGTAGGATCACTCCTATCAGACACGCTCACGCTGCTCTTAACACTCTCCTCCAGTCTGCCGGTGCGTTAATATGTAAGCATTGGTACATAGGCATTGAGACCAAGATCAGAGAAGCTGGTTACACCGAGGAGGACGTTGCGATCGTTGCATTCGTTCACGATGAGGTACAGATTATAGTCCGAGACGGGCTTGAGGATATTATTGGTGAGTTCACAAAACAAGCAATTAAAGAAACAGAAGCACATTATAAGTTTAGATGCCCCCTTGACAGCGAGTTCCAGATTGGAACCAGTTGGGCTGAGACGCACTGATCCTAACCTAAAGGGTGACATAGCAGAGCACTACGCTATCACTTGGTTATGGGATGAGGGCTTCCAAGTCTTTAAGAATGCAGGGTGTACGGGTATGGTCGATCTCATCGCCATGAAAGAAGGTAAGGTTTACCTCTTTGATGTGAAGATGGGTCGTCCTTCTAAACGCACAGATGAGCAGAAAGCTATGGGTGTCCAGTTCATCATCTTTGATGCGAAGACACGAGGCTTACGTTTAATGAATCATAGGAACTAATTATGACTACACTTTTGGTTGATGGCGACATCATTGCCTACAAGGCAGCAACTATAGCTGAAGCTCCAGTGAACTGGGGTGACGGCCTATGGACTCTACACGCATATGAGCAGGACGTAGCGGCTTCATGTGATCAACAAATACTTAAACTTTTAGAAGAGTCAGGATGCAGTGATATCATCACTTGTGTCTCTGGTAAGAAGAACTACCGGACTGAGGTAGCCCCATACTATAAGATGAATCGTAAAGAGGTACGCAAGCCAATGTTGCTTGGGTATGCTCGGGGCTATCTCATGGATCAGTGGGAAGGTCAGATGACTAATGGTATCGAAGCAGATGATTTGCTCGGTATCTTAGGTAGTTCAGACCTCGACAAGTACGTGATCTGGTCTGCTGATAAGGATCTTAAAACGATTCCAGCACGTCATTTAATGGACGGTGAGATTATCACTATCGATGAGGAGACAGCTGATTATTGGTTCTTCTTACAGACTCTTATGGGTGATACTACAGATGGCTATAAAGGCTGTCCGACAGTGGGTCAGAAGAAGGCAGATGCCATTCTACAGGCTGATTGTACTTGGGAAGCTGTAGTAGCTACCTATAAAAAACAAGGACTTGGCGAAGAAGTCGCCTTGGAAAATGCTAGACTGGCTCGTATCCTACGGGACGGTGAATACAACTTTGAAACAGGAGAAGTAAAGTTATGGCTTCAATAGATGATGCTACCAAACTCGAGTGGGACTTAGCTGCTCGGGGTGAAGATTTAACCACCTATCTCGACGGTCTAGCGACGAAACATAGTAACGCTAATCAGACAGATGAAGATGACCTATGGGATGAGGCATGGAAGGCCGCTAGGGATGGCATGGAGTCAGATGCGATCGAGTCTATTAAACAATCTAAGCAGGATGAAGCGGCTAGGCGCAAGGCTATTCCTGTCTGGTCTGGAGTTCTTAATTATTTCCCAGATGCTTTAAGGGAAGTTGCGATCTGTTCTCGTGTAGGGAATGAGCAACATAACCCTAATAAGCCCTTATTCTGGGATCGCTCCAAGTCTGGGGACGAGTTAGACGCTCTTACAAGGCACCTAATGGAGGCTGGTACAGTCGATACTGACGGTATTAGACACTCTGCGAAGGTCGCTTGGAGGGCTTTAGCTAACCTTCAGAAGGAGCTTGAGAAAGCCGGAGAAACTAGCTAATTTGGGGGCTAAAAACCCCCTTTTAACTCCTTGATATATAAGGTTATTATAGGTACCCGTTATTGGATATAAACTATGAACGTTTTAAACAAAAGATTCAATATAGATAAGGACGCTTTAGAACACCTAAAGTCCCTTTTCCCAGACAAACTACCCCTCGATCGTGGAACAACCCCAGATGATATAGCTTATCTACAGGGTCAGCAAAGTGTGATCCAGAAGCTAGAGGGCTTATTCAACGAAAACCTAGAGGACTGAATTATGTGCATGAAGACTCCTAAGGCTGCTCCTATCCCTAAAGCAGCTCCAGCTCCTGAAGCCGCACCTGAAGAACTTGAGAATTCTGAAGGAAGCGTAGCGGCAGAGCAAGCGAAGAAAAAGACAGGCAAGAAACAACTCCGTAAGAACAACGCTGGTATTAACATTGGCACTGTTGCAAGCGGTACTCCTTCTAAACCAAACGTAGGCTAATCAAATGAACTATCCAACTGGCGACCAATCTGCTGCAAAGCAGTATGAGGACATGGCGAGAGATCGTGATGTATACCTCAGCCGAGCTAGGGATGCAGCTTCATTAACTATACCTATGCTAATGCCTCCACAAGGTCACTCAGCTTCGACTGTGTATGACCAGCCTTACAGTTCTGTAGCGGCTCGTGGTGTGAACAACTTAGCATCTAAACTGTTAATGACATTGTTACCTCCTAACGCTCCGTTCTTTCGTCTAACGATTGATGACTTTGACCTGCAGGAACTTGCTGGCGATGATGCCCGTGGACAGGCTGAAGAAGCCTTAGCTCGTATCGAGCGTTCCGCGGCTCAGTTAATCGAAGCGAAAGCTGTGCGTGTTCCAGCGCATGAAGCAATAAAACAATTAATCGTAGCTGGTAACGTCCTTACCTACTTGCCTAAAGATGGTGGTATGAAAGTATATCGTCTTGATCGGTACGTCTGTAAGCGTGACACCATGGGCAACCTTTTGAAAGTCATCGTCAAAGAAGAAGTTTCTTTTGAAGCTCTTCCTGACATGGTTCGTAAGACTCTCATGGATCAACCGGACTACAACAATGTTACACCTGAGACTGAAGTAGACCTCTACACTTGCGTCCGTCGTGAAGGCAAGAAGATGATGGTTCATCAAGAAGTCAAAGGTATAACAATTCCTAAATCAGAAGGCTCGTACCCTATCGCACGATCTCCTTGGATGGCATTACGCTTTATCTCAGTAGATGGTGAGAACTATGGCCGAGGCTTTGTTGAAGAATACATCGGAGACATTAAGTCTCTTGAATCACTAACCTCCGCTATTGTCGAAGGTTCCGCTGCGGCGGCTAAGGTGTTGTTCATGGTACGTCCTAACGGTACAACCAGAGCAAGCGTCCTAGCTAATTCACCTAACGGTGCAATCGTAACGGGTGATGCTAATGATGTATCTACTTTACAACTTGAAAAGTTTAACGACTTCAGGGTAGCTCAGGAGACGATCGGCCAAATCACTGAGCGTCTATCTGCTGCGTTTCTACTCAACAGCTCTATTACCCGTAACGCTGAACGTGTTACTGCGGAAGAGATTCGCTACATGGCGCAAGAGCTAGAGACAGCACTAGGTGGAATATACAGTACTCTTTCACAAGAGTTCCAGCTACCGCTTGTTAACATTCTGCTTTACCTGATGCAGAAGGAAGGCAAGATGCCCAAGTTCCCTGACGATGCAATCAAGCCACAGATTGTGACTGGATTAGAAGCGTTAGGGCGTGGGCAGGATCTATCTAAACTTTCGTCTTTACTAGAATATCTACAACCTCTCGGTGCAGAAGCCATCCAGAAATACTTAAATGTTGGTGACTACATTGATCGCTTAGGTGCTTCTTTGGGTATTGATACACAGGGCTTAATCAAGTCTGAAGATCAACTATCACAAGAGCAACAGGCAGCTCAGGAAGAGCAAGAAGCTATGATGCAACAACAGCAGATGGCGGACATGGCTAAAGGAGCTGCCCCTGCAATGGCTAAGGGTGTTATGGACTATACTGGTGGAGAACAACCTGAATAATACAAGGTGAGACTATATGACTGATATAATTAATACAGGATCTGTCGAAGCTACTCAAGAAGAAGTAGCGGCAGGAACAAGTGAACATGATCAAGCAATGTTAGATAAAGTTGATCAAGTAGAAGCTGGCTTACAGGAACGACCAGACTGGTTACCTGAGAAGTTTTCTTCTGCTGAACAAATGGCTGAGGCTTACAAACACCTAGAGACGAAGATGTCTTCTGGTGAAGAAGCTCCAGCACAAGATGAATCTGTTGAAGAACCGGACGCAGCCGAAACGGAGAGCGCCCCTTCGACAGATACTACACCGAATGAAGTAGGCGAACTATTAGAGTCCAAAGGCTTAGAGTTCGATAAGTTTCAATCGGAGTACGATTCCGAGGGTGGGATTAGTGAAGAGTCAATGGCTGAATTAGAGGCCGCTGGACTTCCTAAGACCCTCGTTGATAGTTGGATCAAAGGGCAAGAAGCTCTTATGAACGACTATGAAACTGCCGTCTACGATGTAGCCGGTGGGCAAGAGAGCTACAGCGAGCTTGTTAGCTGGGCTGGTGATAACCTTACTCAAAGTGAGGCCGCTGCCTTCGACAAAGCTGTAGACTCAAGAGACCTAGATATGGTGAAACTTGCAGTAGCTGGTTTGCAATCAAGATATCAAGCCGCTGAAGGAAGCTCACCTCAACTCCTCCAAGGTGACGCTAGTCAAGAGTCAGCGGGTGGTGCGTTCAGTAGCGTGGCAGAGATGTCAAGCGCTATGCGTGACCCTCGTTATCAAACTGATGCGGGCTACCGGCAGCAAGTAGCTGAGAAGCTATCTCGCAGCAATATCTTATAGTCTCTTTTCCCTCCCCTCCTCCGAGGGGTTGGGTTTTTTGTATCTAAAAGACAACAATACTACTAACTATCTTTGACCCCGCTGCGGTGGGATAATCTGAGGGAAAGGAAGTGTTACGGCTGATAGAACAAAACCAATCAATCAACACTTAACTTAACTTAAATTTAAAAGGTATATTATCATGGCATTTCCAACTGACCAAAATGTTTCACGTTTAGGCCAACAAAACGCGTCTGGTGACGTTCGTGCGTTGTTCTTAAAATTATTCGCTGGTGAAGTTCTTACTGCATTTGAAGAAAAGAACATCGCTATGGGTCTTCACAGAGTTCGTACTATCAGCAACGGTAAAAGCGCTTCATTCCCAATGACTGGCGTTGCTACTGCTGAGTACCACACTGCTGGCCAACTTATCGAAGCTGATGCAATGAACCACGCTGAGCGTATCGTTACTGTTGATGACTTGCTAATCAGCAAATCTTTCATCTCTAACATCGACGAAGCTATGAACCACTACGACGTTCGCAGCATCTACTCTAAAGAAATGGGTCACGCTCTTGCTAACGCTGCTGATCGTAACATCTTAAAGATTGTTGCTACTGCTGCTGGCATGACTAGCGCTGCTGACCTTCCTGCTGCACAGCGTTTAAACGATGAAGTCTTCACTTCAAACGTAGCTGTTGGCACTAACGGTGTTGCTTCTACTGGTACTGACATCGCTAACGCTATCTACGCTTCTTTAGAAGAGTTTGACAGCAAAGACGTAACTGGCGAGAAAGTATGTGTACTTCCACCTGCTTCTTACTACAAGTTATTCGGTTCACAGGACGTTAACCAACTTGCATACATGAACCGTGACGTTGGCGGATCTGGTAGCATGACTTCTGGTGCTGCTCCTGTAATTGGTGGTGTTCGCATCCTTATGTCTAACCACGTCCCTACTTCTGACGAGTCTAGCACATCTGTAACTCCTACTGCCGCTTCTGGCTACGGTTCTTACACTGGTGACTTCTCTGACGTTGAAGGTCTGATCTTCTCACAAGACGCTGCTGCAACTGTTAAGTTGTTAGATCTTGGCGTTGAGTCTGAGTACCAAATCGAACGTCAAGGTACTTTGATGGTCGCTAAATACGCAATGGGTCACAATGTATTACGTCCTGCTTGCGCTATCAAACTTGTTACTGCTTAATTAGTAAGTAACACAATAGCCCCACTTCTCTCAGAACATCGAGGGAGGTGGGGCTTTTTTTTTGGTTTTAACTTTTGGAGCATGAAATGAATTTAACAACTAAGCTCGAAGCAGTCAATGTAATGCTCTCAACAATCGGAGAGGCTGCCGTCAACTCGCTCAGCTCAGGCTTACTAGATGCCGAGACAGCGGAAATTATTCTTAACAACGTCACTCGTAGTGTCCAAACTACAGGGTGGAGTTTTAACGAAGAGGTAGGTTATACCCTATCTCCTGATTCAGACGGGATCTTAAACCTCCCAGTTAACTGTCTACGTGTAGACTTAGCCAAGTCTGAGAGTAAATACAGAAATGCAAACTTTGATTATGTACAGCGTGGTACAAAGCTGTATGACAAGATCAATCACACTTACGCTATTAACGAGACAGTTAAAGTTGATATGATTATCATCCTTGACTTTGATGAGTTACCAGAAGCCGCTAGACGCTTCATTGCTATTCGTGCCTCACGTATCTTCCAAGAGCGTGTTGTAGGTAGTGAACTCTTATCTAAATTCTCTGACGACGATGAAAACACAGCATGGCTTGACCTGCTTCATACAGAGTCGGACGTAAATGACTATAACATCTTCGATGACAGTAGCACGTACCGTGTACTTAACCGGAGTATTAATTCAAAGGTATTCTAATGAGCTTAATAAGTAAGAACATCCCGAACCTAATCAATGGGGTGTCGCAACAGCCCCCTTCGCTTCGCTTAGACTCACAGGCTGAAGAGCAGATCAATGGTCTATCGGACGTTGTTACTGGGCTTAGGAAGCGACCTCCTACAGAACACCTAGCGACCCTGACGGGTGACTTTAGTAACTCTAAGATCCACACCTATAAGCGAGACGACACAGAACAGTATACGGTCATGGTGCGTGATGGTGAGATTAGAGTATTCACTGACACAGGTGTTGAACTTGATGTCGAGTTAGCTACTAACGCTGATTACTCATACATCACAGGTATTAATGCAGACGAAGATATCCGTATCACTTCTGTAGCTGACTTTAGTTTTATCCTAAACAAGCAGCAGGTTGTTGCTAAGTCAGCAGAGATATTCCCTCCAGAGCGTGTTAACGAGGCGTTAGTTTATTTAAAACAGGCTAACTATGAGCGGAATTATAAAGTCATTATAGATCCTAAAGGTGATAGCACAACATCTTATAATAGTTATACAGCTTCAGAGTACTCTGGGACTTCTAATACTACAGATGCTCTTCAGACTAGCAGTATCATAGATAGCTTAAGACAGGCTGCTGGTTATAACTTAGGAGCTGTTGAAGGATTTGGAGCGCGTCAAGCTTCCTTACCAACCGCGTTGAATAGATTCACCTTACAGCAATCAACTGTAGATGCGTACGTGGTTGATAACAACTCTTTACAAGTTACTCTAGGATCTTCTTTACTTCCAAATTCAGAGTGGACTATAGCTAATAACACCCTTCTTATTGACTTTAAATATATAGAGAACCCTTCTTCAGGTACTTATACTATGGAGGCTGTAGAAGTATATAACACTAACTTTGCTTCAACCGCAGAATCTTTTGTAACATACCCTACTACAGGTGACACACCCTTCTTTATTATCTCTCACGATGAGCTTGATTTTGATATACGTGTTTCCGATGATTCAGGTGGTACAGCTTTAAAAGCATTTAAAGGTACAGCAAAGAATTTTACAGATCTTCCTAACCAGTGCCTAGATGGATTCCAACTAGCAGTGATTGGTGATAATAATAGAGACGAAGATAACTTCCACGTTAAGTTTGTGGGGGCATTCGGGCAAGGTGTCTGGAAAGAGACAGTTAAATCAGGTATACAGAATAAGTTAGATGTAACTACTATGCCTCATCAACTTGAGAAGTTTGTATCTGACGGTACTGACGGACGAGCAGTTGGGGAAGTATTCTGGAAGTTTGGCTCTGCTCCTTGGAATGATAGGGTTGCAGGAGATGATGACACCAATCCATTCCCTACGTTTGTAGGCAATAGAATTAACGATGTATTCTTCCACCGTAACCGCTTAGGTCTGCTAGCAGATGAGAATGTCATATTCTCTGAAGCAGGTAGTTTTTATAACTTCTTTAGGACTACTGTACGAGCACTTCTTGACTCAGCTCCTATTGACATCTCTGTTAGCAATGACAGTGTGTCTATCCTAAAGGCTGCTATACCATTCTCTGAGCAACTGCTGTTATTCTCTGATTTAGCGCAGTTCAACTTAACTTCGAGTACCCTTTTAACTCCTACGGAGGTCTCTGTAAACGTAGCAACTAACTATGAAGCTGATTTAAGAGTCCGTCCAGTATCTGCTGGTAACTCTATCTTCTTTGCGAATGACAGCGGGTCATCCTTAGGTGTTAGAGAATACTTTGTAGCTGGTCAGACTGAGCTGAATATGGCTGAAGATGTAACCGGTAGTATTCCTACTTATATTAAAGGTAACATAACAGGAATGGTTACCTCTAGTACAGAGGATATGCTACTACTTACGACTGACGATGACCCTAAGACTGTTTATGTGTACCGTTGGTACATAGCGAACAACGAAAAGGTGCAGTCAGCTTGGTCTAAGTGGTTTATGAAAGGTGACGTTTTAAATATGTCATTTAACAATAAAGAAGTTTTCTTTCTTATGGGCTACGGTACAGAAGTAACCTTAGAGAAGATAAACCTATCTGAAGATGAAGCTGTGTCAGTTACCACTTCGTCTCACCCTGTGTTACTCGATAGACGTGTTAAGTTGGAGTCTGTATCAGATACAGTCCCTTATACTAACTCTGATATCCAGTATGTTACAACGGCAGGTAAGTTCGTATCGAGCCCTACTACGTACCCTGTGTACGCTGGAGTGCCTTATACGTTCTCCTACACGTTCTCAGAGCAGGTATTTATACCCGATACTAATAAGCCAGTCACCATCGCTCGCTATCAGTTGAGGAACTTTAACATAGTATATTCGGACACAAGTACGTTTGACGTGACCGTGGCTGCTGTTGGGAGAGACCCTAAAGTCTCAACATTCACCGGCAACTTACTAGGTTCTAGCTCCTTCGTCCTTGGAACCGCTAACGTAGTACCTAATGGTACTTATAAAGTTGGTGTAGGTTCACAGGCTTCTGAAGTAGATGTGACTCTTTCAAGCTCTAGCCCTCTCCCATGTAACTTTACAAGCGTGGAGGTAGAAGGCTTTGTAACAGTTAGATCACAGAGGATATAATGGCTACTTATAGATCAAGTAAAAAAGAAGATGCCTATGTCTTAGCTCCCCTTATGCGGGAGCAGGACAAGGTAGAAATAATGTTCAGTCACGGAGTGGAGCCCTTAGAGGCTCTTCTTACGTGTCTTGAATCAGACGAATGCAATACCATTATACACCAAGGACAACCTGTAGGTATGTTTGGTATACATCCCGTAGACAATATGATCGCTGCTCCGTGGATGCTTGGTACAGATAAGATCCCTGAGATCGCTAGAGACGTTATGAAGGTCTCCTCTCAGTGGGTTAAAGATAAGAACGAAGAATACCCCATACTTGTTAACTACGTTCATGTAGGTAATGAAGTGTCAAAGCTCTGGCTAAGAAGGCTAGGCTTCACTTTCATTCAGCTCATAGAAGATTATGGTGTGGGTAAACAACCCTTTTACGAATTTACGAGGATAAAATAATGTGTCATCCAGCTATTCCAATGGTTGTCGGAGCTATAGGCGCTATACAGTCTCATAATGCTCAAGCTGATGCTCATGAGGCTAACGCTAAAGCTACCAACGCTACTAAATTATTAGAAGACGCGGCAGTTAATGAAGATCTAGCAATTAAAGATACAGTAGCCGCTGAAGAGAAGATCGCCCGAAATCTTGAAGGCATGAAGCAGACAGCTACTGCTAGAGTTTCCGCCGGTGAGTCAGGTGTCTCAGGTAACTCCGTAGACGCTCTCATGAATGATCTTAATGCAGGAGTCTTACGAGGTAATACAATGACCTCTAGGAACTTCCAGATAGATCAAATAGGCGCTAGGCGTCAATTAGAAAGTAATAAACGTACTGCACAAAGCCGTATTAACTCTGTTGCGAAGCCGTCTAAGACAGCTACAGGCTTACAGATTGCTGGTACTGCTGCAGGTGGAACTACATATACCAAGTCAGGTGGATTTGGTTTTAAGAAATAGGATATAAAAATGGCAACTTACTACGTAGATTCAAATTTTACAGGTGTTAGTGACGGCTCACAACTAAGCCCTTACAAACATTTTTTAGACATACCAAGCTGGGCAGCTGGTGATGAGATCTCCTTAGCAGAGAACTCTGAATACTTCTTAACAGATATTAATGGTATTGAGTTAAGAACTAACGCTACATCAGCTAACCCCATTATCTGGAAGTGTACAACAGAAGCTGGCGCTTTCGCTAGCAAGCCTGTTATTTACCAAGCCACTCGTTATAGTAACAACGCAAGCTATGTTTGGGTAGATAGCGGAGTTAACGGTGAATACTACTTAGAAGCAGCCGGTGGTGGTGACCCAAGTATAACAGAGCCTATGTCAGG
>Ga0181418_1000249_pt1 | contig 17906 bp, 15 predicted proteins | sample 41SPOviralmetaG_FD_130143 | JGI IMG/M metagenome (GOLD analysis project Ga0181418, IMG submission 130143) | Marine viral communities from the oligotrophic San Pedro Time Series (SPOT) site, San Pedro Channel, CA, USA - 41 SPOT_SRF_2013-03-13 | ecosystem: Environmental > Aquatic > Marine > Strait...
CTTAGCCGACTATGAAGGAGTCGGAGTAGCCGTTCTCCCAGACGATGGTCTCGACTGTGACCGTTGTGCCTCTCTTGTAGGCATTGCTGTCCCATAGCTTGCAGTATTCGCCGTCCCCGTTGCGGAGGACTAGAGCGTAATCGTCAAGTGCAGCTGGCTGACGGCAGGACATTACTGTCCATGCTGAGGCGTTGAGCTGCGGGGCGGCTTTGGTTTTTGTGGTTTTTGCCATATTTCGTTATTTTATCGTGGTTCTGGTTTTATTGAGCAACACGCTCGTGAAGCAAATCCTGTCAAGGTGGAGCATTTTCACACGAATCGGAATCCGATTCATGTAAGGGAAGTTAAGTTACTGGACAGATGTTCAGACAATGACCATGTCCATCCACGCTTCTCAAGAAAATACTACCTTGACGGGATTTGTAGAGCGTGTTGCTCAATAAAACCATGGTTCCGTTAAAATAGAAATGTGTGCAAAGTTCCAAAAACCGAAGCCGACACGTGGCTTAACGACTCAGCACCGGGCAGGAAGGTTCTGACGTTAGTCGGCTGTGCTTGCCGATTCCGCTCTAGGCATCCGTGGCGGGGGCGGCGAAGACTGTATGCTAGGGGGCGGCAGTGACTACAAGAGTTGCACGGCGCGTTACAGTCGAGACCGTCGTTTGGGGGGACGGATACTCCGACTTCTTTATGGTTGGCTAAGGTCGTCGGGTTGGGGGTTGGCAACAGCCCTTGGGTCTTTTTGGGTGGTGTGTTGGGCTCGGTTGTCTCGATAGGGTCGTCAAACAGGCAGTTTCTTCCGTTGCGTGTATTCTGCGGATGTAAGCTACTGATCACCAACGACATATCCGTCACATTGTTTGTGGTGAATGGTCGGGGGATACGTAGGTGCATGTAGCTTGTGCCAGGTGCTGGTGTACTGCTGTTGCTCCCGACCATGGTGCCCGGCACTTTGATTAAGGGGCACATGGGGGGGTTTGGGATCGGAAACAACAAGGAGTCCCTACCTGCGTATCCAATTTTCAATTTTTGAAGAATTTATAGGGTATACACCCTAGGGTTTGGGCAATTGTGGAACACTTGGTACACCTAGGGTACACTTTGTGGTACGCTTTTCGATGTTATAAGTCTGTAGCTTTATCAACGGGTTACGTAATATGGAACAGAAGGTACACTTTTCTGAGAGACATAAAGTATAAATAATATTTTCCAGAAAAAAGTGTACTTTGTGTACCAGATTCTGTAAGTCCTTAATAATCATATAATACAATTGGGTACACCCCCGTGAAAAAAGTGTACCACAGGTGTTCCAAGTGTACCACGGTGGTTTACACTTGACACGGCGTATGCAAAGATTCATATGTATGTCGTGGACGAAAACCCCGTTAAGGTTACAGATAAACGAACGTATGCTTCTGGGAACAAACCCAAGCAGGTAATCAAGCAGCAGAATGCCAAGCGAAGCAGGTGCCATCGTAAGCGCATGAAAGCAGAAGATGATATGAAAGTAGCTCAGAAGGAATTAGCTAAGGTCGAGAAGGCGTTAACAGTCAAGGAGCAATTCCTTGATATGATGAGCAAAGCTCCGACTCCAGCCCAGCAGCGTAAGGCACTGCTTGCAATGTTTGCAGAGCGTGGTATTAACCCCATCGAGGAGCTGATGAGTTTCACAGCAGACGAAGAAGTTCCCGTGAAAGAGCGGATAGCAATCTGGAAGGAGCTGGCAAGTTATACACAACCCAAGCTTAAGAGTGTAGATGTCCAGCAGAACATAACTGGAGAGATGAAGATCATGACGGTAGACTACAGTGCAGTCACCAAGACCCAACTTAATGACATTGTGAACGCAGAGGTGATTGACAACGAGGGAGACTATGATGAGTTTATAAGTGACGAAGACAAGAATGAGTAACAACCCAATCCAAGACGCACAGGCAATACTCGGAGAGCACTGTCGAAACTACGTTCTTATTGCATCTGTAGACGAAGACCCAATGGTCTACGACCTTAGATTCAACGACCCCTATGCAGCGCAATCTCTCCTGAAGAATGCGACTCGCTACCACGATATCTACGTCTCGGGCGGTGCCACCCCCATGAACGAGGATGATGAGTGGGAGTGGGAAGAGGAGGACGATGATGGGGATGGAGACATATTATCTGAAATAGAATGAGTGTTAGAATCCCCGCACAGGGGTGGGAGCCGAGACCGTATCAGCTCAGCCTACTGAAGTACATGTCTCAGAAGAAGCGATCGCTACGTGCGGTCGTTGCATGGCACCGTCGTGCAGGGAAGGATTTGACGTGTGTTAACATCACTGCGATCAAAGCTCTACAGCGTGTAGGGACGTACTGGTATGTTCTACCGTACGCTAACCAAGCCAGACGTATTGTCTGGAATGGTATGACAGGTGAGGGTAAGAAGTTCATTGACTACTTCCCCAGAGAGATAGTTGAGAAGAAGAGCGAGCAGGAAACGCGCATTCATCTTAAGAACGGTAGCGTTATTCAACTAATGGGCTCTGACGACCCCGACAAGATGGTTGGCGCGAACCCCGTTGGCGTGGTCTTCTCAGAGTATAGCATCTCCGACCCATCAGCGTGGCAGTTAATCAACCCCATCCTAGCAGAGAACGGCGGGTGGGCTCTGTTTAACGGAACGCCCCGTGGTGAGAATCATTTCTACAAGTTACTACTACGAGCCCAGTCGGAGGGCAGCTGGTTTAGCAGCCACCTGTCGGTCAAGGACACGAAGGCGATAGCCGCCGATGAGATCCGCAAGGCTCGCAACGAACTGAACAACGAAGCGAGGTTTCAGTCGGAGTACATGTGTTCGTTCAAGACTCCAGTTGAAGGTGCGTACTACGGAGCCCAGATCAACAAGGCGTATAAAGATAAGCGCGTGGTGGAGACGATTGCGGTAGATCCACTACTCCCAGTGCACACAGCGTGGGACTTGGGTATGGATGACGCTACAACCATTTGGTTTCTCCAGCTGTTCAAGAGCGAGGTTCGCATAGTGAACTACTACGAGAACAGCGGAGAAGGTTTGCCACACTACGCAAGGCACTTACATACGTGGGCAAGCCAGAAGGATGTGACTTATGGTAAGCACTACGCCCCGCACGACATTAAGGTGCGAGAGCTAGGGACTGGTAAGTCACGGCTTGAGACAGCCAGAGGTCTGGGGCTCAAGTTTACGACAGTCAAGAAGCTGTCGATTATAGATGGTATCGAAGCCGTACGTAATCTTCTGAACCGATGCTGGTTCTCTAAGCATGATTGCTACGCGGGCATAGAGGCATTAAAGGGATACCATAAAGAGTTTGATAGCTCACGCGGCGTATTCCGCAAGACACCCGTTCACGACAAGAACTCCCACGGAGCTGACGCCTTCCGTACATTAGCGGTTGGGCTCAAGCAGCCCAGCTTCGGCAAACGCAAGAACACGAATGAGTACCAAGTCAAAAGCCTCAGTTGGTGAGTATCACAGGCTATCCATGTACCAAGAAGCCTGCGTCCTGTATAATACACAGGGTCAGGACTTCGGAGCACTACTCCATGAGATAGTAGACTCGCCTAACGGTGAACAGAAATATTTTTTCGGGGGTCCCGACTATCTTTTGCTCGGCTTGGTGAAGGAGGATGAGGTGGGCTCGTATTGGCATGTGTGCTATGCTGCTCACAGGAATCCAAGGTACACTATATCTAAGTTCTTAGAACTTGCTCCTTTTCCGCTTGACAGGATAGAATTTTGTAGATATCACAAGATGAACACCGACTCTCCATTTAAATTTTATAAGTGGGAAACTTTTAAACGTATATCTAAATATGGGCAGCTCACCTAAACCAGCACCTCCTCCTCCCCCACCACCAGCACCGCCTCCCCCACCAGCACCCGTGGCACGTCAGCCGATTGCAAAACCAATTCGCCCGACTCGGAAGATAACGACTGGTACGTTGTTTGGTATGGGTAGTGTCTTACCTAGACAAAACAAGAAACAGGATAAAAAGACGCAAGGTCGATCACCTCTAGGTGGCGGCAGTGGCTTGTATGGTTAAAGTATTACGTCAGCGTTACGAGGAACTAAAGCTACTGAGGTCTCACCTCGATGGCATGTTTCTTGACGCGCAAAAGTATGTCCGTCCAAACTCCAACAAGTTTGACCACGGACATACCCCCTTTCAAGATGATGGCTCTCGTGAAATTTATGACGACACCGCAGTGTGGTGTAATCAGATGTTTGCGAACGGGCTTAGCTCTAATCTAATACCCAAGTCAGATCGCTGGTTCTATTTAAAACTAGCAGATAAGCCAAGCGGACAGCTTAGTGGAGCTGAGTTGGCGTACCTTCAGCAAGTTGCTGATCGTATCCTCCATGAGTTCAGCCTCCCTAAGTCTCAGTTCTACAGCACAAGTCACGAGTGCTTCCTAGACATCGGAGCTTACGGCACTTCCCCAGTTCAGATTACTGCTGATGACGGAGTTGTTAACTTTCGCGCTCGCCCACTAGCTGATGTGTTCTTTGACACAGACCAGTATGGTAACGTAGACACAGTGCACTATCGTTGTTACAAGACAGCGCGTCAGATATTGCAAGCTTTTCCAAAAGTTGCGGACATGGACGGATTCAATAAAGAGCTGTCTGTCCACAACAAGATTGAACTTGTATACACCATTGAGCCCAACAACGATCCAGCCGCTAAGAAGGGTGGACGCGTTGGCAAGGGTCGCCCGTATAAAGTTACTCACTGGAGTCCCTCGCTAAAAGATGTAATTGATGAGAGCGGATCTAGCTACTTTACTTTCTTATTACCCCGTTGGTCTAAACTAGCCGACGAAGTATACGGACGTGGACCAGCATTCTCATGCTTGTCCCAGATTCGTGCGCTCAACAAGATGGTCAAGGAAGCCTTGATCTCTGCTGAGTATTTAAATTTCCCAACCCTTACCGCAGAAGAAGACAGTATCATGCTTCCAATGAAGTACGGGTCACGTCAGATCATGTTCCACGAAGCTGGCTCTGAGAAACCTTCGCCAATCTTGGCAGGCAATCAGCCCCAGTACGTAATGGAGATGATTCGGATGTACCGCGACAGCATTAACCGCTCGTTCTTCGTTGACCAGATTATTCGTCAGGAGAAGAAAGAGCGTCAGAGTGTTACTGAGATTCAGGACGTACGTGGTCAGATGTTGAATCAGCTCGCGCCGCTACTTAACCGCATGGAGACCGAATACTTAGGTCCAGCCATTGAGGCAACGTTTGAATTACTTGAACGTCAGGGTCAGTTACCCGAAAGACCAGAGTCTTTGAATGGATCAACACTAGAGATTTCATATTCCAGCCCAGCTTCCCAAGCGCAGTATGCAACACGTTTATCAGATATTAGTTCATTTATGCGAGATATTGCTCCACTTGCTCAGGTTAAACCTGAGATTATGGGTGCTATTAACGAGCAGACACTTCTCGCGAGCTACGCTAAGTATCGCAACCTTGACCCAGCAGTGGTCAAGTCGGCTGAAGAAGTCCAAGGTCAACTTGACCAAGCTAACGAACAGAAACAACAAATGATGCAAGTCCAAGCTGCTCCTCAAATTGGGGGTGCGATGAAAGACATCGCGCAGGCTAAACAGATTGACCCCGAAGGTGTGGGTCAGCTGTTGAACATATAATATGAGAGAACTAGACTCCGTAGGGAGGTTGCGTGAGAAATCGCAACTTCGCAACGATCTTATTAATATACTAGAGACTCCTGCAGGTGACAGGTTTTTCAAGGTACTTTTACGTGAATGCCACGTCACTAAACCAGTCTTCCACTCGGACGAGGCTAAGCTTCGTGAGTGTGAGGGGCGCAGACGTTTAGCTATGAGTTTCCTAACGCTGATTGGTCAAGACGACCCGCAGCAATTAATCAACAAACTAGAGTTAGAGAAAAAACAAAATGTCTGAAGAAGAAACAATTGAAGCAACCGAAGCAACCGAAGCACCTGTAGGTGGTTTGGGTGGCGGTGTTGAAGAACCAGCCACTGACCAACCTGTAGAGGATAACACGTATCAGCAATTCTACGACTCGCTACCAGAGGAGTTGAAGGGTAATGATACTATTAAAAACACTAAAGATTTAACATCTTTAGCGAATCAACTAGTCAACGCACAAAGTGCATTAGGAACTAAACGACTTCAAGCACCACAGGAAGACTGGGGTGATGAGGAATGGGGCGGTTTCTTTGACCAGCTTCGCCCAGAAGGTGATGAATACTCAATCCCTGAACTAAGCTCAGAAGATGCTAAAGGGTACGAATTAGCAGATGATCAAACTCAAGAGCTTGTTGATTTTGCCGCAGAGATGGGGCTGTCACAAAAACAGTTTGATATTCTCTACGAGCGCTACACGTCTATGACTGAGCAAGGTCAAACTCAGCAAACCGAAGAGTTTAAGAATCAAGTTCAAGAATTACGCCAGCAAGTACAGCTAGATTGGGGTGATAATTACAACACCAACCTAGCACTAGCCAACCAAGCATACGAGGCAATGTCTACTGAGATTCCAGAGATTAAGGAGTTGATTGAGTCTACGCCAGTTGTAGCCAACCACCCAGCCGTGCTAAAGCTATTTCACCGTTTAGCTGAAGTGTCTGGTGATACATTGCCAATGGCTCAAAACAATCCAGCTAGCGGATTTGCCAACGAAAACACTCACGGCATTAAGGCTCAGATCTCTGAGATTGACGAAGGCAATGCCTCGTTAATCATGGCAGACCCATCAGGGCTTAACATGCGAGATCGCGCTAAACGTCAGGAGTTACTCGATAAAAGAGCTAATTTATATAACAAGTTGTATCCAACTGTGTAATTCAGCTTGACAACCGTTATAAACAAGGCTATCCCAATACTGTTGGGGTAGCCTTTTTTAGGTCCGAATACAGCTTTGGAAAGCCGTTGGTTTCGTAAAACTAGAAGAGTCCGAAAGGATAGCTCGTCGAAAAATAAACTTCTAACTTAACCTTAATCCCTATTTATTATGGCATATTCTGATCCATCCTATATGACTTCTGACGGAGCTGGTGCTCTCGCTGGAGGTCTTACTATTACAGATGCTTACGTCCAAGCTTACAAAGCTGGTTTCGAACAAGCATTTCAACAAAGCGAGTCTAAACTACAGCCTTTCTTTGAACAAGAAACACAAAACGAAGAGTTTCAATACTTTGATCGTGTCGGTGTAGCCGAAGCGATGACTGAAGATGCTACTCGTTATGGTGACAATCCTAACAGCGAGATCGCTCACGATCGTCGCCGCATCGGTATCAAAGACTACGAGCTTGGCAAGTATGTTGATGAGAAAGACCTAAAGCGCGTACTTACAGACCCAATGAATGCTTACACACAAGCACTCCTTGCTTCTGGTAAGCGTAAGCTTGATGACATCATCATCGACAAGTTCTTCGGCGAAGCCTACGTTGGCAAAGCTGGTGGGACTACTCGTACCTTCGTAGCTGGTCAAGCCCTTGAAAATCAAGCTAAGGTCGTCGTGGGTGCTAAGTCTGCTGGGGATATTACCACTGCAGGTGACTTCGAATTAGCTACTGGAGAAACTGAAGGTTTCTCTGTCGGTGCTAATTACGGTGCTGCAGGCTCTGGTCTTACTCTTGCTAAACTTCGCGCAGCTCGCCGCACTATGCTTAAGCTGCACGCTATTGATCAAGACGAGATTGTTAATTGCTTTGTTTCTGCAAAGCAGCTTGATGACCTACTCGGTATCACTGAGGTTGTTAGCTCTGACTTCGCAGTCCGCAAGTCACTCGCTGAAGGTAGTGTAACTACATTCATGGGCTTCCGCTTCATCCACACCGAGCGTCTTCCACTATCTAATGGTACTGATGGTGATGAGCGTCGTTGCATCATCTCTACATCGAAGGCTCTTAAGCTCTCGATCGGCACAGCTCTTAAAGGAGATGTGTGGCGTGTTCCCGCTAAGAAGAACATCCCTTACGTATACTTCAAGCTTTGTGCTGAAGCATCTCGTATGTGGGGTGAAGTTTCTGGCGAAATCCGCTGTAACGAAGCCTAATTACATTCGTAGTCTCCCCCGTATATTCGGGGGAGACTACTTCTTTTTATGTCTACAGAAGCGACTAAGCTTAAGATAATGAACTCTGCCCTACGTATGGTGGGCAGTTACCACATTGACGCTAGTGACACAACTAGCACTACATACGAAATTGCCAACAGAGCTTATGAACAAGCTGTTACGGAATTGTTTGGCGATAATATATTTAACTATAACACCAAGCGTGCTACGCTGACAGGTGTATCTGGAAGTACTGAGTTTAAAAAGTTTAGCCACTCGTACACACTCCCAGCTGATTTAAACATCTTACTCATCGTTGAAGATGCGGATGACTACCTCTGCAGTGACTACAGGTATGCAAATGGTCTTCTCTACACAGATAAGACATCACTAAAGGTGACCTACACATATGTTCCAGATCTATCGTCTGCAACCGCGTTGCCTGAGTTTTTAACTCGTGTGCTTACACTCCACATGGCGCAGAACATGGCAATTGAGTTATCAGGTTCTGAAAACCGCCACGAGATATTATATGTACAGTATCAAAAGGCTCTGAAAAGAGCACGAGTATTGGAAGGTCGTCAAGGACCAGCTCAAACATATATTAACGAAGAGAACTCACAGTTCTTAGCTGGGCATCAGAACTATGGCGCGGTATAGTAAGGTACAATCCGATTTTTCAGGTGGTCTAATTAGTGACTACATCCTCGGACGTTTAGATATTAAACGTGTAGCTAACTCGGCACGCGTATTTAAGAATTTCTTCCCAAGCCTGCAGGGACCTGCTGTTTTCAGGTCTGGCTTTAAGCATGTAACATCTAACAGCACAATTGCAACAATTAATAACTCCACTGTTGCGGGACAGGCTAACTCTAATCGCACAGCAGGCACATATAATGCAGCTAGCAGCACGTCGTCTGGTTTCGGTGTAGGGGCTACGTTTAACGTCGTTGTTGACGCATCAACTGGCAACGTAAGCACGCTTACTTTAGTCAGCGGCGGTCAGGGCTATGCTGTTAATGACACTATCACCATTGCTGATACGCAACTAGGACAGGCTGGTACAGCTGCTCCCGACTTAACATTTACAGTTGCTACTGTGACCTCAGAATCTACCTCAGCCTATAAGAGTGTGGATGTTACTTTAGCGACCAACGTGCCGTACCGAGCGGTATTTGAACCATCTAAGATTAAAGTGTATGATGCAAACGGCGTTTTAAAAGACACCGTGACTGCACCTTACTCAGATGCAGTTCTACCAGATTTGCGGTTTAGTTCTGAGACTGATGCGTTGTATATTACCCACGGTCTGTACAAACCAGCTAAACTTACCGCTGACTTAATCACTATTGCTAATATTCTGACAGCCACAGACGGAGCTGATCAAGATATTCTTGTAACGTCCGATGGCTTCCAACTATCATCAGGCTTAGAAATTCAAGGCGATGACTCGTGGACACTGTCTGACTTAGAGTTTGACTTTGAACCAATCCTAAGCCCCGAGCCTGACACTAAGTTCTTTAAGATCTCAAGTAACAAACGCATTGTTAAGCTTGAGAGTACACAGGCAGATTTTGCAGCTATCCGCGCTGCTGGCGATGGCACTTGGGAAACCTACTATGTCGAGTACGAAGCCGAAGGCGAAAAGTTCTTAGGCAAAGTTATAGACGCTGCACTTGGAGGAAACTATACTGAAGTAACAGACCCATCAGCCGATGGTAAAACTGTGTACGTAGAGCCTGTTGAGTCCATTGTGGACATTCAGGACGATGCAGCCCAGCTCTACTTACTTGATTCTAATGAAGTGGACGAAGCTAATACTACAGGGACGCCACTCACTGGGGCTGAGCTGGACAAAGCACTTGATTTAGAGGGAGTTTCGAGAGATGAAATTCACTTACGTTGCGACACTGTAGTATTTAACAAAGGCTACAAGGGCTCCTTTATTCGCGTAGGCGATGATCGCCGCAACAACAACGTAGTTGTTGGTCGGAGTAGAACCACAACACGTTGGGTAAAGATCAAGGATCACCGAGGAATTGAAGACCACCCTGTTGATTTCTATAGGGGGGCTTATCTTTCCGAGGACTACACAGCTGGGGCGGTATATAAAGCTTACGGCAAATTACTTAGCACGCCTTTATACATGAAGGGTCCAAATACAAGTGGGGCGGTTACTAATACTAACGCAGTTCTGTTGGACGACGGCAATCGAACTTTTAGCCATATTACATATTTGGGTACACATGCCACTACAGATGCTGAGTACGGTGGAAGTGCTACTAAAGATTTATTTGGCAACTTGTCTACCGCAAAACAGTTTGATGTTGTGGAGTGCGAGACCACTCCACACATTGAAAGCGGGGATAAACTTGTTACACCAGCGGGTAGCCTCGCTATTACGGAGGTGGCAAATGATGTTTTACTAAATGCTAAGACAGCCGAGTTTACCGCTGATGACATAGGTCGCCACTGCCGAGGCAGACTTCCATCGGGGCTTGTATTTTTAAAAATCACTGCACTTAACTCAGCAACACAAGTCAGGGCTGAGCTATTATCCCCAGTTCCAAGAGACTCTAGAACTTTGGGTTACGAGAACGATGGTGAGTTTGAAGAGTTTAACAAGGGTGCTTGGTATGTTGGAAATTATCCACGAACTGTTTCTAAATTTGAGCAACGTCGTATATTTGGAGGTACATTTAAAAATTCTAACAACTTATTCTTCAGCCAAGCTGGCGTGGAGGAAAGCTATAAGACCGCTGAAAACGATGGTCAAGTGTTAGACACCAGCGGCATTACTTATGAACTAGATAACTCAACTGCGGGAATCCGTTGGTTGGTGGCTTCGCGTGATCTTGTTGTTGGGACAACAGGTGGTCTCTACCGTATTGTTCCCAACCAGTACCAATTTGGTATCAGTCCAAAAACTATTCGTATCGAGTTAACGGAAGAAGAGCCCTGCAACGATCAAGGCGAGTCTGTAGGATCATCTATATTTTACCCCGACCAGTCTGGTACTAGGCTAATGGAATACAAGTATGATGCTAACCTAACAAACTCATCATCTAACGATGTATCTAAGCTAGTCTATCCCACATTCATTAACGATTCAATTAAGCAGATTGCATATCAGCACACACCGCAACCTCGGATGTGGGCAAGAACAAATAGTAATAAACTATTCTGCTTATCTTACCACAGGCAGGAGGAGTTTTACGCTTGGTCTGAGCACACCATTGCTGGGTCAGATAAAATTTACGATATTTCCGTGCTACACAGAGGAGCTCAGGGAGAACTTGATCAGCTCTGGGCAGTGGTTAAACGCGGGGGATTGGTTCACACTGAAGCACTCACACAGACAGACCAAATAGAGACAACCGTGTACCCGTTTCTCGATAGCCACATTACACTGACTAAACCAGATGGCTCAGATATTAGTGTCACCGTAAGTTCACGCTTTGCAAATGGCGATACTGTATCAGTTATACAGGACGGTCAGTATATTGGAGACCAAGTTGTGGCTGGTGGTGTCATTGCAATTTCTAACCGATCAACTACACAGAATTTAGTTGTAGGAAATAAGTACGAAGGTGAGCTTAAGATGATGTTCCCAACTTGGGACGGAAGAAACAAGCCAGCTTACGGATCTGACAATGCACGAATTATTTCACTTAAACCTTTCTTAATTAACTCGTGGAGTTACTCGCTTGGCGTTAAAGATTCACTAACCACTAACCAAGTGTCTACGACATACGGATCTGCTGGATTTACTGGCTTTGACCAAGAACGTCCAGTATCTGGATCTACGTTTGGTGCGGAGAACGTACCAACTATTAAACATAGCGAACCTTACCCATTGACAATTGCATCAATTGTCACTAAAACAGACTTAAACTAATGGCTACCGCACTCGCACTAGTAGGTACAGCAATCTCCGTAAAGGGGCAACTCGACGAAGCAAAAGCCGCTGAGTACGCTGCACAAGCAGCTGAGCAACAAGCGGAATATAATGCTCAAGTTGCCGTCAACAACATGGTCGGCAAGCAGAACGACCTTGCGTTCCAACAGTCAGCAGCAGCCTTAGAAAACAAGGTTGGAATGCAGCAAGCGCAGGTTAAACGTAAAGTTTTGCGTCAGAAACTTACAGGGGAGCTGGGCACAGTTCGCGCCCGACCTACCTTTGGCGGTTCGTATACCGATGTATTTAAGGCAGCTCAAGCTCAAGCTGACACGCAGCTTGCTGAGTTTGACTTTGAATCATCTCAAAAAACTTACGAAAGATTTAAACAATACCAAGACTTTGGTAGACAGATGGGTCTTGCATACTCACTGGGCATGGCAGATCAAGACTTAACTCTGGCATCGGGAGCAAATAAAGCATACCAGTTTAGACTTCAAGCAAGTCAAGCAAAAACTGGAGCACTTGCTACAGGCTTTGCAGGTCTTGGGAGCGCTGCAGAAAGTTCAGATAACTTTGGTATGGGACCAATAGGATAAATTATGGCTATACAACTTCCAGGAACTCCTCAACAGCAAAAAGCACCATTTAGTGCTTTTGACACATCGTCTAATTTTAAAAGCGGACTCGTTAACGTAGGTCAGGCGATTCGTCAGGTCGGTGCTGGGCAACGGCGCATAAAGCAGCGTCAAAAGCTGGAAGCGGAAGAAGCGGAACGTGATGCAAAAGCAGTCCAAGCTGAAATAGATAAGAAAGAGAAAAACAACCAGAAGCTTCTAGCTATGGAGATTGAGGCTGCCCATTCTGAGCAGCTAGGCAGACTCCAGACTGATTTAGCCTTAGCTAATAAGATTGGTGACAGAGATAGAGCAAAAGACCTCAGAGCAAAAGTAGATGCTTTAGATACAAATAGCCCAAGCTTTGATTTAAATAGTTTTACAAATAGCAACACACCGCTAACTGACCCAGACTTGGTTAGAGAAGCAACTGTGACTATTCGCAAATCGTGGTTAACCTCAACTACCAAATCTAGGATAGATCAAATAAACTCAGAAAATTATGAGAAAGCCGACGCATTTCTAAAGCAGGCTTCTGTAGGCACTGTAGACCTCATAAACGGTAATTCAAGCGGTGTAGATAACGAAACCTTAGTTAATACGGTTAACGAACTCATAGAAAATCCACTGCATAGTGTAATCCGTGAATCCACTGGTCTTGGCACACCGAGGGCTGCGTTCGATACGGCGTATAAGCAACTAGCAGTTGAGCTTATGCTAAACCAGTATGATCACGATGACCTTCTTACCGTTGACGAGCTTAACTCAAGAAAAGCGATCACAGATCAGATTATTACTGATAAAAAATTTAGTGATGCTAACATTGTTTTCACAGTTGATGATGAAAAAGCTATAGATATTGCTTACCGCAAAAAACTTGACCAAGTTTCCGATGTAAACTATCAAAGAAAGCAAGCACAGGTAGCCTCAGCTACTGTTTCAGGTTCTTTGTCACTTTTGTTAAATGCAGATGTAATTACACCATCAGCGATGTACAACGCCGTAAAGCCGTTGGAAGCCGTTGATGAAAGTGCCCTTACTAAGTCTCAACTTGTAAAACACCAATCGCAAGTAGTGCTCTCTGAGATGTTTATAGAAGGCGATGAGCCCTTAGCTTATGTTATTCTGCAGAGCATGGCTAGGAAGCCTACAGCTAACAAAACTTCATTAGCTACGCAGCTAGAAGAAATGTATGGTGATAATTTTGTTAAAATTGGATTAGCCCCTACCGAGCAAAGTATGCTATCCGATTGGCTTAATAAAAATTTATCTCGGCTTAGGGATATAGGAGATAACCCTCAAAATCTTGCGTTGCTGTCACCGTATCATGCTATGTTAATAGAGTCTGCTAAGACAGACCCCTCCGCACGCTTGGCAGCTAAAAAGGAATACGAGAAATTTGTAAGCGAAAGCCCCGACTTGAAAGGGGTTGCGCCACCTAAGTTTTATTTAAACGTGAGTCAGTTTCCAACTAGCAAAATGGGCAATGAGACTACTTTCTTAAACGCAGTCCAGACAAATGTTAAGACTAACGGTGCAGAGAGCACTTTAAGTCACGCTTCTCATCGACTAAATCAGGGAGACATTGGAGGTTTAGAGCTTCTTCGCTTTGAATCAGAGAAAATTTCTTCTGAGACTTTAATTAAAACTGGTAACCAACAAAAGGCTGACGAGGCTGTAGCACTTTTAATAGGAAATTACAAATCTGGGCTAGAGCCTGATAGAGATGTAGATAACCTTGTTGATACTATAATCCAACAAGATAATAGATTCAGCAGAGACCAAGCTGGAAGGGTTATTCCGCTACTTACCCTATCTACCTTGTATGACGACACGCTAGATGTGAGCCGTAAAGAGTTTTACAACATACAACTAAGGGGTATAATTAAGCTAAACAAGGGCGCACTTCTTGAGGACAAACTTGTAGACGACCCAGAAGCTCAGCATGAGTTTATTCGAGAACTTGTTGTTGCTAATGCAAACGTTTACCCACTTGTATCTGCTACAGAGACTGGAAGCTTGATAGAGCTGCCAGCTGCACTTAACAAGTACGTAAACTTAGACAAAGATAATACTGGCTTCTTCGGAAGAATCCTCTACCCGTATGGAAAAATTCTTAGCGACACAGAGAGTCTTAGTAATGTGTCAGCTATTTATACGGGGGCTGTAATTGCAGATATGGTACATCAGTTTGCATCTTTAGACATTGATGAACAGCTTCGTAATAGAATAAAAGAGCTTGGAGGTCCAGACATTAGTGTCACTGCAAATTATGTAATGCCTGGTGGGCGCATTGGTTTTGCATTACCAGCCAATGGCTCGTTGTCGAGTAGAAGCCAACGCAGAGCCTTTATAAACGGTGTGCTTAACATTAAAATTAAGGGTAAGCCTTTGGCTAGAATAGTAACCACATCAGAACGTAATCCTTTCACTGGCAATATGCAAGAAGTTGCAAAATTAATGGTATTAAACGAGGGCGGTAAGTACGAAGCACTTGCAAAAAGTGAAGACGACCGAACACCAATTTCTGTGCCCACCTCAAGAGCTATTGCTATTGTAGACGAGGTTATGCCCACTATAACTGATGTTAGTTGGACTAAAGACCCAATTGGAACAATGCAACAGTTTACAGGTTTGAATACAACGTACTGGACACAGTTGATTGGTATGGAGGAAGGTGGAATGCACACCCGAGCATTTAAAAAGTATGACGAGAAGTACGCCAACGATGCGTCTTTGGACCTAAACCAAATTGACTCTGTAACTGAAGCTGACGAAAGAGGGAAACTCTATGACAGCCTCAATATGGACGGTCAGCAAGGAGGTGCAGCTGAGAAAGATTTCCAGCTAGAGAATCAGCCCTTTTATCGCTAATGGAAAGTTTACAACCAAGTACATACAGATATGAACGCCCGCTAGAGACGCTGCAAGAACGCCAGCAATCTGCTGGGTATAGTGCCACAGATTACGGCAGACTGGCTAGCATTGGGTTCAATGCACAAGCTGCTTGGGATCGTAATATAACTATGACGCTGGCTAGATCTATAAAGACGATGAGGCTAAGTGACAATGAGCAACCCCGTGTTACTCAAGAAGAGTTCGCTAACTCGTACGCACCGATGCTAGGACTTGAGTACAAAGCAAATGAAAATAGAGCTCAGCTAGATTACCGCATGTTGCAAGGAGCACGATTTGCTCGGCAACGCGAAATGATTGACGGCGAAGAGCGTGCAATAACAAGCTTTGCTACTGCGTTTGGGGTGGGTCTATTGGACCCAGTTAATTTAATTCCATTTGCACTACCAGCTAAAGTTGCAAGGGCTACTATAATGATGCACAAAGCGGCGGGCAATCGTGCAGCTGCAGCTTTCCATCAGGGAAAGTTAACTTTTAAAAACTTTGCAGCTGTTAACGCAGGCATTGAAATACCGTACGTACAGGCAACAAAGTATATAGGGGTTGAAGATTATAACCAAGACCATTTAAAGATGTCCACAGGCATGATGGCTGCGTTAGGTCTTACAGTGGCAACTGGTCATGGTTACTTTGCAAGTCGTGGTGCTCTTAAAGTTAGGAACGCACGTCGTGAGCTAAACATATACAATCAGCTCATGGAGGCTGACGACTTCTCAACTCCTTTGCAAATGGCTATTGATGACAATCCAAGCATTAAATCAGCAGTGATGGATAACCCACGTCTTAGAGATTTCCTGACAGGAAAAGACAAAGATGGGGCAGAGCTAACAGTTGATGATTTACGTTTAGCACTTGGAGCTTTAGATGCTTACGCAAACAACAGAAAGCTTACTGCAATGCAACAAGACATTGCGAACAGACTACTGCGTGACCCAAATTATCAGAATAAGCCTATACTTGAAAGCCGTAAAGCTATGACTGATAAAATGAGTCGAATCGTTGAAGCAGTTCTAAGCGGCAGGCAGACTAAAGTTCTTACTCCTGACGATTTAAAGTTATTAAAAAGATACGACATTGAGCTAACGCCCGAAGGGAGTGTTGTTGAGACTTCTATGTCTAGGACTAAAGCGTCCAATCGACCATCGTCGGACCACGTTGAATCTTATGCATTGTATGAGCAGAGTTTAGACTTACAGAGTTTAGAGATGCGGCTGTCAGAAGCAATGTATGACGAAAAAGGTAGTCGTATACCGCTGACTCCAGAAGTAGAGGCAAACATAGCGAAGCTAGAAGGCGAACTTAAAACTAAGCTTACTGAATTTTACAACCAACACGGTGCTTATTTTAATAGGGCACAAGAGCAAGCCCTTAATTTGGTTAACAAGTCTTTTAATTTAAAAGCTAAGGGCAAGAAGTTTGAAATAGACAAACAAGTCTTAACATCGCTACAATCCATCAGACGGGGATTCTTCGTCAGAGGGGCTGTTATGAAAGACCAGCCACGAATCCGAATAGAGCTGCCTCACAGAATGATGGCTAGAACTCAGCTAACCGCAGTCAAGTTTGATAGAAACTTTTTTGCTAACACTAACGTTAGAAACGAGTTTATTTCAGCAATTTACAATAGCGAATCTGACGGTAGGGTTGCAATGTCTCCAGAAAAAGTGGGTGAGATGCATTCCAGCAAAAGTATAGACAATGCGTTCTTTTCGTCTGTGTTTACAACATTAATGCACGAATCTGTTCATGTGCTTCAAAATGTTTCGCCCAATACAATAGCTAAACTTGTAAGTTACGCAAATAAACCTGAAGTTAAAGCCGCGTTAAATCAAAAACTAATATCAGAGGGATACCCCACTGGTACTTGGAAAGCTATGAAAGTATTAGCAACAGAGCGACCAGCTCACTTATTGGAGTGGGCTATGACTCAAGAAGCCTACTGGAAGGTGTTAGAGAAAGAGGATAAGTCTCTTTACAGGCAGTTTTTAAACTTTGTGCAAGACCTTACAAATATTTTTTTAAGAAATTTTGGCAAATCTCAAGTTAATTTTGGAGAAATAAAGCCAGGCTACGGTCCAAAGAGAATTGCCAGAGATGTGGCTAAGATAATGTCTGAAATCCGCAAAGATTCCTCACTGGGCGGTATGTTAAAAAAAGCTTATGATGAAACACCAACACCGACTAAATTGGACACAGGTAAAATTGACGTGCAAAAACCACTTATTGACCTTGAAAACCCCAAAATAGCAGGAGCTCTTTCAAAAACGTACGAAAACAGCAACTTCATTAATCGTGCCAAGGAGATGGATAAGTACTCTGCTGATCCTAAGAAGTATTTTGAAGATACAATTTCTCGTATTGCGCAGGACGACACGTTGTTACCTAAGATTCTTGAAATAGCTAAG
>Ga0181418_1000251_pt1 | contig 17847 bp, 29 predicted proteins | sample 41SPOviralmetaG_FD_130143 | JGI IMG/M metagenome (GOLD analysis project Ga0181418, IMG submission 130143) | Marine viral communities from the oligotrophic San Pedro Time Series (SPOT) site, San Pedro Channel, CA, USA - 41 SPOT_SRF_2013-03-13 | ecosystem: Environmental > Aquatic > Marine > Strait...
CTCGTCTGGTGGTAGTGGTGGCACAGCCTTAAAGCTAGAAAAAAACATTACTTTAGATAATAATGGCTCTATCCTCGGTGGAGGAGGAGGCGGTGGAGGAGGCGGTGGTTCAACTGATGACCAAAGTTTCTCTGACCGTGACTACGCTGGTGGCGGTGGAGGAGGTGGAGGTCAATCTTTTGGCTCTGCTGGTTCAAGAAACTCTACTTGTAATGGCTCTGGGTGTATCTCACAATCTGCTAACGGAGGAGCAGGAACTTTAACTGCTGCTGGCGGTGGTGGAGCAGGTGCGGTTGCAGGTGGTAGCCGAGGAACAACAACTGCTGGAGCAGGTGGCTCTGGTGGTTCGGTAGGCAATAATGGTTCTTCTGGTCAAAATGGACAATCAGGAGATGGTACTGGCTCTGGTGGGTCAGGCGGTAGTGCAGGAACAGCAATAGACAATAACGGATTTACAAGGACAGGAGATTAAAAATGGCTTACGAACAATCAGCTTTTAAAAGAACAATGCCAAAACAAACAGGTTTTGTAAGACCAAAACTTAACAGACCAAAAATAACGCCCAGAGGTGGTAGTTTTTTTAAAAATGCAGGTCAAGCACTAGCAAATAGGAGAACAGGTGATCCTGGGAAATATGGTGCAGAAGATTTACAATTTAATATAGATTTAGGTGAAGATGTATTTAGAAAAACTACACCAGATTTAAATTATGTTGGTGGTAAAAACGAGTATGTTAAAAATCCAGATGGTTCATATAGTATAAATGCTTCTTTAGATGATAGAGAACAAGAAATTTATGACCAAAGTGGTATGCTTACAACGAATCTTGGTAATTTGTCTAATGAATTTTTTAAAGGTGGATATGATTCTATGCACCAAAATAGATTAGACAGGTTAAGGGCATTATATACGGAAGGAGATGCACAAGCAGAAGCAGAACGATTAGCCAGAGATCAAGCTACAGGTGCTTCATCTACAGCAAGGTCGTTAGGTGAACAAGCATACAATAGAAACATTAATCAAAGAGATTTAGGTTTAGTGGCACAAGCTGATACAGATGTTATGAATTATGGTAATTTTTTAATGAACAACCGAGGTACTGCTTTAGACCAAATGACTAAAACAGGCAACATAGCAAATGATTTTATTAGCAATCAAATGAATTTTGCAGATGCAGATGCTAATTTAAGTGAAATATCAAAAGCTAAATCAAGACAATTAGATCAGATTGCTGCAGCAGAAGAAGCTGAAAGAAAAGGTAAATCTAATTTTTGGGGTGGAATATTTAACACTTTTGCACCTGCAATATCAAATGCAATTATTCCAGGATCGGGTACTGCTATGAAAGCATTTGGTTCAGGGTTATTTAAAGTTTAGTAGGAGAAAAACATGGCAGTTTCATACGGAGATAGATATAGCGTAGAGCAACAAATTCTTGAAGAACAAGAACAAAGAGGTCAAGATGCTATAACTAATGCAGTCAATTTAGCAGGAACTAGAGGTGCAGGAATGATGCTTCGTGCCAGAGGTATTGGCGAGTCAAGAGGCGAAATGTACAATGCACTTGGTAGAATGTTGACAGGTGAAGAAGAGCCAACAGACCCTAGATTAGCTAGACAAAATGCTTTACAAAAGATTTTTGAACAATATGGCGATCCACAAAACTATGAAGATATGGTTAAGATTGCTAATGTTTTAAGAACAAGTGGATTTCCAGATGAAGCAGATTTAGCTATGAAACAAGCAAATGATTATAAAACTGCTCAAACTAATGCTTTAAATGCTAAAACCAGTTCACAAAAAGCACCAACAAGAGATGAAGTTGATTATATTAAAAATGTAAATGGCAAAGATGTGGTTTACACGAAAACAGTTCAATACAATCCATCTAACCAACAATGGGATTTTATAAGTGAAGCACCAAAGTATGCTCCAGACAAGCCAACTGCTACTATGCAAGATATGATGTCAGCTGCTGCGGTTGTTGATAATGGAGATGGAACTTATGGATGTGATTTAGACAACCCAGATTGTTGGATAAAAGCAACAGCCATATATCATGCAACAACAACAAAAGAAACTTCTCTTGATGCGGCTATATCTGAATCAGCAGGAGAAGAAATATCTAAACAATTTAAAGACGCTAGAACAGCTAATGAAACAATAAATACTATTGATGCCTCTTTTAGTGCTTTAAATTCTGGTGATCCTATAACAGGTTTTGCTTCAGACATGAGGTTAGGATTAGCAAAAATGATTGGTGCTATTAGTGGGGATGAAAATAAAGATGTTCAAGCTACTGAAGTTTGGATGGCCACAACTGGAAAGTTAGTTGCTGAATTGTTAGGTAGTGGTGCTTTTGGTTCTGGAACTGGCTTGTCAGACAACGATGTTAAGTTTGCTAAAGCTATGGTTGGTGGAGATGTAACTTTAGATGAATCTTCAATTAGAAGAATTTTATATATAAGAAGGCAATTAGAAAATGCAAAAATGCGTCAATGGAATGATTATTATTCAAATTCACCAGAATTAGTAAAGAAAAATCTTCAAAAATTTTACAATGAATCACAAATTCTACAAGACGAAATTTCTTGGGATCAAAACAATATATACATGAAACCACCAACAGGATTTTTTATTTATAAAGATACAGAATACTTTTGGCCTGCAACGCAATATGATGTTGACACAGTTACTTTTAACGGACAACAATGGACTGTACATGATAAAAATGGATTTGATTTGACTAGACAATATTTAGATAATTTACCAAAGGAATAAAATGGCAGAAATTAATTTAGACAGAAATCAAATAACACAAGGATCAGAACTTTCTAATACAAATAGAATGATACAAAACGCTGATTTTGATGAGTTACAATTAGACAATAAACTAATTACTTTTGTAGATACAGATGAAATAGAATACGCTGGAGATAAATCTTTTTGGGATAGAACAGTACAAGATTTTTATAAACGAACAAATCAAATACAAGATTCTCGTGTAATGCTGTCTAATAAAGAAATTACTGTGCCAGAACATATGTTGCATGTTTATGGAAAAGGTGGTGCTGGTTTTGCAGCAGATACTGCTTTTAATGTTGTAGCAGAAACTATAGATGAAACATGGGATGGAATTGAAAATGTTGCTTCTGTTGCAGAGGGTGGTATACGCATGATTTTACCAGAAGGTGCAGAGAATGCTATAGACGAAAATGAACAAAGAATAGCAAACATGTTAACAAAATGGTGGAACAATTCATCTACAGCAGAAGCAGGAAGAAAAGCTATTGCAGGTGGAGCTAAAATGTATGCTAAATGGAAAGAAGAAAATCCAAGAGCAGCTATGAATTTAGAATCTGTTGTAGATATTGGTGTTATTTTTGCAACTCCTGGCCGATTAATTCCTTGGAAAGGTAAACAAGAACCAACTATATTTCAAAAAAGTTCTAAAGACCAATTGCGTTTAGCTGGATTACAAGGACAAAGAAATAAATACGATAAATTGCATCATCAATTATATGGAAAAAATGCAATAAATGAAAACAATGTAAGTCGTGTTACTAATGAAGGATTAGGTAGAGTACAAACTATAAATTACAATCAATTTGAATTAGATTTTATGGACACTTTGTTAGCTAATGGTGTTAAAAATGGTGCAAATCCATCTCAAAATAGTCAAGCAATGACTGTGGCAATAGAAAATTTTGCAAAACAACTTAAAAGCGAAATTGTTAAAACTGGAAGTGGAACAAAAGCACCTATTCCTTGGACAGAAGTTAAAAGCACCTTAACAACAAAGATTGATGAATTAATTAAAACAAATCCTGTTTTTTCAGAAGCAGGTCAACAAACTGTTATTAAACAAAATTTAGAAAGAATTTTTAAAATAATTGATGAAGGCAAACACAAAGGTACTGCATTAGGTGTTTTTGAATTAAGACAGGCTTACGATCAATTTGTTAGAACAACTGCAAAAGCAGGAGCGTTAGATGGATCTATAAATAAAACAGCTATGGATGAATCTGTTAGAGTTATTAGAACTGCTTTAAATGATATAGTTGCTCAAAAATTACCAAATACAAAAGTAAAAGAATTGTTAAGTACACAAAGTACATTGTATAAAGCTAGAGAATTAATACTTCCAGCAGTCCAAGCAGATGCGAAACATGCGGTTCAAAGAGTTTGGAAAAATCTCTCAAATGCTATCGGTTTAAAAATGGACTATAACAGAATGATGGCAGTTGCATTTGGTGGTAGTGCTTATGGTGCGGCTGAAATGACAGGTGCTAGTCTTATGGCTGCTGTTGGTGTTGGAGGTACTGCTTTTATGGCTTCAGTTGCTTTACAAACAAGAGCAACTAAAATAGCTTTAGGCAAAACTTTAGCACTAATGGATAAAGCTATTGCTCTTCCTGGTGCAAATCCAAATGTTGTAAAAGCATTATCAGCAGACAGGGCAGTTGTTGCAGAATTGTTTAAAAGACCAATTGAAAAAGCACAGGAAGAATAAATATGAATGAAATGCAAAAAAGGTTGTTATCAGGAATGTCTACTTCAGACTTGCCTTTTTATAATCAACAGACAGGAGAGGCATTACCAGAGGCTACAGAGTATGTAGAGGAGCAACAATTTGATAGTCGAGGCAGACCTATACCTATAAGTGAAACTATGTTAGCAACCGAAGCAGTTCCTAGATTTATGGATCCGTTAGAAGCAGCTAATGATATAGGTCAGAAATTATTACAAGAATGGCAAAAAGGTTTTAGAGATTTTTTTAGCAGTAATAAAAAAGGAATGTTGACTCCAGTTACTAAAAAAGTCGAACAAAAGAAACAAACAAAATTTACAGGAAACCCTACAGAATCTATAACACCAGACGAACCTACTAGGCCAGGATGGATGTTGCCAAGAGATGCAGAAGGAAACATTAATGGCAATTATTGGAGTGTAAATACAGAAGATCCTTATTGGCAAACACAAGAAGGCTATGAAGAAGCTATGAATCTTTATGGTGAAAAACCTGCTTGGGTTAACAAGCCAGTTGAAAAAGAAGATTTTGTAGATTTGGCAGTACAATCTATTGCACCAAACCTAAAAAAATATTTCTAATTATGAGTAATTTTATAGAAAAATTGTTAGATGCACATCCATTAAATAAAATAGATAGAATGTTGACTGGTAGAAATGAAATGGCTGTAGAAGCTGAAAAAAAAGCAGATCAAATATTAGCATCTAAAGATAAAGATGGTAATTTACTTTATCCAAATGCTAGAAAAGATTTACTAACACATTATTTTTTATCTCAAGATATGTCAGAGCAAACAAATATTCCTTTGTCTTTGGCATTAGGATTTGCAAAAGAAATAGGTGATAGCCAAAGATTACCTTTTTTTAATCCAAGTAGTGGTTATTTTAAAAATAGTACTGGGTTTTCTGTTGATGATTTAGGTGCTAATTATGCAGGTGCAACCAATATGCCTTTAGATGTTGCTTACGAAAAAGGATTATTTAAACACACAGAAGCTGTGCCGAGAAACAACAATTGGCAGCAATCTTCTATTTATGGTTTTGGTCAAGGCAAGTATAAACAAGTATTAGATAAATTTAACTAACTGGCTTTTGTAGTTGTTGGGCCATCTGGACAGTCAGTTCACCATTAATCGCAAAGATCTTAATCATAGCTGATCTAGATATACCAAGCTTATCTGCTTTAGCATCAATTAAAGCTAAATCCTTAGAGTTAACTTTTATATTTATTTGGTGTATCACATTTCCCTTTGCCATATTAGTTTCCTATAATTTGTAATACACTTATTATACATTGATTCAAATATTACAACTTACAAACACCATCTTCGCAGTCATCTTCTGATGGGGCAGATATAATATATTCGTTATCATTTAGTACAGGTTTAATTTTTACAGGATCCGATAAATTACCAACAGTAAATTGTTGTAGAAGATTTTCATATGTTCTTAAACTACATCTTTTAACATACCTATCATAAGCCTCTTCAAATTTATGGCCTAATACTCTTGCTCTTGTTCCATAATCTTTAGCAAGTTCTACTATTAATTCATCTCTGGTAAGTGTTTCCATTTTTCTCCTGTAGGTATCATTTCTATTTTAATATTTGGAGTATCACTCCATCTCTTGACAGTCATTATCTTAACAACTTGGCGATCATCTAAGTATAAGACACCATTCAGAGAGTCTAATATAGCTTTCTGATAATTGTCTAGGTCTACATTGTTATCGCAATACTGACCATTTTGTTCCAGTTTTTTCTTTTTAGACCAAGCAGTAGGCATTTTAATATTAAATACCATACCCATAGCAACCAAGTTTTCAGTAGGAGTAACATCCAACTCACTTGTTAGTGCTAACATATCTTTTTTAAATTGAGTGTACTTCTTTGGGTAGTATGTAGACCATCTGGAAACTCTTGGTCTGGCGGCAGGAACTGGATTTAAGTTAAACTTTAAAGCAATCCTCTTATATTGTTTCCCCATACTCTTCGCCTCTTAGGACATCTAGATCTCTTACAACTAAAGCCAGTAATATTCTTATTTCAACATCCCTGGGTGTGTCCTCTTCTCTTGCTAGTTCTAAAGCATCTTTTGTATTATCAGTTATTTCATCTAATATTTGATATCGTTTAGCTTTTGTACTATACCTTGGCATTACTGTTTAATTCATCTTGAGCCAACAGTTTGTCGATCTCAATCTCGATGTTCTCTATTGCTTTTCGGAGATCATGGATTCGCCCCTCACCTTTATGTTTCCATCTATACCTAACAAGATACTTAACTGAATTACCTATTGCCCAAGTCATATCTTGGTCAACAATAAATGTCTTAGCCTCTATCTTACCTTGGGTATAGTGTGAGGGGTTTTTGATATTGTCGTGTACTGTATTAGCCACCGACCCATCCAAAGAACAAAGCGACCACACAAATTCCTAAAAAAACTGTCAAAGATCTGTTTTTCAAGATTGTGTTTACAACTTCCATTACCTTTTCCATACTTCTCTCCCCTAGTTATAACAAGTTAGGGTACTCTTCAGTTGGAAGCTACTAAATGTAATGCTAAAAGAATGCATTATTGAATACCCTAATTTCTTACTACTGCTCGATGTATATAGGTTTGTCACCTAACCAACCAGTACATTCATTGACCTCTATAGGATGACATTGTAATTGTTCTGATGTCGTATTACAGGCAGTCAATAACCCAATTATAAACAATATAGATATAATTTTTAAACTAGATTTCATCGAATTCTTATCCATTATTTGTAAACTCCCCATGTAATTTTTCTCTCAGCTTACATACAGCTATTTGAGCTTTTTCCAGATCATTAAAATAACCTGCACTATATTCTTTCCTATGTAATTTAACTCTACCTCGCCATTGTTTTGTTGGCTTATGCCAAGTCACACCTTTAACTCCAGATGTGCTTCGAGAAGACAATCTTGTGTTATGACAATTTTGTGATTGAGTAGCCTCTCTAAGGTTTTGAATACGATTATTTAATTTGTTTCCATCTATATGATCTAATGTCTTAGGTAGGCTCCCATACACAAAAAGCCATATTAATCTATGTTCTCTGTATTGACGATAATCTACTTTGATAACCTTATATCCAGAAGATTTATGAAGACTAGCACCTGTTCCAACAACCACCCTTGGCCTATTTGTTTTCCAAAATAAACCTTCACTAGTTAATGTAAATAATTCTTTTAATCTTTCTTGTGTCACATGTTTAATTTTACTTGTCATATATATTTAACTCCTCATCTTGAAATTTAGAATATTGACCTAAAAATTGAGTCTTAACAAAACCTATTTGACCCATTCTGTTTTTAGATATTATTAACTCAGCTAAACCTTTATCCTCTGTATCCTCTGGATTATAATAATCATCTCTATAAACCATCATAATTGTATCAGCATCTTGCTCAATCTCACCAGAAGATCTTAGATCACTCATAAACGGTCTTTTATTTTCTCTTTGCTCAACACTTCTATTTAATTGTGAAAGCAATATTACAGGTACTTGTAGTTCTTTAGACAAATACTTTAACTCTCTACTAATACTACCTAACTCAGAAACCTCTCTCTGTTTATCATATTTAATGATTTGTAGATAATCAATCACTATCATATCTAACTTGTTTTGACTGTCTATTTGTCTTGCTCTAGATGTGATGTCGTATATTGACATACCAAACTTATCAACAATAGTCATATTCTGGTGTCCAATCTTATTCATTTCTTTATAAAAATTTTCAGATTCAGCATCATTCATGTTTTGGTTAGTAATCTTTGAAAGGTGTACAGTAGAATGTGATGAAGCTAATTTAAGCATTAATTGGACTTGACTCATTTCTAATGAAAAGAACAAAACATTATTAGACTTAGAAACATGATCCGCTATGTTTAAAGCTAAAGTAGATTTACCCATACTAGGCCGACCTGCAATTACATTAAGTGTTTCTGGACGAAAGCCAGACAATAAAGCATCTAATGATTTAAGTCCACTAGACAGTCCTACTTGATTAGTTGTTAAGCTTTGCATGTAATCTACAGTTTTTCCTACAATAGATTTAACATGACTCTCATCTTTATCTTCTAATTCTAACTCGTAATTTTGTATTTGAGATACTGTGTCTTGATAGTTCTCATATTTAATATCTTTTTTAAGAGCTTCTATTGCATTGTTAATACGACACTCTCTAATATGTTTAGCATAACTTTCAATATTATTAACACCTGTAGAGTTTTCTAACAACAATGCTAAAAATTGAAAATCAACCATCCAGGACCTATCTTTAGGTTGATGATCATTACTTATAAAATCTCTGACTGTAACAACATCTATTGGTATGTCATCTCGATACATGTTATTGATGCATCTAAAAGTGTAACCTAGCTTTTCATCGCTAAAATCTTCTTGCGTTAATCTAGTAGCCGCCACCCTATGAACACAAGGCTCTAATAGTAGGCCACCTACGACTGCTCTCTCTGAGTCTAATGAATTGTATTGCATGATTTTCCTCATTTTGGGGTATAGCGAGGTCTGGCTATACCCATTAAAGTTGCTAGAATCGAATATTTCGAGTCCATTTTTTTTGAAAATGACTTAAACAAGCCATCCTTTGCGTAAAGCCTCAAGCCATTGCACTATATAGACTAAACAACTGGCTGATACTATTGCTGATAAAAACGATAAATAAATTAAAACTTTTTTTATGTATCGCTTAATTGATCTTTGTGTTTTAGCAGTTTGTTCTTTCATATCTTCACACCTCCTTTGATGCATTTGAAATTTTGTACCAAAATATTGAACTGACATATAGCCTCCTAATATAAATGGTTTTCTATTTGGGCATATAGATACTCACCATCATCATTTAATTCTTCGTATTCTTCATCAGTAAGATCTGTACCATCATGCCAAACTGCTTCAATTATAAAACTGTCGCAGAAATCTGGATAATCACTTGTATTAATGTCAATGTCTAATACATCAACAAGACTTGTGTTAATTCTTTTAACTAAAGTTTTGTGTCCTTTACGACCTTCCCAGACCCATTTATATTTTTGCTTGTCTGTAAGACCTATTGTCCAATCTTCTTTTTTTATATCTTTGCCACAATCAACACATTTAATAGCACTCCAAGAAAAATGAAAAACTCGTATTGGGGCATTACATGTACAAACAATACGCTTTCCATCATGACTTGCTCTTGTATATCTATTTACTTTTTTTATTTCAAACTTATTCATAATTTTTCCTCCAATCAAATTCTGTTCCATAAGGGCTTGGTTTTTTTTTCTTGATGTCAAACATTTCCCATTGCCTCTGATTAATAAATGTCTGGAAATGAGGTATGAATTTTTGATCACCCCAATCCAGATACAACCTATTTAATATTTTTAAGACATTTCTCCAATCATGATGTTTCTTGGTGAAGTTTTCCATCTCTGTCATCAAACCACGCTTCTTGCCTTTGTAGTTATCTCTAAATATATCAAACTCAATCAACTCCTCATCAGTTGGTGGTTTAGTTTTTTTGTCCACTTGATATGGTTTATTACAATGTGGGCATATTACTTCCATAATATTCTCCTATTTAAGCATTAATTTAGTTAAAGGGTCTGTGTACCATTGGTGACTATCGATCATCTCTTTAGGCACTTTAAATCTAGGCTCAAGAGGTTTGCGATCTCTAGGTTCCCGATAAATTTTTTTCGGATCCGTATATTTTTTAAGCCTTGCTCTGGCACAACTATTAGTACATTCAATGTGTTCAGATACCATTCTTGCCGTTACCTTACTACCATCGTCCAATGTAAACAACTGTACAAGCTTGTATTCCCATTGTCGCAATGGATTTTGAATGTGTTCAACCCCATCAATTAATATGATGGGGGTTTTTGGATCAATGGTTAACATTAAAACAGCACATCATCATCGCCAACATCACCTAGTGGACTCTGGCTCTGTTCACTTGGTTTAGGTATGTTAGGCATACTTGATGGTCGTTGTATTTGAAACCTTAATACAGGTGCTTTGGTGTTATCAGTCTTATTTCTCCAAGCAGAGATCTGAAAGTCTTCACCCTCTACATTTAATTGACCCTTGTATTGAGGTGCATTGGGATTGCTATTATCATTTTTCCAAATAGCACCCTTGTTAGTGTTGTCATAATTTTCACTCATGTCGTTTCCTTAGTTAATTAGAGGGTCACTTATGGTAGACCCAAGCACCAGACTTATTCTTAACCTAACGACTAAATACCAAAAAGCATAAGGAGGTAATGCTTTAACGAGGGATGGTAAGTAACCGATTGACATTGGAAAGTCAGCCCCAATCAATTCTTAAAAATCATCATCTGGTTTAGATGTATAGTTTTCTTCTAGATCAGTCAATTGATCTTCAGTCAACAACTCATCCCCTCTGGTGTAAAACTCATCACCAAACTCATTCATTGCTACATTAATAACTGCTACCCAAGGTGAATTAGGATTCTCAGCCTCTCGATCTTGCATGTCAGTCATGATTTGTTTGGCTCTGTCTAAACTACAATTCTTGCTTTTAAGTTCTTTAATCAGCCTATCAACTTCTATTGCCGTTTGTTGGCTTCTAGTAGGTGCTTTAAAGTCTTCTGACTCATCCTCACCCATATGACCCATTTCGTACAATCCAGCCAGTTTAAGTACGGCTCTGGACATTGCTCTCTTTTCAGCAATTTCCATTACATACCAAGATATGGTGTTTCCATCACCACCTTTACCTCGCTTACATGATCCGAAAGTTTCTATAGAAGAATCATTCATAGTTGCGAAAGCTTTAACACAAGAAAAATCTGGCTCACATTTGATCACTTCATATTGGACTTTAATGTTAGCACCTCTCTGTACTTTCTCAATACCACTACGAGTTAAGATAGTGTAGTGTTGATGTTTAAATGTATCTTCTTTTTCTAGTCCGAACTTTTTATAGAGTGTGTTCAACCTCTCTCTGTTTGTAGCCATAGCCACTCCTCTGATAGTTAAGCCCCTATTTACCAAATTGACCAATAAACTCCCAAAGAAGTTGATAAAAGGATTCGGGGTATTTATCCTTAAATCTGATCTTGTCTTCCTTACTTAGGACAGACCCATCTTTATATTTACCACCACGAACTGTAGCAGTATCTAAGTCTGGGTACTCACCAAGCTTGTAATAAAAAGTTAGTGATTCAAGATCTATTTGATCAATAAGATTATTCATTACGAATGACCTCCAAAAATACTCCTAAATGAGTAGTTTATTTTTTCAGTATTCATTTGTTCGCCTAGTTCAACAATATTCTTACAATCGTCAATTAGACCTGTTGATGGTAATTCATCTGGTGTAGGATTATTGTGTTCATCATCCAACAAACCATCTTCTTGCATTTCAATATGCAAATCGCTCATTCTACCCATTGTAACCTCCGCTTTTTTGTTGTCTTTCTAAATCCCATTGATTGCATGTAACAATTGCATTTTCAACGGCTTCAACTACATCATCTGAGAAATCCCAGACATCGCCAGACATCTCAAATTCTTGATAAAGTTGTTTTGATTCGATTATGAAATCCTCTAAGGACTCGATACTTTGTCTTTCATGCGGTTTATACATTAAAAGATCTTGAGCAATGCGATGCTCAAAAAGTAAATAGACTTGCTCATTTTTATCGTCTTGATTGTGACGAGCATTTAATAATGATTGATTGTAATCCATAATTTTTTCCTCTGGTTGGTTAATATTATACGCTTTTGGTACTAAACATTAGAACTAAAAGCATTGCTAAGTATATGTTGTATAACGGAAACTGTAAAAGAATTTCCTAAAGCTTTGTACCTTTGAGTATTTGATATACCCTCAGTATAGCCTATTGGAAATGTTTGTAATTTCTCACATTCTGTAGGTGTTAACTTTCTATAAGTTGGTTGATCCATAACTTTAGCAACATTACTTGCAACTATTGTTGGTGATTTTCCATCTTGACTATAAACTCGATCAGCCATGTCAAACTTACCATCTCTAACTTCAAAACATACTATTGACTTGTCAAATTCATCAGTCTTAATAACTAACAAATCTTTTAATCTAAACCAAATGTCTTCACTAGGTATTGCAAAACTAGAATCAGTTCTAAACCAATGCTCAACTTTAGTAACTGGAACATGTAAAAGATCAGCAAGATTTTTGTTAGTCAAAATTGTCATTTTTTTGTGATCCCGTAATGTCTGTTGTAATTTAGGAATGTCAACCTCATACTTCCTAACCTTAACTTTTTGTGGGATGATTAAAACTTTTGGCTCCCGATGTCCACCACCCATAGTAGTTAGTGTTGGACTCTTCCCAGAATCAGCATATACCCTCTTAATTGATTCATTGCCATTAATGTCTGTAGCATTAGCAACATGATGACATTGTGCCTTAGAATCGAAATCTCGGAGTTCACATGGACGATTAAATATTAATTGTCTACGACCTTTTTCAAAATAAGATTTTGGATTACCACCTTTATAATAATTAGCATCAATACAATAACTTTTCTCTCGATCAACCCAACCTATTACATTGTAGGGAACACCCTTATGCATTGAGTAAGTTAAAGTATTAGATTTTTGGTCTTCATATCTTGCTCTAGCTTTTAGCCTTGGTAGATCTTTTGTTTTGCTTTCACTTCTTAACATAAAAGCCATTTCTTTTTCAGATAAAGTATCTTCACAACTGTAATCAAGAACATCTCTTAACAATAATCCTTGGTCTTCTGGCTGATCAATACCATCAATATTAGTCCAATAAAATCTCTTACGATTTTGGGCTGAAACAAGTGCTGAATTAATCAAATGTTTATTGACCTTTCCAAGGGCTTCTTCTGTATGAAAAGTAATGTACTCTTCAAACTCGTTTTTCATTCTGACATTTTCCATTAAGAATTTAGCGTTTGGATTTTTCTCAAGTACTAACTTCATAACATCAAGCATTGTCCAAAATAACATACCTCTTGGGTCTTTGTCACCTTGTTTTGCTCCCGCATTTGACCATGCTTGACATGGAAAACCACCAACAACAAGATCAATAGAAGACCAATCAATATCCCAAGATTCCCAATTGTTAACATCATAAAGCATTTTGGTCTTTGGAAAATTTTTGTGAGTAATCGACATAGCGTGTCTATCAATCTCTGAGGCATGGTAATTGTCAACTTTTACACCCATTCGATCTAAAGCAACTTGTGTTCCAGAAATACCATCAAACAAACTTAAAACATTAATGCCAACTGGTTCAAAATGTTGTTTAATTTTATTTCTCATAGCATCCTCAAATTCCTTATTAGGCCCAATAATTTCTATTTTGTCCATTATGTTCATTATTCTTCCTCCCCAAACATTCTTTCAACTATAGAATCTGATGCGACATATTGTTGACCATTTTCAACACCTTGAATAACCCAAGGCTTTTTTCTAGCACGAGATTTATAACCAACTAACTTGTAAGCAACACTTCTATCCCAACCGATCTTAGTATCGTCAAGTGTTTTATAATAATCAGCTTTTTTTCTCATAGCTATAATTTCTTTTAGATCTTTTTGCTCTGGAGTCAAAGCATCAGCAAGTGAGATTCTGAAACCAGTAAACTTAAATGAGTCTTCATCATAAGTCGCATTACCTAATTCAAATCTTAAGTTGTTATCTTCCATAATAACTGACAATGAATCTTTAATCATCTGGCGAACTTGCTTAATAGTTTTTGGGTTTATTTCTGTAATGTTATATTTAGTTTTCATAATTTTTCCTCTTAGTTAACACCCAACAGGTTTATTGGGATGTGTTAAGTATAAATTATGTTGATCTAAAAAGCAAACCTAAAGTGTAGAACATGCAAAAGCTCTAAAAGCTGAAACCTTTGAAACCCTTTCCAGGACTGGCCTGTGGCGGCTTTTGTTGATTTAGATTATTTAGGTTATTTAGGTTATTTAGACTGTTTAGGTTATTTAAGTCTTTTAGGATCAGCCAGTAATGTATTTATGAGATATGTATTTAAATAATTTTATGATCCGAAAAAATTTTAAAAATAAATAAATTCGTAAAAAAATATTTTATAAAAATCTAATCAAATATTAAATAAATAATAGATCTCATCATAATTGGGTTAGTGATACAAAAGTATATAAAAGTCTTTAAAGGGATTTTTTTACTGTATTATTAATTTTGTCAATTTTGACAATTAACTATAGAGGTATAAAAAATGGAATTAATTTTTAATAGTGTGATAGTTCATTTACTAGTTTTCTTTTTTGGTATTGTTTTTTCATTCTTTATTTTTTCATTGGTTTTTTTTCCAATGTATATGAAAACTTTGGGAATCAAAAAAAAGGGGGTTAAATAATGGATTTAATAACACTTAAATTTTTACAAAGTTTTGTTAATAATAAACTCAATCAAAAGCGATGTATTGACCCGTTTATGTGGTCAAGGGTTAGCGATTATATTAATAAACAAATTAAATTAATAGAGGGTAAAAAATGAATAAAGATAAAATTTTAAAATTGATTGATTGGTATCTAGAAACTAATCCGACTTTGCAAGATTTAGAAAATGAAATTGAATATCATAAAATTGATATGTCAACTAGTGATTTTATAAGCTTTGCAAAAACTGGAAAATATACAATTAAATTAGATCTACCAGAATATTTAAAAGTTTTTTTAAATAGAGAGGTTAAAAAATGAATATTCAAAATAATTTAACAATACCAATTAAAACATTAAAACAAGCTAGTGAAATAATAGGCGGTTATACGGTTACATCAAAAATGCCGACTATCAGTTATTCAATATCTGCAAAGGATTGCATAACTGGAAGTAAATTAAGAAAGATTAAAAATTCTGTTTGTTCGGATTGTTATGCCTTAAAGGGTAATTATGTCCGATATGCAAAAAACATTGAGAAAGCCCAAAATAAGCGATTAAAAGCGATAACTTCTAAAGACTGGGTCAATGCCATGATTTATATAATGAATCATCAAAAACAGGTTATTAAAAGCGGTCTTTTTAGATGGCATGACTCAGGCGATTTACAAAGCATGGAGCATTTACAAAAAATTGTAGATATTGCAAAATCTACACCCAATATTAAACATTGGTTACCTACTAAAGAATCAAACATAATTAAAAACTTCAAGGGTGATATACCTAAAAATTTAATTATTCGTTTGAGTGGTAGTTTTATAGATGGTAAAGCACCTATATATAAAAATACATCAACTGTCACAACTGATAAAGATAAAGCAACATGTCGAAGTTTTGAGAATAACGGACAATGTAAAGATTGTCGCAAGTGTTGGGATAGTTCAATTCAAAACATTAGTTATTTAAATCATTAAAGGACAATAAAACATGAAAACTAAAAATAGAAAATATATGATTAACTTTATATTAACTAATCATGATGACATTAACAATACTCACCCTATAGATTATCAATCATTTAGAGAATATATCAAAAACGAATTAGAATTATCATCAACCGATGATTTAATTACTGAATATGAATATTATCTAAATAGACATAATATTGGGGCTAGTACTTTTAACTTTCAATAACTAACAATAGATCTAAAATTAAGGGCTTTTAATTAAGCCCTTTTTTTTTATCTAATCTATATTGAGATCGAATATAAATTAATATACAATCGGTATTATTTTAAGACCCTTAAAACTATTCTAGTAAATACCCTTGACGATAAAAAAAACTTACCCTTAACGGGAGTTTTTTATTATCTTAATACTAATAGTTATCTAATTAATTTAATAGGCTTTAAAACTAAAATATAAAGCTTTAAAACTGTATTAGTTTTTAATTGGTTTTAGATCTGTTATTAATTCAAATGATATAAAAATATTTATTACCCTACATTTTTATATTTAAATTCTAATATTTAATATTATTTTTTAGCTAGTTTTTTTATATATAACAGCTATCATCTATATGAATTGATATACATGATCCGACAATTTATATATATCATATCATCTATATGAATATTTCCTGCCAGTCAACTTTTTTGATTTAGAAGAAAAATAGGGGCCCACCCAGCTCTAATTTTTTTTAACTAATGTAGGCTAACTCCTAGCCACAAAAAACGAAATTTCAAAAAAAGATCGTGTATAGACTATTACATGTTATACTTAACTGATAATAATTATCATTTGCATTTAATATGTCGGAAAGACTACCGCCTTTAGCACCTCAAACACCTTTTGAAGATAAAGAGGATAAGCCTAAGAAAAGAGGTAATCCTAATTTTTATAAAGGGATGCCATCTTTAAATCCTGCAGGTAAACCTAAAGGTACGATGAATAAGTATGCAGCTCTCTCAAGAGAACTCATGAATGAGAACGCTGTAGAAATCGTAGCAACGGTATTAGCAAAAGCAAAAGAAGGTGATGTGCATTGTCTGAAAATGTGTATGGATAGAATTTTACCAGTTCAAAAGGCTATAGATCCGAATAGAACCAAGAATGATGCCCAGGTCATTATAAATGTATCTTCTATTGAATCGATTCAACAAAAAGCAAGTGAATATGACGAGGCTGAGTTAGTGGAGCCAGAAGAGAAGAGCGATGATGAAGTTGTAGCCACAATAAACACTTCACCTATGGCTGATAAATTTAAAGATGTCTGAACTTAACATTGATTTGCATCCAGCACAGCTGCAGATCTTTAATTCTAAAAAACGATTTAAAATAGTCGCAGCAGGAAGACGATTTGGAAAGTCCTACCTTTCTGCTTGGTTATTACTCATTAACGCTATACAAAGCGAGTCTAAAGATGTCTTTTATGTAGGGCCTACTTTTCAACAAGCCAAAGATATTATGTGGGCAATGCTAAAAGACTTAGGTAAAGATCTAATAGCACAGGCCCATGAGAATACAGCAGTACTCACCCTGATCAATGGAAGAAAAATCTATTTAAAGGGCAGCGATCGGCCCGATACGCTCCGCGGCGTTGGCCTAGCATACTGCGTACTTGATGAATATGCCTCAATGAAACCACAAGTCTGGGAACAGATCATAAGACCTACGCTTTCAGATGTGCAAGGTGGTGCTTTATTTATTGGAACCCCAGCAGGAAAAAACCATTTTTACGATTTGTATAGAGATGCGTTTGATGATGATGATTGGGATGCGTTCCAGTTTACATCAACCGATAATCCATTTATACCTGATAGCGAAATAAAGGCCGCTAGTAAAACAATGTCATCTATGTCATTTAGGCAAGAATTTGAGGCA
>Ga0181418_1000252_pt1 | contig 17796 bp, 24 predicted proteins | sample 41SPOviralmetaG_FD_130143 | JGI IMG/M metagenome (GOLD analysis project Ga0181418, IMG submission 130143) | Marine viral communities from the oligotrophic San Pedro Time Series (SPOT) site, San Pedro Channel, CA, USA - 41 SPOT_SRF_2013-03-13 | ecosystem: Environmental > Aquatic > Marine > Strait...
AATACTAAAAAATTTGTCGCAGATATAAGAAAAATATTAGGCAGTAATTAATTGCGGTAAGCAACTCGTATTTTATATGGGGACAACCTTTTTTCAAAAATCATTATATTGATTAATATTATATAATGTCGTTTTTACGTAGAGTCGGTCAAAAATTAGCGAGTGTAGCACGAGTAGGAGCAAAATTAGCAACTACTGCTGGTAGAGTAGGAGGAAAATACGCGGGTCTTGTCGGTCGTGCGATGGATTCCGTTAGCCGTGTTCCATTACTTAAACCTATGACGGGACACCCAGCATTTCAAGGAATGAGAGGAGTCGTAGCGGGTGTAGCCCGTTTAGCACCTCAAGCCACAAAGGCGGGAATGGTAATAGAAGGAGCAACAAGACGAGCAGAAAGAGAATTAGGTTTAAGAAATAATCCAATGGGATCTATGAATAGACCCCAGACATCATTAACATTAGCCGAACAACGTGCTGGGGCTAAACCAGCATTTGTTAATAGGACAAATCAAGGAGCAACTGGTAGACAATCTTTAGGAGAACAAAGTGTTATGTTCGGAGGAATGTAATTAATTAAATTAATATGAGAACTTTAAAAAAAATTTATAGATTTTATATATTATAATAATATATATAATGTGTAAACCCAAATATTTATATTGGCTAACAAGTAGAGGAGCATATAGCACAAGTTCACCTTTAGGATTTAATGGAACGAATAAGATTAGTCCCAATAGTATGTGTAATTTTCAAGTAATGTTTAACCAATTACCAGACGCTAAAGCATATAGATTAAGATGCGAACAATTCAGTATTAATTCTACTGGAATAACTAACGGTGTAGTTCATGAAATTCCCGTAGTGGGGGCTTCCACTAATAACGGTATTCCTTCTGCTACTGGTCTGGTTGAATTAACTGGATTTAGTCCCATCAATGGTAGTGTTGTTGCTGAATCAGCTGAGCCATTTACATCTACTGGAACAACTGCTGGATCTGGGACTTGTCCTCCTCAACAAAAGTGTTATTTAACACGATTTGATACCTCTTTTATGTCTACTCCAACTACTAAAGATTGTTCTGTTTCACCACCTCATAGTCCAGAAGTATTGATTCATAAACCCGCAAATGGTAATTTAGGAGTTATTATAAAAGGTATAGTATATCCTAATGGTTTGTTAATTATCGATGATGGAGCAACTCGTAGACAAAGTATAGGAGACTGGGTATTATGCTTTAGTTTAGAACCAATGACTGATAAGGAGTTAGATGCTTATTACAATATTAACCAAGATTAACGAGTTGCTTACCGCAATTATTAAATAATTATATTTTCTAATTTATAATTATATAATGCCTCCAAAAAAAACACTTACCAAACGTCAAATGGATACTTTAGATCGTCATAAAAAACACCATACTTTAAAACATATAGCAATAATGAAAAAAGAAATGTTAAAAGGAAAAACTTTTAAACAATCTCATAATATAGCATTAAAAAAACACGGTAATTAATTTATTTTTTTTATTTTTTTTTTATTTAATTAAGAAAAAATTATTTTTTTTTTTTTCTTAGTTAATATTATAAAATGACTGACCCATCAGCACAAGCAAATATGCCCGAATTGGAACGTAGTGGAATTCCCTCGCAACTCGTTGGCGGTGATAGACCCGCTTCAATTGAAGGTAAGAAAGTCCTCCATTCTTCTCCTTCTGAACTAAAACAATATACTGGAGGTGAGGTAATGAGATTTAGTATCCCTTGTGAACCTAATTCTTACCTAATGCCCGACGTTCAGTTGCGTTATACAATTAACGCTAATAACGCTTGTAATTTAGATTACTCTGCTTACTCCGTAATTTCTCGCCTCCGAATTTTCCACCAGAGCCAACTTCTGGAGGATATTCAAGATGCTAATCGTCTTCGTAGCATCATTACTGATATAACTCAGTCGCCAGTAAATAGTTCAACTATTTCTGAAGTATTAGAGGGAACTCCCCAATCTGGTAGCACTTTTGCGGCGGCAACAGCGGGTGCTCCAACTGATGCTGAAATTAATGCTTTAGTTGAAACACTTAAAATTGTTCCTCGTTGTAGAACTAACGCTATCCCAGCAAATACTGATAAAACTTTCACAGTCTCCTTAGTTAGTGGTGTAATAGGATCTTTAAATATGAAAGCTCTTCCACTACATGCTATGACTGCCGGAAATATACGCGTAGAGATAACATTAGCGTCTAATAACGATGCTATTATCGGACCAACTGCGGGAACTACGTGGACTGTAAAAGAAGCCGAACTTCGTAGCACCATCGTCCAAGTAAGCAACAACGCACAAGCCCTTATAGACCAAGCAGTAGGAGGCAATTACGTCGTTAACAGTTCAACATACGCTCACAGTCAGACAAATTTCGCAACTGGTGATTCTAATGCTAATGTGCTCTTACCATTTTCTTATTCGTCCCTTAAGCACATAGTTCATGGTGCTTATAACCAAGCAAATCGTGGTGCTTTAGGTAATTGGTCTGTTTCTGGAAGATCTAAATGTAATATCGAGCAAGTGTTTTATCAAGTAGGTGCTTCACGTGTCCCTTCTAATCCTCTAACACAGAAAGTTGATATTATTACAGAAGCATGTAAATGCTTCGGTGTATCTTCTGACCTTCTCCAAGTTGCTAACCATTTAACTAAAGATACTCTTAATGTAGATAACTGTAGCGTCATTACTGCTGAAGTAGGTAGGTGGGCTATGGGTTTTGACTTTGAAACTTTTGGTGCTACTTCCTCCGCAACAAGAATTGAAAATGGGGTAAACACTACGGCACTCCAGCTATACGTCAACGTCCAAACCGACGCTGGTTCAACTTTCGGTATTGCTGGTGAACTCCATTCTTGGGGTGCTTACGATGTCCTCTACACGTGTCAGAACGGACAGATGTATGCTCGTTTCTAAATTATTAAAACCTTATTAAGGTAGTTTATCAGCCATAGACCAACGGAATCTAATGATAAATGTAAATCCTATTATTTTTTATGTATTATAGAAAAATATGTTGTCCTATAATATATAAATGTTCGTATGTGTGCTTTGCGAAAAAGAAACTTGTTATATCTCTAATTTATGTAATAAATGTAGACGTGTTAAACACTTATTAAACTTATACGATGATCGTGTATATGACGTTTTAGAAAATGTATTAGTTAGAACAGAAAAAGGTATTAACAACAAATCTACAATTGAATTGAAAGCAGAAAAAGAAAAGGTTGAAAAAAAAATATCTTCTAAATGACTGCTAAACGATAATGATGCTATTAATTATATTTACGATAGTCATTTATATTCTTTAGGATTTGAGGAATTAAAAGAATATTTAGCAAAAAACTAATGCGGTATTTTTCAGAAATTTTTATATTATATTAAAGTATAATATGAAAATGTCGGTTCAACAACAAAAAGATTTAACTTTAGGTTTAAATTCTGAATTAACAAATTTTGATAAAATAAAAAAAATGGTAAATGACGATTCTTTAAAGAGGACTACCCATAAATATGATAAATATGATTATATAGGTGAAAATTGTGTTGTAGAATTAAAAACTCGTAGAGTAAGACATAACACTTATCCCACTATTTTTATTGGTTGGAATAAAATACAATATTGGCTAAAAAATCTCATTTACAAAAAAGATTTATTTATTTTTTATAAATTCAATAATGGATTATTTTACGTCCACTTCAAAAAGGGGGACGCAACATTAATTGATAAGTGTAAGGTTCAAATAAATCAATTTGCGAGGAGTGATAGAGGTTCAAATGAATATTCTGATATAATGCTTATTCCTCAATCTTTACTTAATCTTACCACTTTAACATAAATTTCTCACCTTCTGGTGCGTGTTCTATTGTTAAAAATCCTTTATCTTTTTTTTTATGTTTTTTAACTATATTATTTTTCTTCTTATATTCTCTATTTAATCTACGAAGAAAATTCTTATAACTTCTCTTCCCATACGATTGTTCTCTACTAAGTTCTAATTGTGCTTCAATTAACCCATCTGGGATAAATTCTTGCTGTATATCTAATACTTTTGCTATTAACTCTCGTTGATATAAATAACTTCCTACTTTATCTATTCTATGAAAACATAATTTTGATAATTCCTCTTCTCCGAGAACATTATATAAGTGGTCTTTAGATAAACCTAAAGTTTCTACTTTACAATTCATAGCTACTAAATTATCAACATCTTCTGGTTCTAATGGTAAGGTATGTTTAACGAAATCTAAGGGTTCTAACCCTTTATCCCAGAAATATTCTGGATCAAGAAAATTGGCTTTGCTACTTTCAGACATTCTATATTATAATAATATATATTTATTTTAATTTTTTTCTTTTTTATGTGAAAATATAATCTTTAGTAATAGTATAATGAATCTAAACATCACAGAAACAGAACAAAACTTCAATGACGATATAGAAAACGTTATTAATGAGGAATCGGAAGACGATAAAGCAGATGTTAACCAGTTAGAACTTGCTAAAAAGAAACCCAAGAAACCACGTTCAGAGAAACAAATAGCACATTTTGAGAAATTAAAAAAAATAAATGCTGAAAGGAGAAAAATAAACGGCACTAATATTAAGAAGAAAAATGGGGACGTATCAAAGGTTAAAACTAAGAAGGTTGTGGCGACACCGCCAGAAGAAGTTATTGAGAAAGAACCAGATACTTCAGATGGAGAAGTTCAAGAACCAGTTATTATTAAAAAACAACGAAAACCAAAGAAACCAAAGAAAAAAGTTATTTATCAAGATGATAGCAGTAGTAGTAGTGATGATGAGGTTATTGCTGTAGTGAAACGGAGAAAACAAAAGAAAAAAGTAAAACCTCCACCACGTGTAATATATGATGATGAATTATCTTCAGAAGATGAAAGACCAAATAATAATGTAGTTATACCGAAACAACCTCAATTTGTGATTCTTTAATATCTTAACTAATAGTATAATGCCTTATCGAATAGATGCTAAAAAAGGACTTTTCTTTTTATGGAATATCAATAAAAAGAAATATGTGGAAATACCATTTAAATCTCGTCAAACTGCTATAAATGCTGGTAAGAACTATATTAGATTTAGGGAAAAAACAAAATCTAAAGTAGTTGGTAATAAAATATTACCAATATAGTATATGATAAACGAACCTAAAAACAAAGAATTATATTTGAAAGTAAAAAAAGAAATTTATAAAAAATACCCAAAGCATTCAGCATATCGTTCTGGATTATTAGTAAAAGAATATAAATCACGTGGTGGTGAATATACTGGTAAGAAAAATAAAGATGGGTTGAGTAGGTGGTTTAAAGAAGAGTGGACTAACCAAAGGGGAACTACTGGATATAAAAAAAAGAGTGATGTGTATAGACCAACTAAGCGTATCACTAAAGATACACCTAAAACTTTTAAAGAATTATCTAAAAAAGAAATATCTGTAGCTCAAAAAAAGAAACTAAAAAAAGGAAGAGTTGATAAATTCTAATTCAGCCAAATAATATCTCTTTCTAAATTCATTTTCCAACAATAATAAAAACAGTCAAAATTACAATGACTTTTTTCATTAATATTTACTCCATTAACCATTTTAATAAACTGTATTCTTTTTCGTGGTATAATAATTTGTATGGGGTCTTTACTATCAGAAAATAACTTTCTCATATATTGCGTATTAATCATGCTGGAAGGACATATAATAATAAATGGTTTATTTAATTCTTTTAATCTTGTAAATATTTCTTTTTTTAAACTAAATGGAGGATTTGATATTATTATCTCTCCATAATCATTTTCAAAGAAGTCAATTCGTTCGTGTATAACCTCCTTACACCCAAGTTTTTCTATATATTCTTTACTTTTTCCATCTCCATAAAATGCTTCCCAAATGATTTTATCTTTTGGTATGTATTCGTCTATTGCTTCCCAAGCACAAGATGGGGTCATATAATCATCGTGTTTTATGAATGTCTTAGTTTGAAAACCAGCCATATTAATATAATATATTATCACAAAAAAAATGTGGAAAATACCACAAAAAAAATGTGGTAAAAATATAAAAAATGTGGTAAAAAATGTGAAAAATGTGGTAAAATCAGAAAATACCACATAAAATATTTCTTTTGTGTGGTAAAATCAAAATCCCAAATAACAGACCTATATAGGTAATATACCCCCTCTCTTCTTACTTTCTATGTCCTTAAAAAATGTGTAAAAAAGAAGAAAACAAGAAATACCACATAAAATATTTGGAAAAACTTTAGATTGAAATTTTTTTTTGTCTCCCCCACGCAACAAAAAATTTTATATTCTGGGGACTTTTCAAAAAGGGGGGTATTTTGTGTGGTAATGTGGAAAAATGTGGAAAATACCACATTTATTAAAATCTCAACAATATATATATGAAAACCTTTAATTTAACAACAGCAAGAAAACAAGCATCAAAGATAGGAGTTAATGTAAAGAAAAGCACCAGAAAAGGTAAGAAATTAGATGTATATGATTCAAAGTGTAATTATTTAAAGTCCATTGGTGATATTAATTATCAAGATTTCACAGTTCACAAAGATCCAATTCGTCGTCAGAGATATAAAAAGAGATTTGAAAAAACCAGACACATTAAGGGGACAGCCAGTTATTTTGCTGATAAGATTCTGTGGTAAATTTTACGAGTTGCTTACCGCAATTAATATTATTCGTTGAAAAATACTTAAAAATATATCAATATATAACATATATATGGATATAATTGAAAAAAATAAGAAATACTACAAAGAAAACCGTGATTACCTTAACCAAAAAAGCATTTGTAGATATTGGGATAAACGTGAGGAATGCTTATCTAAATCATTAGAAAGATATAATAATAAAAAAGAGGAGATTAATCAAAAACGTAAAGAAAAAGTATCGTGTCCTCATTGTGGTAAATTAATATCAAAAAATAATTTAGCAAAACATATTAAATTAAAACATTCAGATTAATGACCTCTTTTTTTGCGATATAATGCTTGTTCTCTTAATGTGTCTGAAGGTGGTGGTTCTCTATAACCAGCCAAAGTTTCTGGTGAAGGGTCTGGGACATTTGAATGTCCTTCCCCATCTGGTCTATGACTAGGTGGTCGTCTATCTATTGTATCTGAAGGTGGTGGGTCATCAGATGGTTTATAAGATGGTGGTTTTTGATTTGGTCTATCAGATGGTGGTTCTGGTGGTTCTGGATTTTGATATTCTGTTGGAATATCTCTTGTTCCACTACTCGCTCCACCACGTCCTCCAGTTGGTTGTTGCGGAAGTGGAGGAGGTGGAGGAGGTTTTGGAGGAGGTTTTGGTGGTTTTGGTGGATTCTGTTTCTGATGTTCCTCAACTATAGCCATTATTTTACTCATATCTGGTAATTCAGTAAATCCAGATGTTTTATTATTCCCCATTGCTTTTTGAATTAAACTCGCTATACCGTGTTCTATACCCTTTGTTCCACCATCTAATGCTTCAGAAGAACCAAGCATACTACCACTACCCGATTTTGCTCCAGCACCAATACCAAGACCTTTAAAAGCCCCTCTCGTAATAGCACTACCAATTACTGTAGGTAATACAATATCATAAAAAATATTATCAGTTTTAGTTTGTGGTAATTGCCTTGATTGTATATCTTGTTTCCTAAATCGTTCGTATGCGGGAACTTCTTTAATCCATTCATCATAAGGTAAATATCTTTCTCCGTATCCTCCAAAGTTTGCTTGAAACAGCCATTGACCGTTCCAATTTTGTATCGGAGTACCGAAAAGTTTTGAATTTCTAACTGCGACCATATATAATATTAATATATTTAAATTAATATTATATGTATGTATTTCTAATGTTTATCGTGAATCTCTTTTGCTTTCTTATATAAAGCACCACCCTTTTTAATAGGTTGGAAGCCAGTTATTTTTAATGCTTTTCTTGCTTTCTTAACTGAGTCAGCCCAACTATTTTTATGAGTTGTCTTCTTTTTTGGTAATGCGTCGTATGCTAACCTTGCTCCTTTTACACCTTTTGCTCCAACTCTAACATTTCCTTTTTTTGTTCCCATGTTTATATTATATCTAAACATTAAAAATAAATAAATGAAATGGTTATTCTGAAATTATTAATTTATTCATATTTCTTGAAAATGATAATGGTTCACAAGTTATAAATAATTTATCGTATTTCTTTTGGAAAGCATATTCAACAACTGCTTTAGATTTGTTTTTATCACCGTGTAGAACTTCATCAGTTATTGAATCAAACTCTGCTTTATTCGATGGTTTATTACACAATACAATACTTGAAACATTTTTTCTTAAACTTAGTGGAATTGAATTCCAATATTGAACTATCATAACTATTGATAGACGTAAATGACGACGATTAAGCACCAAATTATTAAGGGTTTTCTGAATATGATAGTCCTTAAGGTATTGAGTCATATCATCTATTACTAATAATGAATTAGGTAATTCCCCATCATCATCTTCTGATTGTTCTGAAAGTTCCTCGTGTATTTCTAATAAATTATCTAAAGTCAAATCATCATATAAATGATTTCTTTTTAAAAATTGGAATGGGTCTTTTTTTAAACTGGATCTGGAAGTTCTCGGCATTACTATATATATATTACCAAATGCTTTACGATAAATCTTTTTATTAGTTAATGATGAAATCATAGTAGACGTTTTACTACTACCAGCACAACCGACATAAACAGAAAAGAAAGATTTATTTTCAAATGGTTCAATATCTCGCTTAACTAATGGTTTATCACATTTAAATTGTGGAGGTTGGAGAACTATTTTATTTTTATTAGGTTCTTCTGTAATTTTCATGGTATATATAATTAACAGAGATTTAAAAAATCTTTAGTAATATTATATGTGGGCTATACAATCAGTTTTATTGAATAAAAGCAAATTTCCCAATAGAACAGCATCTTCAGTATGGGTTAGAAATAATGATTTTAAAGTTAATATTAAACCTAATCCTAATAAAGCAGATAAAAAATATTACAGATATAGACAGCGTCAACCAGAAGAATTTAAAAAGACAACATTTAGACAAAAATCAATAAACAGTTATTTATCTATTGTGTATGGAGAATTGAAAAAAAAATCTAAATAATATATATAGATGTCTTATCAAGCAACATTTTCAAATGTGTTTAATACACCATTATCCTTAACTGGTAGCAAGAAAGTATTATTAGATGAAATAGAATTTCAAGACAATGGAGATTGTTGTAATATTACTAAATGTAATGATGGTGTTTTAACTGTATGCTGTAAGGTAGATTTCAAGAAAGGATTTATTATAACTGGGGATTTATGTGATATTGATAGTAATGCTACATTTAAGGCTTTTACTGCTACTGATGGATATTATTTAGAAAAAGATGGGTCAACATGTTCTAATAGTATTGGTAGATGTAAAGCAATAGGTTATTTTGAAGATTCTGGTAATTTATCTACTGTTTTTCAAAATTTCGTTAGTGGAGGAGCTGGATATATTGTTATTAATAGTGAAGGGGAACAACCTATAGCTAATCCACCAGCCAATAATTATGGAATTGAATTGATTGGAGGCAGTTTAACGAGGACTGGAAATATTCATATAAATACGGTTCAAGATGATGCTAAAATTAATATAATAAGCAGTAATGGAGATATTAATGTAAAATCGGAGGGGGCTAACGGTGTTATTAATCGGACTGCTACAATAAGTATGACTGACGAAGGAGGCGTTCCAGATGATGAACCAAACGACACACCATTTAAAACATATAAAACCAACGAACATAATACGCAATCTTACTGGGCTACGTCTTGTGAAGGTGTTAATTACATTCCTAATACTGATGGTAAAATATACCCAGTTGCTAATAATGAAGGTTTCGTAATAAGAACCCTCAATTTTGCTCCCCCAAGCCAAAACACCCCAACTACTCAAGCGTTTTGTTTTGCTGGTTTTCAATATGTATCAACTGTTTTTAATGGTTCTTTAGTATCTGGAGTCAGAAAATTTGATTGTAGGAATACAATTGCTCCATACAAGCTTGAAGGAACAATATCAGAAGACCCAATTAATTCAAATCAAACATATTCATTAGGGCTAACTAATAACCCCTTTAATGACGTATTTACAACTAATATTAATGGTTCTCCAGCAGTAAATCAGTCCCACGTAGATACATTGAATGCTACAATAGCATCTTTAGAAGCAAGAATTACCGCTTTAGAAAATCCATAAAATTATCTCAAGTAATATATATAATGAAAGATCCAACAGAACCCAATTTAGATGAAATGAGAAAATTAACAACTCAATATAACCATAAGTTGAAAGTAAAAAACATTTGGAGATATAAAAAAAAAGATTTATCAAATGTTATAACAAAAAAATTAAAATATAAATTTGTAAAAACTGCTACTGGGTGGGATATGAAACCAACAGTTGAAATGAAAAGGAAACCAACTACAAGCACTACTTTTATAAAACGAAAACCCAAAAAATAAATGAATAAATTATATATCCTATTATATATATAATGTCTTCAAAAAATGATAAAATTTCAAATCAAGTTAGAAAAGCATTAAAACGAGAACCTTGTAAATCTCGTCCTAACGGTATTGCTTGTGAAAAGAAATTAAAACAAGCATTACGTAAAGTTCCTAAATACAAAGAACAAGGGAAAATATCTCAACGTCAAAATATTAATATTAGAATAGGAGATTTAGCACCATTACGTAGGAAGTTAGCCAAGCGTGTTAGAAAAGGTGATTCAAGAGCAAGAATGAGGAGTAAAGCAGAGATAGCAAATCAACAAGCTGGATATGGTTTAGTCCAACCACAAACAAGACAAAGAAATATAACAACATTTCCAGTAAATATACCAACTCAAACAACAACAACAGCACAAATTCCAACACCGACACAACCTTTAGGTAGAAACGCTACTGTAGGAACAGCAACACAAGTAGCACAAGCACCAGTAAGAACACCAAATACACGACCAGCAATAGCAGTAGCCCCACCAAGAAGAGGTTTATTAAGTCGTATTTCAAGTGCTTTCGGTAGAGGAACAGCACCATATCAACCTCGTGGAACAGCAACATTAGCAAATACAGCACAAAGAGCAAGAGCCAGAAACCAGACAGCAAGACGAAATGCTGGTTCAGACACAGCATCTATATTTTCTGGTGCTTCTGGTCTATCTGAATCATCACGAGTAGAAGAGATATTAAATGAACCCTTAGTTAGTATTGAGGAAGAACCACAAGAAGGACAAGAACCATTTTCACCACCTCCACCTCCACCCTTACCAGTTCAACCAGCACCCCCAGTAATGTTAAACGAACAAATAGCACAAAGAGAACGTGAACGTAGAGAACAAGATAGAAATATTCGAAAAACTCCAGCATTGGCTTCTTATAAGGCATCATCTGGTTTTGATGTTGGAACTGGAGGATTACCTTTAGCAGTTAAAAAACCAGCATTCACTCCAGAGTTAGCATATAATGATCCAGAATCTGGGTCATCTGGTGGAGCGGGTCAATTAGCAACTATGGCGGATACTCGTGCGTCTACCAGACGACAAGAGGACGAAGAAGAGGAAGAAGAGGAAACAAAAGCATCACCTAAAGAAGCCAAAAAATATAGACAGAAACAAGAAATATATGATGGATATATTGAAGAATATAATAAATTAGGTAGAGAACGTGAGAAATATCAATTTAAACAAGGTTTAACTAAATCTGAAAATAAGAAATTTGCTACACTTATAAAAAGAATGGGGAAGAAACAAGAACAGATTGAACGATATGCTTTAAGGAATAGTCTACCCTCTTTTTTCCCACAAGACCAACCAACAAGAGGAGAAACTGGTGGAGGTCTTCGTGGATTAGTTAAAAGATTTAGCAGAACTTAATGATTTTTGAAATACGAGTTGCTTACCGCAATTAATTTTATTCTTTTTCCGTAATAAAACCAATTTTATTTTCTACATTATATTATATAGAAAATGAATTTACCTTTGATTTTAAACAAGATTAAACCATCATTAAAAGAAAGTAGTATTCAAGCATACGTTAGAAATATAGAAAAACTGTCTGAACGTGTAAATGGAAAACGTGAATTTGATAATTTGGAATGGTTAAATGATAAAGAAAAAGTATTAAATAAAATTAATGAGATGGGAGATAATACAAAAAGAAATTATTTAAATAGTGTTATTGTATTTTTTCAAAACAATAAAGATTATGAAGATAATGAAACATGGAAGGAATATAGTAAACTACGTGATGATATAAATGCTAAATTTAAAAAATCAAAATCAGAAAATAAAAAAACAGATAAACAAAATAAAAATTGGTTAACTAAAGAAGAATACCAGAATATTGTTAAACAATATCAAGAGTATTTAACAAAGCATAAAGTATTACAATCAAAACCAGATAAATTAAACAAAGATGAATTAAATAAATTAATGGAATATGTTTTAATCAAATTTTACCAAGAGATCCCATCAAGAAATGATTTCCATTCATTAAAAATAGTTAATAAAAAAGAATATAATGATTTACCAAAAGATACAAATCAGAATTATTTAGTAATGGAAAGAAATAATATACATGTTATTATTAATGATTGGAAAACGAAAAAGAATGAGAAAGACACCAGAACTATTACCTTATCTCCAGAACTCCAGAAATTAGTTCGAGCATATAGAAGGAAAGCACCAAATCGTGAATATATGTTTGTATCCAATAAAGAACAACCTTTAACCAGAAATGGTTTAACAAAACTATTAATTAAAATGTTTAAGGTGTTTTACCCAGATAAAAATATATCTTCAAGTATGTTAAGGCATATTTATTTAAGTCATAAATATTCTGATACTATGAAAGAGATGAAAGAAGACCAGAATAATTTAGGACACTCTGGAGAAACTCAGAAGGAATATATTAAAACGTAAAAAAAACTAAAAAAATATATTATGTTATATTATAATGTCTTTTACTTCTGATAAAGATAGCGACAACTATTCAACAGATAAAATAGGGTGGGAAACCATAGAACAATTTATACCTAAAAGTACTAAAATATGGAGTCCTTTTTATTGTGATGGAAAACAAAAAAAATATCTTAATGAATTGGGTTATAAAGATGTTATTCATAAAGATGAGGACTTTTTTAAAAATGATTACCCAGATACAACAATTATTGATAATCCTCCATTTTCAAAATTTAAAGAAGTATGCTTGAGATTAAAAGAACTGGATAGACCATTTATTATTATTGGCTTCAGTAAAATAATATTAATGAAATGGTTTCAAAGATTGTTTAAAGAACATCTTCAAGTAATAATACCATTTACAAGAACAACATTTACCCATTTAACAAATCCTAAAAAAGGATATACACCGCCATTTGGTACTCAATATTATTGTTACCGTATGAATTTAGATAAAGATTTAATATTTATTTAATATATACGTGTAATAAACATATATCATTTTTTTCGTGTAATTCAACCAAGCTTAGTTTTATTATGTTTTTTTAATAAAACTAAAACATTAAGGAAAATACTTTAAGGAAATTAGTTTTATTCCCCAATTTGAATAAAACTATATGGAATATAGCAGAAAATTATAATTTTATTCTATTTCACTTCTGGTTTTATGCTGGAGAATTATTATATAAGAATAAAACTATTTAATTGTTTTATTTTACAATTTAATTAAGGATTTTTAGCAAAATTTTTTTGTGAGTATAGAATATAAATGAGTGATTCTGAAAATTTGTTCTCTGGCTTAAAAATTGAAAATGATTCTTTAAACAATATTAATTTAAATATTAATGAAAAAAACATACTTAAAGATAAATTGAATAATACATACTATAAGATGAGTAATCAAGATCAAAAAGATTTAATGACTTTTTCAGACGTAGTATCTCTTAAGGGTGCTAAATTTATTTCATCTCTTTCTAAAGAAGAGTGTAAAGTAAAATTCTGGGATAGAACAGAAGTAGACCAAGACGGAGAAAATAAATATAATTGGAATACATACTATGGACTTATAAAAAAATTCGCTTTCAGAATTAAAAATTTTAAGGGTGATAAAAACATTACACAAGATGAGAATAACGAAGATAAATTATATATTAAACAAGAATACAAATACGCTAAAGGTAAGAAAGATGGTAGAATATATGTAAAGGGGTTCGGAGTTCAATCTTTACAGAATGGACTTCGTAAAATACTTACTGGCGACTATATGAAAGATATTGATATTAAAAACGCACACCCCACTATCCTCTTAGAGATTTGTAGAAGATTCAAGAAATTTAATAAAGAAGATGAAGATAAAACAATATCATTTAAATACCTTAAAACGTATGTTGAAAAACGTGAAGAAATATTAGCATCTGGTGTAGATAAAATGAGTATGCTTATAGCGTTAAATTGTGATAACGCATCTACAAATAAACGTGAAAAGAATGCTGTATATGTCGGTAATAACGAGTTTTTAAGAGAATTTCATAAAGAAAAACAAACTAATTATGAGATGATTCTAAATGATAAAGCATTTATGGCTGATTTATTAAGTAATTATGAGTGTGATTTAGATTCTACTACTAATACTAAAAATCCTATTTCATCTAAAATGAATTTTATCTTCTGTATGCGTGAAAATAAATTAATTCAACAATCAATTCAATCTGAAAGAATTGTTCCTATGTTTGATGGCTTTATGTTTGACGAAACAGAATACGATTATACTCCAGAAGTTATAACTACTCCTACTGGTTATACGTGGACTTTCAAAAGTAATAAATCAGAAGATGATGACTATTTAGATTGGGAAGACGAGGAAGACGGTAATTCTTATGAAGCATTAAAAGAAAAATTCGAAGAATCACACGTAAAAATATGTGTTCCTCCATCTTATATTTGTCGGTATCCAGATGAAGAGGGGAATATGACTAATAACTGGATTTCACCTACACAAATGAAAGAATACGGTCGTAATCTTGCGGGTTATCCTAAAATTGAAGAAATGAAACCAGACGGAACGCCTTGTATGACTCGGTTTATTGATAAATGGTTAGATGATCCAGAATGTCGTCAGTATTCAAGAGCTATCTTCTGTCCTCACGGAGAAAAAGAAGAAGACCCCACACCAGAAGGAATGTTTAATTTATTTAATGGGTTCACTTATAAAATTTCAGAAGAAATCACTGAATTAGTTAAAGAAAAATTACAGTATGAAAAATTACAAAATAATACATTAAAAAATAAATTTATTAATTGTGTTCGTTCTCTTAAAAATATTGACGACCAATTTTATAGAATTCCAAAAGATTTATCAGATGATGCTTATACTGATTATAAAAATATAATGCCTTATTTACATTTCTTAAAATACGGATTAGGAAATAATGATAAGAAAACATTTGATTATATTAAAAAATGGTATTCTCATAAGGTTCAAAAACCATCTACATTAACAAGAACATCTTTATGTTTAAAAGGTTCAACTGGTGTTGGTAAAGATAAACAAATAGATATTTTAGAAGATATTATTGGTTCTGAATATGTGTATAGAACTGCTGATTTAACTGATGTATTTCCGAAATCTGATAATGGTGGTTTTAATGCTTGTATCGCTGAGAAATTATTAGTAGCATTTAATGAATCTGGTGGTAAGAATGTAGCTGAGAGTATTGAATTATTAAAAGACCAAGTAGACAGAAAAAGGAACAACATTAAAAGGAAATATATGGATACTATGAAACAGAAGAATTATATTGATATTCATCAACAATCAAATCAAGATTCGTGTGTAGTAGTTCAGTGGAATGAGCGTCGTCAAGTGCTGGTTGTTGTTGGTGATTACAAAAAAGGTAATAAAACATTTTGGACTAAATTTTGTAATTGGTTAGAAAAAGGAGGACACGAATGTATTTACAATTATTTTATGTCTTTAGATTTATCTGAATTTTCTCCAGAACGTGATAGGGTTATTACAGAAGCATACGAAGTATTGAGAAATAATAATATTCCTCCTCATATCCTCTGGTTGAATAATCAATTAAAAGATGAAATGCCGATATTTGAAAATAAAAAGGGTAATTATTTTTTGGAAGCATCAGAAATTTATTCACATTTTAAGGAGTGGGCTAATAGTAATAATATGTTGCCTCAGAATTGGAATAGTAAAGCAATGAAGACACAATTATTAAATATGGGAATCGTAAAGGGTGGTGTTAAAGGTTGGTCTTCTGAAATTAGAATTAAAGACGATGAAGGTCAGATTCATCGTAGACGTGGTGTTATGATTCTTGGAGATGTATTAAAAGAAAATATCAAAAAATACAATATTCAAGAACTTGGTAAAGAAGATGCTGAGGACTGGACTGATACTACTCAAAGTAAATGTATGTTAGTAGATTCTGATACAGATGAATTAGATTTGTAATATATGAATCATTTTTTTACAATTTTTATTATATATATTATTATATTATATATAATGAATATTAATCCTAACCACCAAAATATACAGATTAATTTAAGGTCTGATGATCCTCAAGTTCAAGGTAGCACGGTTGGAGATTCTGAATTAGATTTTCAATTTAGTAGAATAATAGAAATACCTCCAAATTATGTAGTTAATATTAGTGCTAATGAAGTTGAGATACCTCATACTTATTATACATTTAGCACACAATTAAATTGGGTTGTTGAATGGTATGATATAAATACTGGAGGACCACCAGATGGAACTGGTTGGAGAATGACTATACCTTTACCAAGACAGCATTATACACCTTGTTTAATAATAAAAATTTATAATGATGCTGTAGAAGCATTTAAGAAGATTCATGACGGAAGCGACCCACTTGACCCAACAATTGCTGGAAATTTTCCAGTTTTAACATTTGATTGTAATAAACTTAAATTTAAAATGGAATCTCCGAATTATCAAGGGTTTAGTTTTTTAATTTATCAACCCCCATTAACATCACAACTTACTCCACCGTTATTAAAAGATACTAAAATGTGGATTAGATTTTGGGGTATAAAAAGTGAATTTATTGTTGCTGGTATTCCATCAGTAGTTGTAGCAAATGCTACAGCACCAGTACAAGCATATTTTGAATCTGGAAATTGTGTTGATTGTTCCAGATACCACAATATTTATTTAACTTTAGGGAATAACTTTACAACTGATTCTATCGATAGTTTAGAGAAATCTAATGAAAATTGTTTAGCAAAAATACCAGTAAATGCCCCATTTGGTTCTCTTATTTCTTATCATGGAGATACTAAAGATTCATATCTATTTAGAGGTCTACACTTTGGAAGATTATCTTTAGCATTAAGAGATCACGAAGGAGATTTAATAGATTTAAATGGAGTAAGATTTAATATCTCTATTTTAGTTCAATTTGTTAAGAAAGAATATGATGTTGTAAGAGATTTACCCCATGCTTTACCTTTAGAAACACACGACGATTATAAAGGATTTACTCAAGATTATATAGACCAAAATACAACAAAATCACCAGATAAAAAAAGAAGGTTAACCAGAACATTTAATACTAAAAAATTTGTCGCAGATATAAGAAAAATATTAGGCAGTAATTAATTGCGGTAAGCAACTCGTATTTTATATGGGGACAACCTTTTTTCAAAAATCATTATATTGATTAATATTATA
>Ga0181418_1000253_pt1 | contig 17765 bp, 13 predicted proteins | sample 41SPOviralmetaG_FD_130143 | JGI IMG/M metagenome (GOLD analysis project Ga0181418, IMG submission 130143) | Marine viral communities from the oligotrophic San Pedro Time Series (SPOT) site, San Pedro Channel, CA, USA - 41 SPOT_SRF_2013-03-13 | ecosystem: Environmental > Aquatic > Marine > Strait...
AACAGTCCTGTGGACACAGGTTTTTTCGCATCAAGTTGGAAAACAGGTACTCAAAAAATTCGTGCTGAGGATAAACGGGAAGACCATGCTCCATGGTCAAAAATTTACGAGACTCGCGCACCTGGCGGAGCAACTACCTGGAGCAGTATTGGTAACCAGTGGGTGCACACAGACAAAAAACCAGTAGGGGGTCAAATTAAACCGCGTTTTACCATTCCAGAGTTCAACTTCAAACGTCAGCCAACGGTATACATCGGCAACACCGCTGAATACGCAGGTTACGCGCTTGAATCACCAAAAGTAGCGAACTTTATCCAGGGCGAAATGCGCTCACTGGTCCAACAAACTTTCAAGGAAAAAACACCTGGGCGTATTTTTGCTAGAACCGGGTCTAGCAGCAGTGTGTTTGGTTCGTACACCAAGCTTTAAATCATGACACTTGTAAACGCCCGCGCTGCTTTTGAAAAAGCAGTCACTGACGCTGTTTCAGCTTCCGACGCCACAGTGCTTATGGTGTACGACAACGTGCGCTACACCGTACCCGGACAAAGTAAAAAGTACATTTTGATGACCATAAATTTCAACCGTTCTACCCTGCAAAACCAAGGTGCGGCACAGGACTACTACTCTGGGGTTATTCAATGCAACGTTTACGTGCCTAAATCTGCTGGTACGGCTGTCTTGTCGTCTATTAGCGAAGCAGTTATTGACGGCCTTACCTCAGTCAATGCCCCGGGCTATAGCGATACTTTTAGTGTTGCTCCACGTGTATCCGACGTTTCGGGGCCAACTCCGTTGGAGTTAGAAGACCGTTCGCACTTTATTGGCATTATCTCCTGCCAATTCACAGCAGTTGTGTAGTATATTCAGATAAATGCTACTACTGTATGCGTGCCTCTGAGCTACTCCGTAATAAGTTTGGCGTCAGTCAGCTATACAAGCACGAAGTCAAAGATGGCGATGAAATTGCGCTAGAGATCTATTGGCACCCTCTTACCATTGCTGAACGCGAAGCTATTCAGAAGAAAGCTGGTTCTGACGACGCCAACGATTTTGCGCTCGGAATGCTGATTGAAAAAGCTTTGGACGCAGATGGCAAACGCCTGTTTCAAGACGGCGAAAAAGCAGTGCTTAAAAACGCTGTGGAAGCTGCGGTGCTGCAAGACATTCAACTAGCGATGCTGGCCTCTGGCACAGAAAACAAAGTGGAGGACGCGAAAGCAACCTTGAAAAGCCAATAGCGACTGGTATTTCATTTATTTCCTCGCCAAGGAACTAGGAACCACGGTCGCGCAGCTAACCCAACACCTGACACAAGAAGAGCTGATTGGCTGGGCCGCTTATTTTGAGCTGCACAACGAGCAGCACGAAAAAGCTGTTCAAAACGCTAAGACCGGCTCCAGAGCACGATCAATGGGCGCACGGTAGACTGGGCCGTAAGACTCTACGTGCGTCGCTGTGGCCAATTACAACGTAGATATTCAAGTCGCGCTTGGCGGTCTTGAAAAAATAAAACGTTTTGAGCAAAGCATTGAAAAACTTAACCAGGAATTAGACGCCTTAAACGCTAAGCAAAAACAAATAAGCCAGGGAAATCCTTATAACGCCGCTGGTATTAGAAAGTACGGCACTGCTGCTGAGGACGCTGCAAGGTCTATGCAGACGCTAGTTAATAGAAACAAAGACGCAGTAAAATCTACAAACGATTTAATTAGAGCAAGCGAAGAAGCTGTACGTAAAAAAGAGGTGTTTAGGCAACTATTTAGAGATGCTGGGGCGGTAAGAGGAACGATAAGGGAAAGTAACCAAGCAGATATAGCCGCACAAATAAAAGATCGTAAGCAAGGTATGCGTAAAAGGGCAGGGGCTGCTATCAGCGCAGGTGCATTCCCACTTCTATTTGGTGGTGGTCCAGGTATGGCAATCGGTGGTGCCGTCGGCGGCGCTGCAGCTGGAGCAACGTTCGGGCCAGCAGCAATCGCGCTTCAAGTGCTCGGTGGAGCGGTGGATCAATTTGTAGCACAAACTGCATCGCTAGGCCAGGCTTTAAATGAGCTTACGTTTGATTTTGATGCTGTTATTGCAGGTTCGGGTTTTACAGGGACAGAACTAGAAAGATTTGTAAAACAAATAGAAAAGTTTGGCGACGCGACTGAGGCTCAAGAGCTTGCTACGAAGCTTCTTGCTATTCGTATAGGTACAGAAGGTGTTGATGCTTTAAAACGTTTTGGCAGTAGCACATCAGAACTAAATCGTGAATTTAGTGTGTCTATGAGTGCTCTTGGAGCGGCTGTAGCAAATGCGTCTATTCCAATAACTGAGTTTATTACTAACCTTATTAAAAGAAGCAACCAACTTAGAGCAGGGCGGGAAAACGCCACAAACGACGCAGAGCTGAAAGCTTTAGGAGCCCGTGAAAAAGAACTGCTAGCTCCTCCTTCTGAATTTATAGAAACAAGAGGTTTTGAGCTTGAAAAAGCTGTAGAACTTGAACAGGTGCTACAAAAAATAAGAGATAGGCAGGCAGAAATAGAGTTTATGGCGCGAGAAACTGCACGAATAAGAGCAGAAGATTTACAACGTTTAGACAACGAATTAAGTACTCAAACAGACAATTTAAATGTGTTAGCTCTTCGCCGTGAGCTACTTCAAAACGGAAAAACCTTGTCTGCAGAAGAGCTTGCTATAGCAAAAGAAAATATCGCAAAAGGTCGTATCCAAGTAAAACGTGAAAGATTACTTGTTGAGCAAGCTCAGTTAGTAGAACGGGCTAAAGGAGGAGAACTTAGCTTCCGTAAGGTCGCGCTAATTATTGCGGGTAAGCAGTTAGAAATTGACGAAGCCTTGCAAAAACTAGAGACAAAGGGCAAAAAAGACAGAGAAGGGCCAAGATCCAGGGCACTGCAACTGCAGGCTGCGCTGCTGCGTGAAAAGCTCAAGCAGTTTGACATCGAAATGGACGTTCAATCTTTGAACGAAACCAGAATTAAAAGCCTGCAACGTCAAAATCAAGGAATCGAAGAACGTAGAGACAAAGAGGTTCAGATTCTTGAGCTACAAAGACAGCAGGAAATCGCAAATAATAAAGTTCCGGGTGATGTAGCTCACATAAACGGACTGTATGATGCGCGTAAAAAGACTATTAAAGACACCCTTGAACTGCAAATTAATCAGAACAACGCACGTATTCAAGCAATTCAGCTACAGCAAAGTCTTGCCGGAATTAAAGGTACTCAGAAAACCGAAAGTATTGGTTTAGGTTTAGATCGTCAGATAAAAGACGCGCAAAATAGACTGGCGTCTCCGTTCGGTACGGACGATAACGAGATGCTCAAGCTTCGGATTGAGCAAACTCGCCGTTTAGACGATGCGCGTAAGTCTTTAACCGATCAAATAGATATTCAAAATAAGATAGTAGAGAAAGGTGACGCAAGCCAAAGAAAAGCAGCACTGGCGGAAATAAAACATTTAGAGGAGCGTATACATCTATACGAAAAGCTCCTGCCTCAACTAGATGCCGTAGAGCAGGCAGAGCTGCGGCAGCAGCAAATTCTTGAGAAAGTTCAACCCGTCGCAGATGCCGTTGCTGCAGGACTTGTAAACGTATTTAGGTCTATTGCGGACGGCAGTATGTCCGCTAAAGAAGCCTTCGCCAATATGTTGATGGCGGTCGCTGACGCACTAGCCCAGCAAGCAACGAAGATGATCGCAACTTATATCGCGATTGGAATTGCACGCCTTTTTGCTGGAATAGGCAGTGCTGGTGCTGCTCCTACTGGTGCTGCTGCTGCTCCGGCAAGCAAGGCGGGTACGTTAACAACTGGTCCGCTCCCTAACCTTGGTTCAGGGCCTTCTTTCGGGAGTGTTAGCGATTTTGCCCCTGCAACAATTCTTCCCGCTGCAAGATTTGCTCAAGGCGGTTTTGTTTCCAGCCCGACTAGCGCATTAATCGGTGAAGGTGGCGAATCTGAGTATGTCGTCCCAGCAAGCAAGATGAATGAAGCCATGGGACGTTATGCCCGTGGTGCTCGTGGCGGTGCTGTTATTCCTGACGGTTCTGGCGGTGATGCAGGTGGCGAAATGGGTGGTGGCGGTGGTTCCATTGACGTGAGCTACAGCGTGGAACGGATCAATAACGTCAACTATGTCACCGCTGCTGAGTTTGAGAAGGGAATGGCTCAGGCGGCTAAGCGTGGCGCTGAACTGGGCAAGCGTGGTGTCTACAGTGATTTGATCAACAAGCGCAGTGTTCGCAGCAGGGTTAGCGTATGACACTCGAAGCTATTACCACGTTTATTCGCTTTACCGACAGCGAAGACACAAGCGTCGAGCATTTTGCGTTCCAAAACAGCACCACAACTAGCGCAATTACATACGAGTCAAAGTCTTTTGACTTTTTGCCGTTTATTTATAGTGGCGCGACCAAAACTATTTCTGGAGACAACATTGAAAGCAGCCTGACATTTGCGGCAAATGAAATAAGCATCGCTTACGCCCAGGAGGCTAGAGAAAATTTTTACCTAGTTGAAGTCAACACGGTGCTGATGGACCCAACGACATTTGCTCCAAATCGAACCTTGACGACTGAGTATTGGATTGCATCTGGCTTGGCCTACAACGTTGATGGCGTGCAGCTCAGCCTTAGTTCATCAATTGACGCTGTTTCTGCATTTGTCCCTAACAAGGTGTTGTTGTCGAAAACCGTTGGTTCGCTGCCTGTTAGTTCCCGCATCAGCAACGCTTGATTGAGCCTTGCCAACTTATCGGAATGCCTTACAGGCTTGGAGCGGTGCCCGAAAAGCATGGTGCTGCTGATTGCTTGAGTTTGGCTACAGCTGTTCAGGCTTGGCACGGTGTTGACATGCCTGCTCCACAGCGATCGTGGTACAGGCGTTTGCGGCGTAAAGATTATTCGGTGTTTCCAGAGCAGCTGGAACGTTGGGGCAGAAAGTCAGGTGACGCTAGAGTAGGCACACTCGGGTTAATCCATTGCCTTGACGGCAGTTATGGGTTGGCTTCTTTCTACGAAGGCGGATGGCTGCAATTCAGAGACCGTCAAGTGACATGGATCCCCTGCAGCGTTCTTACTCCCGCCGCTCTTTATTGCCGGTAGAGCAACAGATTATTGATGCGTTAGGACTAACGATTGAGGAGTATTGGGAATTTTGCCGATTAGCGGATTGCAGGGCTAAGGAACGTGGGGAGGAGTATGCGTTAATTCCTGATGTCAAAGCCGATGCAACAGCATGGGCGATTGCTTCCATTGTTGTCAGTTTAGCTTCAACAGCAGCTGCAATACTGTTAGCGCCAAAACCTCCCGAGGAAGGGCGTAGTGCAATTCGTACTGCTGACGTTCGTGGGCAGACAAAGTTTGCTGAGCTGTTTGGTTTTGAAAGCCTTCAGGACTTGGCGGCTTTAGGAAGCATCATTCCGCTTGTTTTTACAAAACAAATAACTAATCCAGCTGATGCTAATAGATTTTTTGGCGGGGTTCGTGTCAAAGGGATGCTGCTTTGGTCGCAGCTATTAAGCAGGGGCTCACACCAAGAGTTAAAAATGTTAACGACCTTAGGGATGTCATCTTTAACAAGTCCTGACCCCGAAGGGATTGCAATTGGAGACCAACTTCTGCGAAGCTATCAAGACTCTCGGTACAAAGCATATTTTAGAAACAACCCTGAAACTTATACCAGCTTTGTGAAAGGTGGTCGGATAACTGAGTCAAATGATTCAATCGCTAACGCGGGCAGCTTGTCGCCATTAGAGCATGACGATGTTTTTGAAGCTTATGACCGCACGTCGGACACATTTGAGGGCTTGTTTTGTGGAACACGTACTCCAAGCTCGCAAACAAGTTTTGGCTGTCATAACCCAATACCAAACGGAGCTTTATATCACATTCCGTATGACATAGTTCAAATTTTGAAAAAGAGTAGAGGAAAAATGTTTACAAAACGTCAGAAGTTAATTACTCCTTATTCTGGCCGCATGGCGATGAATGAGCTTCATCGTGCTGACGGTAGTGGTTCTATTTATGCTTCAGATCCTGACGTAGCTCTGCCACGAATTATTGAAAAGAACGACGAATTGGTATTTACTATTTCTGGAGATCGTGAAGACCCTGATGGTTTTGCACCGCATGGCCTTTCTGACGTAAATTCAGCTATTGATCAACGTGCAATTGATGCTGACACGAAAATTGCCCTTGGTGATTTATTCTTGTTTGGCGGCGCATTGCTGAGATGCCAGAGTATTCGCGATGACAAACCGTGGGAAGTTAGTGGCGAGGTTCGCCCGGGCAAACAATTTGAATTTAAGTGCCTGGAACGAGGTGGGAGCAATCTTGCACATCCAAACGCAAAAGTTGCGGGCAGCGTTCCTTATTACGGAACGCATTTACAAGAGATAAGCATTGGTACAGTAACAAATAACAGAAAATGCAATCAAACGGAAATAGGCATTAAAAGCGTAGTTTTTAAAAGAATAGACAATTTTGCTAATGTTCAGACCGAGCCAGACTCTCAGACATTATTGGACTTTGAAAAAGATAAACAGCCTTTTTCGCTAGGGCGAATATCAGCCTATCAAACTCGTTATAGCTTTTTTAGGCTAGAAATAAGAGAAATTATTGCTGGCAATGATACTGAGTTTACACAGTTCATGCAAGGCGAAGTTTTTGCAGTTAAAGGCAGTAATCCGCAAGCTCAGTACAACACAATACGAGTAAACCATCCTTTTAGAGAGTATGAGTTCAGGCTTATGCCTGTCGCTGGTGCTGTTTTTGGCAATCTGTATTCTTACGAAACAGTAATGGTCAACCTACTTGAGGGCAAAGGCAGAACCACTGTTCCCGTGGAAAGTGAATTTATAACCAGCTACACAGGCAGAAGGGTGCAACTTACGAGAGCAAGCACGTCAAACGTTCAGTTTGAGTTCCAAAACATTGAAGATCAAACAGTTTTAGTTACTGGAATTGTAGAAACATTTACAAAAAACGGAACAGACCTTCTTATTGGAGAAGACCCAGCCGACGCAAATTATGAGTTAATTGACACGCAAGTGGATTTTGATGATAACGCTGTATATCTTAACTACGGCGTACTCGTAAACGTTGCCAACCCTAATGACCCTGGAGCGATATATGCCGCTTGGGGCGGAGGTTATAAAACTTTAGAGGTAGCTGATGAAGAAGGGTTTGTTTACAGGCAAGGTTCAACAAAGATCAGGACAATCCCTGCAAGCGAAAAGACTTGGCAGACCACAGAAGAAAAACCATTTGTTTTTTCTGGGACGCCAACATCAAACCATAATTACGTCAAGTTTGGGGCTACATCGCAAGCGACGGAGCTAATTATTGGGGGCAATCCAGTAAGCACCAGCCTGTTCGAGAACGAAGGGCAAGAGAACTTTAATGCGCTATATCGGCAAGGATCTCAATCAGAGTTAGTACCAGACGTGCCCGTCCCTCCAGCAAGGGTTGTTGCTGACGCCCCAGATAACAATGGAGAGCTATATCAAGCGCATGTCTTTTTTGTCATTGTGTTCGACACAGGCGCTGTAATTGGACGTTGGGCGGGGGTCAATGTAACTGTGGGCGGTACAGCGTCTGTAGCAAATCCGCTCCAGTACAGGCAAGGTGCGAACATAGTGTACAGAGATGAAATTCAAAAATTTAATGTATTCCCGATTTATCGTGTTGAATACCAAGCACCAACGTCGCAATTGCTTGCAAGTGTTGAGGTTGGTTCGTATGTGTCAGGGCCAAACGAAGTAGCCCGTGATTTGTTTGAAATCGAAAAATACCAGCCAATTAATGAAAGAGCTTTTGCGTCAGGTGGCGAGCCTGCTGAATATTCATTATCTGGGGGTAGCGGAACTGGTCTTGCAATCAATGCCTCAAGCTTTGGTCCGGGCAAGTGGCAATGGCTTGTAAGCAACGGTGGCTCTGGGTATCAACAAAATGAAGTTCTTACCCACACTTTTGGCGATGGCACTGAGGTAAGCATCCAAATTCAATCTGTCCGTGATCAAACGGTTGAAGTCCCTGGACGAGAGCATCTAAATCCATTAGATGCAATCGCAGATTTTCCTAAATACGAGCTTGAAAAAACCAGCCATCAAGACGGGCCAGAACATCAGGTTGTATTTGTAAATGAACTAATTCGACCCGGCGAAGATACAAATAACGTTCCTATCAGGGTGCAATACGAGGATTTGTCGTTGCTGGGGTTGCGCGTATTAGCTGGGCGTGACTGGACTTCTATGGGCCAGCTAACGGCATACGTAAAGCAAGGCATCAAAGTTGAGCGGCTGATTGACGACGCTGGTAAAGACCTAACATCCCCTTTGACGGCTTCAACTAACAATTTTGCAGAAATTGCTTACAACTTGCTTGTTAATAAGCGAATTGGTGCAGGCAAAAAGGTTCCAGTAGAGACCGTGGATCGTGATGCAATGGTTATTGCAGCCAAGTTCTGCCACGCAAACAACTTCACATACGATGGAATTATTGAAGACAAGGTGGCGCTGCGCGAGTTCATACACCAGCACGCTGCTTTTAACTTGCTTGACTTTAAAATTGTTGGAGGCAAGTTTTCTTTAGCTCCCTCAGTTCCTTACAACAGCAGCACCCATAAAATTGAACATGCTCAAGACATAAATACGCAAGTTAAGGCTTTATTTACTGACGGCAACATGAGAGACATGCAGATAAATTTTTTAGCTACGCAAGAGCGACAGTTAACACAAACAGTTGTAACTTATCGGGAAGAAGAGCCAAACGGTTTTTCAGAGCAAAAAACATTGCGCCTTCGTTTTAAAGATTCGTTCGGCGGATCAGAGACAGACCCAGAGGATGCTATTGACCTAACTAATTTCTGCACTAACCGCACTCACGCACAGACAATTGCTCAATACGCTTTGACAACTCGCAAGCATATTGACCACACCATAAGATTTAAGACTACGCCAAGTTCTGCGATGGCTCTTGGGGCTGGCGAATACATAAAAGTTATATCAAATGCAACGCATACAAACCGTTTTTACAATGGCAGCGTCGATGGCGAAGGAAACATCACTGCTACATCAGAATTAATTGATGCGCCCGATTACGAAATTTTTTACTGGAAGCCTCGCTCAGGGGAACAAAATGTTATTGAAGGAATTATGCCTGTGGCTGGCATGAAAACAGGGGACGATACCTTCTTCAACTCAATTTTTACCTTAAAAATGAAGAATGAATTGAAGCGTGTTTATCGGATCGACAGCCTGACTGTTGATGATGAGGGCTACGTCGATGTAACTGGTACGCACCAGCCCTTAACGTCCATTGGTTCGCTAGCTACAATCAACCTAGACCCAAGTCAGTTCTTGCCGGACGCAAATGACCGCGATTAGTTTTCCGGCACTGGTGCCTAGCGCAAGGTCTTACACACCTGGCGTTTTCCCTGAGACGCAGTTCCAGGCGCAGAATGGGGCTGTGGTGCGCGTGCGTTACGGCAACCAACGGACAAACAGTCGCTTGTCACTGACGTTTGCGAACATCACAGACGATAACGCTGCAGAGGTGCTGCAAAACTATGTGGACGTTATGGAAAATGATAACTATGCCCAGTTCACGACTAGCAATGTGGCGGCTGGAGCGGGGACGGGTTTGGCTCCTTACATCCGCGAAACAAACAGTGCACTGAAGTGGAAATATGAATCGCCGCCATCAGTTCAAAGCGTTAAGCCAGGACTGAGTACAGTGACGTGTGAGTTCATTGGCGAGCTTGAGGGTGCCTGACCATGGCTAAGTATTACGCGGGTCAAGATGGCAGCGTCGAGTTTGGGGGTGTTGCAGTCGCCAAGGTTGTGCAGTGGTCACTGACTGCTAATACTGACGCGCTTGAAGTGACGACGTTAAGCGAGGATGTTCGAGCGTTTACGACTGGAGTGCGATCAGCCTCTGGAGCGTTGACGGTGTTGTATTACGACGACGCACCAGTCAAGCTGCTTAATCAAGTCAACCAAGACACTACGGCAGACATATCAATCACTACAACGGCCAGGTTGAAGTTGAAGTTTGACGACAAGTTTATGGAGTTTGATGCAGTGTTAACCAGCGCCGAGCTGTCTTGTGTTGTTGGTGAAGTAATGCGCGTAAACGTGAACTACACAATGAGCGGTGATTTCGTCAGTAAGTCACTATGACCGTCTTCGTAGGCAACTCAGGCGTCGTCAAACTGCGACGCAGCACACCTGCTACCACGTTTGCAAGCACTGTTGATCCTGGTGACGTGAACGTCACAAAAAAGCGGTTCAGCTTTGACTTTCCGCAGGAGATGCTGCTGACGGGTGATCGGCTGCAGATCAAAAGCACCAACGGTGCAAATCTTGCTTTTATCGACGGGTCTGGCTGGGACGGCGGCAGTCAACTCCCTGACGGCAACTGGTACATCAATGTTGACGAGCTTGGGGGCATTTGCCTTTACAACACTTTTGCAAATGCGTTGAACGGTCAAAGCACGGGCAAGATCACTTTGGCAGCGATTACAACGGCCATCCCTATTGAAGTCAAAAGCGTCCAAGCTGAATACAACATTCTTGGCTTGGTACGTTCTTTTGAGCTAAACAACGATCGCGAGGTTGTAGACGTTACGGCACTCAGTGATGAGTTTCGCAAGAAAGAAAGCAGCCTGATCAGCGGCAGTGGCAGCATTGAATGCCAATTCCATTACGACCCTGATGAGGCTGGCCTGACTGTTGATTCAGACGTGCCTAGTTATTTGCACGAATTAATTTTGAGGCAAAAGCTCGGGGCCGAGTTTGACGCTGAGTTGCATATTGTTGAGAAAGGCAAGAACTTAGACGCCACTGGAGATCAGTTCTATTTCGAGTTCAAAGGAATCGTTACCAATGCTGCGATTGGGCTAGGCACTGGAGCGTTGACGGTGTCCACTTTTAATTTCGTAACTACTGGTGCGATCTCAATTAAGCTTGGACTTGGCATTGTGGTTAACTACGTTCTCAAAGAAGATGCCGACCGAATCCTGCTTGAGCAGCCTGGGAGCGGTAAGCTAGAGATTGAAGATTAGTCTTGTAGGGGCTTCAGGCGATGGCCGATCAGAAGATTACAGCCCTTACAGAGCTGGCTGAAGCCGACGTAGCTTCAACTGATGTTCTGCCTATTGCCGACGTAAGCGCAAGCGAAACCAAAAAGGTCAGTGTAAAAAGCCTGGTTGAGCAAGGTGTTGACCTAATTGATGACGCCAGTATTCCGGCAGCAAAGTTAGCGGCAATCACGCCGAGTTCTCTGGGATCTAGCTCAGGGGCAAAAGAATTTATAGCTGGTCCAACTGGAGCAGGTGGTGCGTATAGCTCACGGGTTATTGCTGCTAGTGATTTACCGGTTGCAACTGATGCTGCACTTGGCGGTGCAGCGGCAGGTACTGGTCTTACATCTACGTCTGGAACGTTTTCAGTTGATCCTGCGACAGCTTCTGCTCGCGGTGCTGTCAGCCTGCCAACTGCGTCTGGCCTAAACGTTGATGGCAGTGGCGTTGTATCGCACCAATCAAGCGTTACGGCTCAGACAAAAAATGGTTTTACCGTTAATGCTTCTGGGCACATTACTGCTGTTGGCAGCATTCCTGCTGGCGATTTACCTAAGGCAACAACCTCCGCCGTTGGTGGCGTTTCTGTCGGTAGTGGCTTAAGCGTTACTGGCAGTGGTCAGCTCAATCACACCGACAGCATTACGGCTGGAACGACTAGCGGAATTACTTACAACGCTCAAGGTCATATTACGGCAGCAGCTGCGTTAGCCGCTACTGATCTGCCTGTCAGTACAACAACCGCCAAGGGTGGGGTTTCTATTCCGTCTGGGGCTTTGTCTGTCAGTGGCGCTGGCGCGTTGACCCACGACGTTTCAGGGGTAACGGCTGGCACTTACCCAAAAGTCACTGTTGACACTCGTGGGCACGTAACTGCTGGCACAACTCTGGCTGCTTCTGACATTCCAGACATCAGCGCAGCAAAACTGACTTCAGGAACGATTGGAACATCCCTCATTGCAAACGATGCTGTAACCGGCGGCAAACTTGCTAGTGGCTCAAGCGTCAGATTTGCGGGTGCTCCAGATACAAATGGAGTCGTTGATTTTGGAACGGCTGACTATAACGGACAGTTTTTATATGACGCTTTCAACGAAAATCTTTACCTGTTTGATGGCAACGCTTTCAAGTCGATTGACATCGTTAGTGGTGAAATTGTATTTGCTGGAACGTATGACGCCAATACAAATCTTGTCGCTTCAGTAACGGCTAAAGGCACTGCGATTGGTCTGACTGTCGGTCAGGCTTTAATTGCTCCTGCAGCAAGCAACCTTAACCACTATCTCACCGTCAGCGTTTCAGGCACTGGCAGTGGCAACGCACCAGCAGAAGCACTTGCGCCACCTGATTTCCTACTTTCAACAGGCACTAGTTGGCAAGTCCTTGATTTGTCTACTGCATTAGCTGCTACAGCTGCAAGCAACGTTTCATTTAGTCCAACCGGCAACATTGCTGCGACTAATGTTCAGGCTGCGCTTGCAGAACTTGATACCGAAAAAGCGTCTCTGGCTGGGCCAACGTTTACAGGAACAACAACGTTTAGCGGAAATATCCATTTGGGATCTTCCGCCACTCTTTCATTTGAAGGCAGTTCGGCTGATGACTACGAACTGAGCTTCGCCTTTGTCAATCCGACTGCGGATCGCCAAATCACATTTCCCAATATTTCAGGCACCCTGGTCACTTCAGGCGATACAGGAACAGTCACCAACACAATGTTGGCTGGCAGTATTGCGCTGACTAAGCTTGCAAACCTGACTTCAGGTCAGTTGGTTGTTGGAAACGGCAGCAACGTTCCAACAGCAGTTGCTATGTCTGGCGATGCAACGCTGGCTAGCACTGGTGCGTTGACTATTGCTAATGACGCTGTAACTGCAGCAAAGTTGGCTGATACCAGTGTCACAGCGGCTTCTTATACCAATACGAATATTACTGTTGATGCACAGGGCAGGATAACTGCTGCGTCTAACGGTTCTGCTGCTGGTATCCCTGACATTGCAGCGGACACCACACCACAACTGGGCGGCAATCTTGATGTCAACGGCAAGGACATTGTCAGCGTCAGCAACGGTGATGTTGAGCTTGATCCAAACGGTTCAGGTCAAGTTGTATTTAAGGGCAATGCAACTCGTGGCTCTGGTTCAATCAAGCTGAACTGTGAGCAAAACTCTCACGGGATTCTTGTTAAAGGCCCACCGCATAGTGCTGGAGCGTCTTACACACTGACGTTGCCAAACGATACGGGCACTAGCGAACAAGTTTTAGAAACAAACGGAAGCGGGGTTACGTCCTGGGCAACACCAGTCAAGCTAGGTGCAGCTCAAAGCTTTACAAAAGCACAGCGTGGAACGCCTGTAGCTTTAACAGATGCAGCTAGTGTTGCTGTTGATTTGAGTTTGGGAAACAATTTCAGCTTAACTCTTGCAGGCAACCGAACATTAGCCGCACCAACAAACGTAACTGCAGGTCAATCCGGCGTAATTATAGTTACACAGGATGGCACTGGAAGCCGCACCTTGGCTTATAACTCAGTGTTTAAATTTGCAGCCGCAACTGCACCAACTCTGACTACAACAGCAAGCGCAGTTGATGTGTTGGCTTACTATGTGGAAAGTGCAACGCGCATCTCAGTGACATCGTTGCTTAACCTCTCATGAGTATCCCTGGAAGTGCTTCACCGCTGTTTCTTGCGGCAACGGGTGCTGCTGGCTACGACATCGAACGTAGCTTGAGGTTTAACTCTGTCGATTCGGCAACACTAACTAGAACTTTTAGCTCAGGCGGCAATCTAAAGACATGGAGCTGGAACTGTTGGTTTAAGCGACAAAAACTAGATTTTAATTCATCCTTACTCGCTGCGTATTCTTCTGGATCCGTTAACAGCTACGTTAGGTTTACTTCTAGCAACTTTCTCGACATATATTTCAGAGACGGGGCAGGGAGTCAAGTTATACTTACAACAGATCAAGTTTTTAGAGATACGTCAAGCTGGTATGCATTAACTATGATCGCTGACACTACACAAAGCACAGCAAGTGATCGATTTAAAGTATATATTAATGGATCTCAAATAACATCTTTTTCATCGTCAACATATCCAGCGTTAAACGCTGATTTGTCAGGATTTAATGGTGCATTCTTGCATTCGATTGGTGACTTAGCTCAGAGTACTCAGTATTTTGATGGCTACACGGCTGATGTTAACTTTGTAGATGGTCAAGCCTTAGCGCCAACAGATTTTGGTAAACTTGATAGCAATAATGTATGGCAGCCAAAAGAATACGCTGGAACGTATGGCACAACTGGTTTCCATCTTGATTTTTCGGATAACAGCTCTGTCGCAGCATTAGGTACAGATACCAGCCCAAACACTAATACTTTTACGGTTAATAACCTCAGCGTTACAGCAGGTCTGGACAATGACTCATTGCGTGACTCTCCAGTTAATGGAGACCCGACTGATGACACAGGTGTCGGCGGAGAAATTAGCAGCAATTACGCTACTCTTTCTGCGGTGCATAACAGCGGAACTAACGTCCGGCTAGGCGAAGGCGGGCTTGAGTTCTTTTCATACGACGGAAACTATCAAGGGGTTGTCGCAACAATTGCGATGACGCACAAGACGTATTGGGAGACAAAAGTTCCAGGTGCTCTCACTTATTTTGTTCCAGGCATTATAAGAATTGACACGCAGCCAGTTCAAAGCGGTTCCGCAAGGCTTGGCGTCAGTGCCACTGAATACCCAAACAGCGCGTCAATTTGGCCTGATGCCCAAGCGGTCTATTACAACGGCAGTAGCGTTTATAGCACTGGAGCGATTTGGAGCGCAGGTGATGTGATTGGTCACGCTTACGATCCAGCGACAGGCAATTATTACGGCTGGAGAAATGGTGTTGCGTTAAATAGTGGAAACGCTGTTGCAACTTTAGACACTTCTTATACTTATGCTCCCGCAATAGTCACAGCTCAATCCAGTCTTACTTATGCAGCAACGATTAACTTTGGTCAGCGTCCATTTGCTTATGGCAATGCTGGAACGAATCGTGCCGATGCAAGCTACAAATGTTTATGCACATCGAACTTACCTGACCCAACGATTGCAGATGGTTCGACGGCAATGAACATTGCTACATGGAGAGGCAATGCAACAGCAAGAGATATTAATGTGGGTCACAGGACAGGACTGGCTTGGATTAAGTTCCGAAGCGGTGCTTTCGGCACACTCAGTCATTATCTATATGACAGCAACAGGGGTACAAACAAGTCTGTATCTTCCGATAACACTACAGTTGAAGTTGGTAGCTACACCAATCAGCTTACATCATTTAATAGCAATGGTTTTTCTCTCGGAGTAGACACTGGTGGTGCTGTTAATTACAGCGGGGGAGCAGGCACCAACATCGATTACGTTGGTTGGAGTTGGGCCGGTGGGTCTTCCACGGTAGCCAATACTGACGGCACTATATCTTCGCAAGTCTCTGCCAACCCATCAGCTGGATTTAGTATTGTTACTTATACAGGAAACGCAACATCAGGTAGCACGGTTGGACATGGCTTAAGTGCTGAACCTGAACTTATTATTTGTAAGAACAGAAGTACAGCCGTTAATTGGGTTGTTTACTTCAAAACCTTAGGTGCTACTAAAGTATCGTTTTTAAATTTAGCTGACGCTTCGCAAACTAACACTAATTGGGCAAACACGACACCAACAGCTTCTGTGTTTAGCATTGGTGCCAATAGCAATGAAAACGGCAGTGGTAATAATCAACTTGCCTACTGCTTCGCACCTGTCGAAGGGTATAGCGCATTTGGCAGTTATACTGGTAATTATGGTGGAACCGGGTCGGAAACACCTCCGTTTGCCTACACTGGCTTTAGGCCACGTTTTGTACTTATAAAAAACACTGCTCAAGCCGCAAGTTGGTTCATATTTGATGCCAAAAGAGATACATACAATGCAACGGAAAATTATCTTACTCCAGATTATAATGGAGCTGAAGCTCAATTTCCTGCGCTTGATATTCTTTCTAACGGATTTAAGATTCGGACTAATGATGCTAGTTTTAACGCAAATAACGCAAAAATAATCTACGCAGCATTTGCAGAACATCCTTTCAAAACGGCACGCGCCCGTTAAACTCACCCTATCGATCAAAAGTCATGCCTTACAAGCTCAGCGGCAAAACTCTTCCTCTGGATCGGCCTTTTGAAGCTGGTGATATTCAGTATCCAGCGAATTGGCTTCGACTAAGTACGGCAGACGATCGCGATGCAATTGGCATTGTTTGGGAAAACGATCCAGCCTCTGCTGCTCCTTACGATCAAAAGTTTTATACAGGTCGTGAAGCCGACGGCACTTTAATTCCTAGAGATCTTGCCGGACTTAAGGTCTCATGGTCTAACACCACAAAGCAGACTGCAAACGCAAGGTTGCAACCGTCTGATTGGCGTGTAATTAAAGCAAAAGAGCGTGGCAGCACATTGAACGCTGATTGGAAAACGTGGCGTCAAACGATTCGTACTGAATGCGGCGTAAAGGTAACGGCCATCGAAGGCGCAGCAGATGTTGCGGCTTTAGCTGAATACATAAGAGGATCGGACTATTCTGCATGGACTGCCGACCCAGACAACGCGGCTGAATGACCTATGACCGCTAAACCTGACCCAATGATCCCCTGCAAGCCAGGGGCAGAGGATCTTGAAGCAATGAACAATCGCGTTGTGTGGATGGACATGCTTTACAAGCTGGAAGGCCGGGATAAGGCTGACCATCCAAAGCGTGGCTTGTACACCGGATTGCATAAGAAGCACTACTCAACGTTCCCTGGAACGGATGAGAATTAAGGATCAGATTGGCAACTGTCCATTGACCACGCCAGCTAATCTGGCTCAAGAAAACTCAACCCCTTCTAATGATCAAAGCATTCGCAGTAGCTGTTTCTGGTGTTCTCGCTGGTTCAGCTGCCTTGGCCGGCCCTTATGTGAACGTCGAGAATAACGGCGGTTATTCGGGCGGTGACTATCTAGGCGCAACCACTGATTTCCACATTGGTTTTGAAGGCGCTGATGGCGTTTACAGCTACTACGCTCAAGGCGGCCCATCGTATGTTTCGCCCCAAGGCGAAGACGGTGAATTTGAACTGTCCGGCAAAGTTGGTGGAAACGTTCAAGTAGCCCAAAACGTTGGGATCTATGGAGAACTCAGCTTTTTGACGGCAGAAGATGATCCTTCCATCGGGACTAAACTCGGCGTAAAGTGGGCTTTCTAAGCTAGTCTTTAACAGAGCAACTGCAGCCTTCCCTGGTCTCACACAGCAGGGGAGGTTTTTTCTTTGCAACTTGATCATGCAAAAAGTTTTTAATCTGCTCGGCGCTACAGCATTTCTGATGTCTGGAGCAATGGTTGTTGGATCGGCTGTGCTTTACACCCGCATCCCATCAATCACAAAGCACTACATGAGTGAGCTTCAGACTGAGCTGACCAAGCTTGTTACTGACATGGTTCCTGGTCAGATCGATGATGTGATGCCTGAACTGCCATCAGAAACAGGTTTACCAGTCCCAAGCAGCATCAAGTCGCCGTTCTGATTAGGTGCCTGAAATACCTGAGATCGGTGTGGGGCGTATTGGCGTGCCAGAAATACCAACCTGGAGAGGCATTCCGCCGCAAAG